>Ga0182027_10016217_pt1 | contig 10189 bp, 8 predicted proteins | sample 712E1DmetaG_FD_121300 | JGI IMG/M metagenome (GOLD analysis project Ga0182027, IMG submission 121300) | Permafrost microbial communities from Stordalen Mire, Sweden - 712E1D metaG (Illumina Assembly) | ecosystem: Environmental > Terrestrial > Soil > Wetlands > Permafrost | place: Sweden... | reverse complement strand
GTCTTAACCTTTTATAAAAATCAATTGATCTACAAAACCCCCCTTAATTTTGATAATTTAGAAACTCAATTGTCTTTTAAGGAAATAGAGGCCGGTAAATGGCTTACTCAAAATAAAAAAACAAATACTTTTCTTATTAGTGATCCTAGTACTCAATATATTTTAGAGGCTTTATCCGGAGTAAATACTCAAGGTGGGGGATATATGGCTTTACAGACAAGACAAAAATTAACTTCAATTAGCAATGTGTATGATCCTATTTTCATAAAAGAAAAACTACTAGAGATAAAAGATATGCTTGGAACACCCACCAATAGGGAAACACTGTTTGTGGTTGGGGGGAGGTATTTTGCTTGGCAAAATCTTCCAGAAAAGGAGAAAGAGAGTTCCTTCTATAATATTTGGTCCCCCAGAACAACAACGTCAGAAGATAAAGCTTTTATAGATTTTCTCAGTAAAAGTTCTCACTTTAAGTTAATTTATGAAAATGATGAGCTTAGCGTGTTTAAAATAATATGAAAAAAATCTTAGTAATTACTCCATTTTTTTACCCTCATATAGGGGGAAGTGAGCGGTATATGGAAGATCTATACGCCTATATAAAGGAAAAATATCCTGCTATTTCGGTAGATTTGCTTTGTTATAATACGGACAAAGTTAAGGAAAAAGAAGAATATAGAGGATTAAATGTTTATAGAATTCCTTGCTGGACAATATTGCAGGGACAGTTTTGCTTGCCTAAACCCTTATCTTTATTTAAATTTCTCAAAAATCACAAATCATATGACCTTGTTCATAGTTCAACTAGATTTTTTGATAATTCATGGTGGGCTCCGGTATATGCAAAATTTATAAGAGCAAAAGTAGTTTTGACTGATCATTGCTCTTCTCATCCTATTTCCAGCAATAGCTTTATAGATGTACTAATTAAGTTTATAGAAGCGACGATAGTTAGATTTTCTCTTTATTTTTATGATGAAGTCTACGCTGAAAATAAAAAAACCCAGGAATTTTTAAAAAGAACGTTTAAAATTTCTTCACAACTTGTTTATCCTGGATTAAGCTATCAGATTGAAAGTTTTAAATTTAGAAATAACCAGAGATTGAAGATAGTATATGTTGGCAGAATGATTAAATCCAAGGGTGTTGAGGAGCTTTTTGAAATTGCCAAAGAAACTCCCGAGGCTGATTTTATCTTTGCGGGTGACGGACCGCTAATGACTTATTTGAAAGAAAAAAAACAGGGCAATAAGCTAACAAATATTTTCATTTTGGGGAATCTATCAAGAGCAGAGGTTTCAAAATTGTTAAAATCTGCGGATATTTTTGCATATCCATCAATGCACAGTGAGGGGTTGCCCATAGCCTTAATTGAGGCAGGAGCAAGCGGATTGGCCGTAGTGGCTACCAACAGTGGAGCAATAAGCGAATTAATCAAAGACAATAGGACAGGTTTACTTGTCAAACCTAGCGACAGGAAAGCCTTTAAAGCCGCTTTAGATAGATTAATCGAAGATAAGTCTTTACGACAAGAAATGGCAAAGAATTTGTATGACTATACGATTGAAAATTTCTCTTGGAAAAATCCTGTGAGCCTCATAATTAAAGAACTCCAATAATTTACCAAAAAAATACGCGCCTTCAGGCGCGTATTTTAAAAGTAGAACTTCTAGAAAATACTTAATTTCCTGGAATTGCAGGTTTAATTACGCCTGTTGGTAAAGGATTTTCTCCTTTAAGTTCAGGATGATTATTTGCACCGCGTTCTATCTTTATTTCTGTTGCTTGGGTACCGGGTATCGAAGCTGGCATTTCAAACATAAGTCCAAATCTTACGTCGCCGCCAATTCCGCATTCCCCGCAAGTCGCTGGAACTTCAAATGATGCTATTCCAAGTTCATTTGCTCTGTATACCACCGGAGATCCGTCAGGCCAAAACAATTGTTTGCCTGTATCAGGATCTACTACCCATATTTCTTGATTGGGAGCTAATGCATGGAAATTGTATTGTATTTCCCAATCACCTTTGACTAGGTTACCGTTTTGATCTGTTGCCCATGCTCCGTCTTTTTGATGAGCGGATTCCTGCATAAAGGCAACCATAACCATGCCGCCTTTATCAGATACCACTATTATCTCTCCTACGTTTCCGTGGGTAGAGATATTAGCTGCATTTGGGTCAATATTTTCAAACGCTATTGGATAATGAGGTCCAATTCCTTCCCAATTATGGGCCGCGTCTGCTGTTAATGAATTATATATCGGGTTGATCCATTGTCCTTCCGGAAAGCTACTATTCATCTTAGCTGTTCCTATCTCTGATAAATTAGATGGGACCGGAATTCCAGCAAGAAGTATCTTTGTCGCTTCTGGCTTTTTGGTTGTTTCAGTTGTTGCTGGTGTTGTTGTTACGGTTGTTGTAACAGCCGGTTTCGTTTCGGTTACTGTCGTTGTTGTTGGTGTTATAACTATTTCGGTTTTATTTTTTCCATTTCCATCCCCGTTTCCAAAAACATCAACATGATTTGCGTTTACACGTGTTTCACACGCTGCCGCAAATACACTGGTTCCGATTATTGCACCAGAAACCAATATTTGTCCCTTGTTTCGGTTTATTATTCTACCTATTTCTCTTACTTTATTTACTGTTTTTGCTATTTCTTTATTCATATTTTCACCCCCCTTCGACAATTATTTAATGAATATTTAGATCCTTAGTGCGTATGACCAAATTTTTTATCCAAATAGGTATAACACCCAAATATTGCAATGTTCCCGCAACTCCTAACGCAATTAAAGCTCCGCCAACTCCGGCCAGAACAACGGTTCTGTAGATATCTCTCTTATATTGTGCTACCATTTCTTCATCTGTCTTGGGTTCACCGTGGCGGCTGAATAAGATTTCGAATTTTTCCTTTATGCCTCTTGGTCGCTTAATCTCTGCCCATAATGCATCTTTTCCTTCCTGAATTCCTCTTGCTCTTGCTATTCCGGCGGCTATTTTTATAGCCTCTTCTTGTCGAGCATCTTCTTTTATATTTTCAGCATATTTTTTATTATTTTCTTCGGCTTTTTGCGCTTCAGCCTCCGCCTTAACTTTGGTATTCAGATCAGCTTTCATTTTTTCTTCTCTCTCCACAGCTGCCTCGGCTTGCTTTTGTTCAGTGGTCTTGACGGGGGGGAGTTTAAGCCCTTCAGGTGCTTGGGCTTTAGGTTCAACCAGTGCAGGTTTTTGTTCTGCATTGACAGGCTCGACCTTTTCTGCTCCCTCATTTACGGCTGTTTTGACTTCAACTTTGGCATCTTTAGAATGATCTATTAACTGGCCTTTTCTTTCCATTCTGGCCAAAAGATCTCCTCTGTTTGGCTCAAGTGTGCCATTTCTTACCATTTCCTCTTCCCAAGGTTCCAATTTTTCACTTCTATTCTCAGTTTTTTGTTCAGAGGTGGATGTGGAAACTGAAGCTTTTGTAGTTGAAGTTTCACTTTTTGCGGTATTTGTTTCTGCTTTTACCGTTTCTGTTGCTTTCTGATCAACAGTTTTAGTGAATTTGCCTTCTTCTCTTTGTTTATTTATTTTTTCCAATATTGCAACAGTATTTTCAGGTCTTATTGTAGATTTTGAATATTCCTTGTTAGATTTCTCAGCTACCTTTTTTTCAGTTTCCATTTCTGCTTCAATTCGGTCTAATCTCTCTTTTCTTAATGTTCCCGGCAATACATTCGAGCCGACATGTTTTGAAACGTTAATATCTGTTATTAAATCTTTAACTTTTTCTTCGGTTTTCTGCTTTACCTCTTCTTTTTCTTTAAGCTCTGTTTTTGATGTGTCAATTTCAGAAGTAGTCTTTTCAGTCTTAGAGAATGCTAGATCGTATCTTCTAGCCCATTCATCATCTTTTATTTGCCATTTTAGCTTTTCTGCTTCAATTTTTTGATTTTCTTCTTTTTGCAAGCTGACTTTTTTTACTTTTTTATTTTCTGTTCTAGCGTCTTTAGATTCATTGTCGATCGCCTTTATTTGCTTTCTTACTGATCGCTGCTCCCTTGTGGTCATTGGTTTTCCATTCTTAAGAAAGATGACATGTGGTTTTTTTGTTCCAGACTTAACGCTTTCTGCCATTCCTATTACAGCCTGTTCTATTTCGTGGCCAACGCCTTCTTCAATTCTTTTAGTTGTTCCTATATCTCCTGTTATTCTTGAACTTTCTGAAGCCGTTGTGATTTCTTTCATTTCGAGAGCAGCTACCACTACTATTTTTTTTGTCCTAACTTTCTGTATTTCTTTTTCCATATTATTTTCCAGCCTCCTTCTTGATTGACTTTTTTCTTAAGAACAATCCTGTAATTCCGGTTGGGATGAGAGCGAAAAGCGCCAAAGATTCGGCTCCAGTTGAAGGAGTGGTTGTGATATTTGTGGCAGGATAAACAGGAAAACCCTTTGCCGACGCGACTGTTTTTTCTATGCAAAACTGGGCATTGTCCTGACTTGTCTGTGAATTATTATCAATATTGGTTGCTGTAGCCTGATTTACAATGCATACAACTGATCCTTGATTTATCGGGATTAAGGATGTATCAACAATTCTGCCTAAAATAGTGAAAGTTCTGGTTTCATTGCCGGCAAGATTATCAACTTCAAAACTTAAAGTTTTGGTGTTGCTGTCAAAACTTCCCGGTCCGGAACTGAAAGTAACGTATTGGGGAAAAACGTCTTGAACGTTAATTCTGGAAATGTTTGAATTTCCCGTATTTGTGACAGAGATTTGGAACGTAGTTATAAATCCCGGTTGGTATCTCGGATCATTAATTCCCAAATTGTCTACCATAGAGCCTGTTTGGGGATTCATAACCGTTTTGTTGACACTAATGTTTCCGGTGGTGGTGCAGGTCTGTCCGCCGCCGTAAATTGACTGGCACGAAGTGTCAGCAAAAGATTTTAGAGGAAATACAAAAAATATAACTGTTAGTAAAAATACTATTGATAAATACGCTTTATTCATATTCTGTCTTTTGTTAGTGGGAAGTGTATCAAGTATTATAGGATAAGTCAAGGGGCAAGTTTATAACGCAATTCATTTACTTCTTGACAACTACATTAAGATGTGGTGTAATACAAACGGATTTAGAAGTCTTCGGAAAAAAATTCCACAACATGTTGTCTTGAAATATGCCATACAAAAAAACTATATCTAAAAAAGAATTTCCTGCAAATTCTGTAAAAACTGAAACTGCGGTAAAAGTACAGTCGGTAGATGAAATAATTGGAACCCCTGTTGTTAAAATAGAGGGGAAGCCTGCCGTAGTTGGTCCCGTAACGCCTGTTGTAAATGTTCCTACACCTTCGCCAGTTCAGCCTCAGCCTCAACCTATGCCTATAAATAATTATGCTTATCGACCGGAGCCTGCAGTGACCGTTGAAGTTTCGGGAATTTTGGATATTCAGCCTGAAGGGCACGGATTCTTGAGACCTAAATTTATTCCTTCCCAGCGTGATGTTTACATTTCCCAGTCCCAAATTCGCAGATTTATGCTTCGTCCCGGAGACTTAATTAAAGGAGTAGGTCGTCCTCCCAAAGATACGGAACGCTATTTTGGACTATTGAAAGTTGAAACCGTCAATGATGTGCCGGCAGATGATTCGATGAGAAGACCTTATTTTGACGACCTGACTCCGATTTATCCCAAAAAGCAAATTATGCTTTCAACCGGCAAGCTGCCTTTGTCGACCCGAATGATTGATTTGGTTTCGCCGATCGGTTTTGGGCAAAGAGGAATGATTGTTTCACCTCCAAAAGCCGGGAAAACCACCATTTTGAAGGAAATTGCCGCCGGAATTGCCCAGAATTATCCCAAAGCGCACCTGATGGCGGCTTTGATAGGAGAGCGCCCTGAAGAAGTAACCGATATCGCGCAATCTGTCAAGGGAGATGTGGTTGCGTCGCATTTTGACGAACCGCCTGACGCGCAAACCAGAGTGGCAGAAATAACGCTGGAACGGGCAAAGAGGCTAGTTGAAATGGGAGTAGACGTTATCATTCTCCTTGACTCAATTACGCGCTTGGCTCGTGCGTATAATTTGTCCGTGGCTCCTTCAGGACGTACTCTGTCAGGAGGATTTGATCCTGCGGCTTTGTGGCCGGCGAAAAAGTTTTTCGGAGCTGCCAGAAACTGTCAGGAAGGCGGATCATTAACTATTGTAGGTACAGCGCTGGTGGACACCGGGTCCAGAATGGATGATTTAATTTATGAGGAATTCAAGGGTACCGGAAATTTGGAGTTGCATTTGGACAGAAGACTGGCTGACCGCAGAATTTTTCCGGCAATTGACATTGAGCGTTCGGGAACCAGACAGGAAGAATTATTGTTATCGGAAAAAGATCTCAAAAAGGTGTCTACGATGCGCAGAATGATTGATATGCTCGGGCCGGAAGAGAGAACCAGCATTTTTATTGAGCGTTTGACCAAAACCGCTACGAACGAAGAGTTTCTCGATGCTCTCGGCAAAGGCTAACGAGGTCTTCTAGGTTTGACTTGGGCTGCATATTTTGATACCATTTCCTTCTGTCGCCATGATTAAATCCACCCTTAGTTTTTTATTTTTAGGCTTTGCGGACTTTTCTAAGTTCTGTCAGTTTTTATTTCTTTATTTTAAGAAAAAGGTTATTGCAGTCTCGGTAATTTTTGAGTCTTACAAAAATAATTTGGTCAAATTATTTACCGTCAAAAGAGGGCGTTATAACAGGCCGTTTATGCATATTGCAGCCATGGGAGTGTTGGGAATCGGAGTAATTATCTCACCATTTTTAGCCGACACTTATCCCATATTTCAGGGACAAGCCAATAATCTTCAAATTAATTCTCCTAACAATAAAGAATCGATTGTCGTCAGCAGCGATGTTTTTCAAACCGTTCAGTCGGTAAGACCCAGAGATAAAACCATTAACTATACGGTGGAAAGGGGAGACACACTGTCGACAATTGCGGAAAAATTCGGCATTTCGGTGGAAACTATCCGTTGGGCCAACGATTTAAATAATGACAATATTACCGTTGGTGACAGCTTAAAGATTTTACCCGTTACCGGAATTGAATATAAGGTGGCAAAAGGGGATTCCGTCTACTCAATTGCGAAAAAATTTGCTTCCGACGCCCAGAAGATAGTTGATTTTCCGTTTAACGACTTTGCCAATCCGGAAACATTTTCCTTGGTTGAAGGACAGATGTTAATCGTGCCGGATGGAATTAAGCCTGCAGAACAGCAAATCTACAAGCAGCAGATATATTATGTGCAAGGGCCGGTCTCCGTTTCGGGGTTGGGTTTCACCTGGCCGGTTAGGGGGGTTATCACTCAATTTGCATCCTGGTACCATATGGCCTTGGATATCGCGGCTCCTTACGGCACCCCAATTGTCGCCGCGCAGAATGGAAAAGTCAGCTATGTCAGTGTGGGATCATGGGACTACGGTTATGGAAACAACGTTTGGATTGATAACGGGGCAGGATATGCTTCTCATTATGCGCATATGACAGGCTCTAATGTTTCTGCGGGGCAGGATGTTGTTGCGGGGCAAACAATTATCGGATGGATTGGTATGACCGGAAGAACAACCGGTCCGCATGTTCACTTTGAGCTTCGTAGGAACGGAGTTCTGGTTAACCCGCTGCCGTACCTACAGTAAATTAACGGATTAACGAGTTAACAAATTTGTGGTATTATTATTGCTTAAGGGCCTGTAGCACAGTTGGTAATGCGCTGCATTCGCACCTGTCCGACTTTTGACTGGGCTCGTAGTTAAGTGGTAAAACGATGCATTCGCATTGCATAGGCGAGGGTTCGATTCCCTCCGAGTCCACAAAGTACAGTCAGGCGGATTGCAGAGATCATCCCGATGCGATCGGGATCAGGTCCACATTCTTTTTCTTGCACATTGTATTCTTCTGTGGTACAATTAAGACATGTATCACAGATATCCTGCCAGTATAGTCAAAGAAGCTCGTAAATTACGTTCACTAGGGAAGACCTATAAGGAAATCAGAAACCATTTGGGTACAACAATTCCCAAAAGTACCCTATCAGTTTGGTGTAAAAACATCCCTCTTTCTATACATCAAATAGATCGAATTAACAATCTAAATCTAATAAACCTTGCGAAAGCTAGACTTATTGCGACAACAGCAAATAAAATTAAAAGAGGGAAATTCTTAGAGGAGATTGAAAAAGTTAATGCTCCCATTTCTAGAGCAATAAATAATTCCGAAACTGCAAAAATAGCTTTAGCAATGCTCTGTCTAGGTGAAGCGTCTAAATTTAATATATTAACGAGAAGTGCCTTTCATTTAGGAAGCTCTGATTCGAGAATAATTACGATATTTTTAGCATTACTTAAAAAATGCTTTAACTTTGAGATGGAAAAGATCAGGTGTACTGTTCAATGCAGGGCCGATCAGGATGTAGGGGCATTAGAGAAGTTTTGGATTGACATTACCGGAATACCGAAACGACTATTTTATAAAGCGCAGATTGACCCAAGAACTAAAGGAAAGCCCACGAAAAAAATAGATTATAAAGGAGTTTTGAGAATAGATTATTTTGATTCTAAGGTTCAATTAGAGCTAGAATCTCTGTCTCATTTAATATATAATCTTCTAAGAAAAGATGGGCCTGTGGTATACCGGTAACATGTCACTATGGCATAGTGAAGTAGCGGGTCCGATTCCCGCCAGGTCCACTCGGTTTAGGGGTCCAATTATGCGCCTGTCAAGCAGGCGAGCTCCTCTTTTCAGTCGTCCGCTCCTCGGGTCCACAATTCGGCTTCGCTTAGGGCAAGCTATTTTTTGAATAATTTGACAACGGGGTGTATAATGCAAGGCATATGGGATTTATTGAAGAAGAAAGAAGACGAAAAGCAGCAGAATTTAGCGCGAGGCAGCCCGTGAGCGGACAAGAATTGCAAAAAAAAGAATTGTCATATGAAGAGCGAGTGAAGGTTTTAGATAAGAGCGGATTGGTAAAAATGCTAAGTCAGTTAGGCGATATAGGCAGTCATAGTGGTGAAGTAAAAGGGCTAACGACTAAGTATAGTAACTTTCCTGTTATAGTAACAGATGCTACATTAGTTGTGGATGGTATTGGTAAGGATGGGTGGGGAAGAGTATACATAACAGCTAAAACCGATGGATCTATAGACTTTCAGGGTGAATCTACTATAACTCTTTCTAAAAATGACTTGCAAAGAGAAGATAGTAAGGAAAAAGTAGAAGAGGCATTAGGGAAGGCGTATAAAAATCCGCAGCCGCCTCCGAAGTATGATCCGTCAAGGGAGACAAACACAAGTTCGTCAGGACCAGAAGATCGGTCTTCTCTATTTTTTACGAGCGATAGTTGTTTGTCGGGCGGTTCGTTAATAAGTGCCGAAAATGGTTCTGTGCCGGTTAAGAATTTAAGAGCTGGGGATTTGGTTTGGACGGTTGATGAATCTGGACAGAAAATTCAAGCAATTATCGTAAAAACAAACAGGAGACTGGTCTCAAAAGATCATAAAATGGCACATATCGTGCTTGAAGATGGACGAAAGCTAGTAGTTTCGCCGGGACATCCGACAATTGACAATAAAGAGCTGGGTTCGTTGAAAAAAGGACAGATTTTAGATAAGTCTAAGATTGCTTCAATAAAAATAATGCCATATAAGGAAAAATATACATACGATATTTTGTCTTCCGGAGAAACTGGCGGATATTGGGCGAATGGTATCCTTATTGGAAGCACATTGTCGAGTAAATTTAGAAAAATTCAAAGAGAGAAGTATTTTGGTGCTTGCTATTTTGTTTAGGATTAAAGTATAATTACATTATATTAATCCATCCTCCTTTCTCTAATTTCGAGAAAATGGTAGGTCGGAAATTTAGAGAAACTTAATGATACAACAAATCCAAACAATATTAAATTCAGACTACATTTTTTGTGGTGCGAGGTCCGCCTTCGTTAAAACTACGGCGGATAAAGGAGGTGAATTATAAATGGCAAATTTTCAAGATCAAAATTTAACCTGCAGAGATTGCGGTAAGCCTTTCGTATGGACGGCTTCAGAACAAGAATTCTATCAGAGCAAAGGTTTTCAAAACGCTCCTGTTAGATGCCCAGCATGCAGAGCTTTGAAAAAGGCTCGTATGGATGGCGATAGAGGAG
>Ga0182027_10016216_pt1 | contig 10189 bp, 11 predicted proteins | sample 712E1DmetaG_FD_121300 | JGI IMG/M metagenome (GOLD analysis project Ga0182027, IMG submission 121300) | Permafrost microbial communities from Stordalen Mire, Sweden - 712E1D metaG (Illumina Assembly) | ecosystem: Environmental > Terrestrial > Soil > Wetlands > Permafrost | place: Sweden... | reverse complement strand
TTATCCCCGATAAGAGGTGCTACGGCGAGGCTCCGGCGAGGCTCCGGCGAGGCCCGCGCGCGGCTGGGGAGGGCTGGGCGAGGGTAGGGTGGGCGGCGTGCAATGGATCACCGGGTAGTGTCAGCGCAACAATATCCGCGCATCCCATTGATTGCCAGGCAGTTGCGGAGCCGTCGATTCCCTGGGCCCGGACTGCGCAAATGGGTGGCTAGAGCGTCAAATCCACCAGCCAGCGCCAAACATCGGGGTATTGGCGCGGCAGCGCCCCTGAGCGAAGTGGTTCGGAGTTCGAGCTTTAGCTGGGAAGGGTTGAGGCGTGGCCTCCAACGGCACTGTCCAAGCTAAAACGTGGATCGGCGGCCGCGCGCGGAGTGCGCAACCGCGGCGAGGAACCGTTTGCGCGGGCGAAACAACAATGCATTCGCCCGTGTAAACGGTCCCCCGCAACGCGGCTTCCCCGGTTAAGAACTGCCGGTTTCATGCGGCGAGCAGCTCACGGCTGCGCTGGCGGATCTGTTCCTGTCGCTCAGCGCGAAGCAAGGCCACGTCGGCCTTCTCCTCGAACAGAGCCGGAAAGACCAGCAATGGATAGTGCGTTACCCACGCCAGGGCTGCGGCCTCGTTGGCCGCCCGCCTCAGATGGCTGAGGAGCTGCGCTTCCGTGGTCCCCTCCAACCGCTCCGCAAGCAATTGCGCTTTGAGCCGTTCGAGTTCAGCCTCGTGCCGCGCGCGAAACGGCGCGGACGGGCTCGGCTTTACCTCGAACCCCGTTTCGGGGCCGAACTTGGTCGGCACCCGTCTATAGTTTTCATTCATGTTCATGCCTTTCATTAAAGACGCCGGCCGCGGCGTTTTGTTTCAACAAAAAACCCGCGATTGACTGGCAATCGCGGGTTATCGAGAAATTAATCCCTGGGTTAGCAGTCCCCCCCCGCAATGCCGGTGCAGCGATACGCCATGGACTTCTGTCCACTGACACGCTGATCACACAGCCAAATTATAACTGTCGTTTTCATCTTCTAACGCCCCCATCAAACACCATCTCGCCGATGTTGTCAACAAGATCTTGTAGAGGGAGAAGGTGATGCTACTATTAAACCGTCATGAGTGCGAGCGATAAGCCGCTGAAAATGGTCACCTGCGGCGGGTGTGACGCCAAGGTCTTTATCCCGGGCGACCTTCCGCCTCTGTCGAGCGAACCCTGCAAGCGCTGCGGCTACCCGATCATGATGCCGATGCAGGTGCGCCAGTTTGAACTGCGCAACAAGATCGCGTCCGGCGGGCACGGGAAGGTCTATCGCGCTTTCGACACCGTGCTCGAACGCATGGTGGCGGTGAAGCTGATGCGCAAGGAGTTGGAGAGCGACCCCGTCGCACTGGAGAGCTTCTACCGTGAAGCGCGCGCCTGCGCCTCCCTCAACCATACCAACATCATCCACATTTACTCGTTCGACGAGTTCGAAGGGCAGCGTTACCTGGTCATGGAGTTGGCGGACCGGGGCAGCCTCGATTCGCGCATCGAGAAGCACGGCCGCCTCAGCGAACTGGAGGTCCTGGACATCGGCTACAAGATCGCTTCCGCCCTCGACATGGCGCTCAAGCACAACTTGCTGCACCGTGACATCAAGCCGGGCAACATCCTCTTCAACGCCGACGGCGAACCCAAACTGGTGGATTTTGGCCTGGCACGCAGCGCGGAGGCCGAACCCGAGTCATTGGCCGTCACGGAAGGGACGCCGTACTATGTTGCGCCGGAGAAGATCAAGCGGGAGCGCGAGACATTCTTATCGGACATGTACAGCCTGGGCTGCACCCTCTATCACGCCTTGACCGGCCACGTGCCGTTCGAGGCCCCGAGCGTGGAAGAGTTGGTGGCGGCGCACGTGCACACCGCGCTGACGCCGCCGAATCTGGTGGTGCCGGAAATTACGCAGCCCACCAGCGATGCCCTGGTGAAGGTGCTGGCCAAGAATCCGGCCGATCGGTTTCTAAGTTACGACGAGTTCCGGATGGCCCTCGAAGCGGCGCGCAGCCAGTTATTGGTCCAGCGCTATTCCCAGGCCGCGGAGCCGGGCAAAGGCGCCAAAACCAAGACGAGCTGGTGGCGACGGTGACAGGGGTGGTCCACCTACTTGTTGTTCTTCTTCTCGGCGCTCTTGTTTTCAGCCTTGGCCCCAAAGCGCACCATGGTCGCGGCCATCTTGCCGTCGTCGGTCGGCTTGGCATAACCGCTGACTGGCTCGCCGACGACACCGTCATCCAGGGTGGCCGGCTTGCCGTCTTTAGTAATCTTCGTCTCGGAAGTGACCTGGTAAACTGATTTACCCAGCTTGATGGTCTTTGCGGTCTTGTCCACCGCCGCCAGATTGCCGTGGAAAGGATGCGCCGATTTGTTGTTCGCGGCGGAGTCCTTCTTGACCGTAGCCGATTTCTTCGTGGCGGCGGGTATGTTGGTGCTTTGCGCCAGGAGCTGCACTGGCATGCCCGCGATGGCCGCGGCCAGCAGACTCACGGCCCCGATTCTCAATATTGATCTTAGCATGATACTTGATGGATTTAGTTGTCTGATAAGACGGCCTATCGCCACCAGATTGCTTCAGGCCGCCAAGCCCAATTTCTTCACAATCGCCGATCTACCAAGCCCCTTCCGCCAAGAGTGCCGTTACGTTCTTGGCCAGGTCGGCCGCGAGCAACGGCAGCGCCTGGCGCTCGGTGCTAGTCAAATCAGTCGTGACGCGGATGAGGGTGTAGCCCATGACCGGCTGGTTCAGAATCAACTTGCCGCTGCTCCGGTCGGTGGCAATCACCTGCGCCCGCAGCTCCAGCCGGTAGTCGCGCACCGTCAGGGTGTCGCTGGGCGAGAGGCTGACTTCGTGCCGTTGATAGCCGGTCACCGAACCGCCGACCACGATATCCCCGTCCTTGTGGGAGGCGAGCTCGTAAGTGCCATCCCGTTGCACCTGCCGACGCAGTTGCGACGTCACCTCGTCTCCCAGACGCGGCTCAAGCGTTTGATTAGCGAACGGGTTTATCTGCACCGACTTCGCGCCCGCAGCCAGGCCATTGACCGGCCCCAGCTTGTAGCCCGCGCAGCCGCTCCCGCCGAGCGCCACCAGACCCACCAGCAGCCACCGACAAAGGTTCATATCACTTGCCCGTGCCTTGGATACGTGCCTTGAGTTGGTCAATGCGTTGCCGTGCTTCGGTCGCATACGGAGAATTGGGATCCTGCAACAGAACTTCGTTGTAGTAAACCCGCGCGCCCTCCCATCTCTTGCGCTTCTCGTAGAACCGAGCGATGTCGAAGTAGCCCCGCGCCTGGTCGCCCTTGAGCGAGGCGATGATTTTCTGAGCCTGCGGCACTCGCGGGTCGTCCGGGTAGAGCGCTATGAAATCGGTGAACCTGGCGATGGCGTGGCCGGCGCTGCTCTGGTCGCGGTCCGGCGTTTGCGCCTCTTTCTGGTAAGCCAGACCCGACCGGAAGATCGCCTCCGCTGCCACCTTGGGCTGGTCGTTATATCGATCGGCCGCCGTATCGTAAGCCTGGATGGCGGCGGGATAGTCGGGGGATTTAAAGCCAAAGGTCTTCTGTTTTTCGTTCGCCGTCCCGATGTTCAACTGGGACTGAGGAGCAACCGCGCTATAGGGCCCCGTCTTCACGATGTCAGCGTACATCTTGGCCGTGCGCTCCATGGAAGAGAAGAAGGGGATGTAGCCCCACAGCTTGAACCATTTGCCGCCCAGGAATTGACCGGCGATGTTGAATTGGCGCTGGAGGATCTCATCAAAGTTCGCGCTCTTGGGCTGCTTCTCGATCAGCACTTGATAGGCCTTGAACGCCTTTTCCGCCTTGCCAGTGGCCTCGTAACAGCGGGCCACGAGGTACTGCGCCCGGGGCGCGTAATCCGAAAGCGGCCACACCAACACCACGCGGCGCGCGGCCTTGAGCGCCAGGCCGTAAGCCTTCTTGTCGAACGCAGCCTGGGCGACCTCCAATTGGTCCTTCGCCCGCGGCTGCACCCACTTGCCCTCGCCGCCGACCGGTTCGTAAGTCCAGCCTTCTCCCGGGCGGTAAACCAGTGGGGCCGGCGCACGAGAGGGAAATGCCAGTAAACACGCTGCAATGAGCAGCAGCCGAACAGACCGGAAACTCATGGGAGGAATCGTAAGCATGGGTACCGGGCAAGTCAAGGCGGGCCACAGACTTCAGAGCATCCCGCCACGCTTCCCGCTCGCTTTCGGACTACGCCCGATAGACAACCATCACGCCATAGTCAGTCATCAGCTTCTGGCTGCCGATGTCCAAGTGCGTATAGACGAGCGTCGTAATGTTGATTATGTTGGACTCGCCGACCTTGACCAGGAAGTTCGACACCACCTCGTCAAACTTGTCGCGCCCGACCTCGATGCAGTCGGTGTGCTTGATGGTCCTGACGCGGATCTTTTTGTCCGTCTCTTTCGCCGCGGCTTCGAGGGGGACGAGCGGCTTCGCGATCAAGCGATCCGCCGGCGTCTTGTGGTCCGGCACCCGGAGATGCATTTCCACCTTGGCGGCAGCGGAGGAAGCAATCGGGTTGACCGGATGGACCTCCACGCGCGGCGCCCCGCCATCCGTGTCCACGCCGGGCCGGCTGGCCAGCAATTCCGGCGTCGGAATTACGATGGTCTCGCCACAGGCCGGGCAATTGATCTCCGTGCCGGCCCCTGTGCTGTCAACGGCCAACTCCTGTTCGCACTTGGGACAATTAAATATTACATCCATAATGCTGGCCTTTCGTTTGCCGATTCCAACGGCAGCGTAGTCGCCCGGCGGGAATGCGCCAAGCAAAAAGTTGAACCTTTCAGCGACCCGTTAAGCCCCACCGGCCACCGCTCACCTGCCTCACTCGTAAGTCTTCTCAAGCTGCTTCATCCGTGGCCAGACGGGCGAGGAGGGCCCAATCCGCTCTTTCACGGCGGCAAAGACACGCTTTGCTTCCGCGGGATCCTCCCGGGCAACGGCCACGCAGAAATCCAGCTCGATCCAGGCCTTGCGCGGGTCGTCCACGCTCCGGCTATTGTTCTTAAGCCAGGTTCTCAACCCGACCGCGCCTTGCTTGCGCGCGGTCTGTAGCGAGGCCTCAAGCTGATAGGGCAGCCCCGGCAGTTGGTCCCCCATCACCGCTGCCGCCGCGTCTTGCTTCTGCTTGGTTTCCTCCTCGTTCTTCACCTTCTCCCAATAGAGGAATAGTTCCCACCCGCCATAAAGCAGTGCTATAATGATCAACGCTGCGATTAATTTGGTCATGATTCTTCGATCCGTTCGATGCGGGCACCCAGTTGCCGCAGCTTGCCATCAATATTCTCGTAACCGCGGTCAATGTGATACACGCGGTTGACCTGCGTGGTGCCGCGCGCGGCCAAGCCCGCAATGACCAGCGCGGCCGACGCCCGCAAGTCACTGGCCATGACCGGGGCTCCGCTCAACGGCTTGCCACCTTTCACAATCGCACTCGGCCCTTCGATTTCAATATCCGCTCCCAAGCGTGTCAGCTCGCTGACGTGCATGAAACGCGACTCGAAGATCCGTTCGGTGATAATGCTGATGCCCGGGGTCAACGTCATCAAGGCCATCATTTGCGCCTGCACGTCGGTGGGAAATCCCGAGTAAGGCAGGGTCGTGATGTCCACCGGCTTCAAACGGCCGTTGCGGCGGACGGTAATGTCCGCGCCGCAACGCTCGATTCCCGCGCCCGCATCCTTCAGCTTGTCCAGCACCGCGCGCATGTGGTCGGCGCGGGCGCCGCGCAGGGTGATCTCGCCGTTCGTGGCCACGGCGGAAATCGCATAAGTAGCCGCCTCGATGCGGTCGGGGATGACCTCGTGTTCCGCACCGTGCAGCACTTTGACGCCGGTGATGGTGACGGTGGGGCTGCCGGCGCCTGAAATCTGCGCGCCCATCGCAGTGAGAAAGTCCGCCAGGTCCACTACTTCCGGCTCGCACGCCGCGCTCTCGATTATCGTCACCCCCTCGGCGAGCGTCGCGGCCATCATCACGTTGGCTGTGCCGAGAACCGTCGAGCCCGCGCGACCGCCGAGGAACATCGCCGACCCGACCAACCGCTTGGCGGAAGCATAGACGTAACCGCTCTCGATCACCACCTTCGCTCCCAGCGCCTCGAATCCTTTCAGATGCAGGTTGATTGGCCGGGCACCGATCACGCACCCGCCGGGCAGGGACACGGCGGCTTTCTTCAACCGGCCCAGCAGCGGGCCCATAACGCAGATCGAGCCGCGCATCTTCCGAATCAAATCGTAATCCCCGGCGCCCTTGATCTTCCGGGCCTGAATGCGAACACTGTCGCCTTCAAAGCGCACCTGGGCGCCGAGCCAAGACAGGATCTGGCCCATGAACTTGACGTCGCTGAGGTTCGGCACCCGCCGGATCACGCAGGGTTCGCCGGTAAGCAACGTGGCCGCCATGATCGGCAGCACGGCGTTCTTCGCTCCGCTGATCACTACTTCCCCATGCAAGGGCACAGAGCCTTTAATCAATAAGCTATCCATTCAAAATTAATCGCCGCGCAACCATGATTCTCGGCTGGTGAGTGTAGTCCTCCTCAATCGCTTCGACAATCCACTTCTGCTCCTGGAAAGCCTGGCGCAGGCGTTCGGCCTGACCGTCGCCGAATTCGAGCATGAGCCGGCCTGGCGGTTTCAGGAACCGTGGGGACTCTGCCGCCAGCCGCCGGCCGTAATCCAGGCCATCCGCACCGCCATCCAGGGCCCGGCGCGGATCATGATCCCGCACCTCCGGTGCGAGCGTCGCGATGTCGCTGGTTGGGATGTAAGGCGGGTTGCTAATAATCAGGTCAAATTGGATTCCCTCCGGGACGGGCGCAAACCCGTCTCCTTGCAGGAAACGGATGCGCTCCGCCAGGTCGTGACGGGCGGCGTTTTGGCGAGCCAGCGCGAGAGCCCCAGGCGAAATCTCGACGGCATAAACTTCGGCGGCGGGACACTTGGATGCGAGCGCGATGGCCACGCAGCCGCTGCCAGTGCCGAAATCCAAAGCGGTGAATGGTTGAGGTTTGATTGTTGACCCGTCCTCCGTAGCAGAACGGCGGAGGGTGGATAGCTGGTTGAGAAACGTCCAGCCGCGCTCGGCCAGCAGCTCCGTTTCGGGGCGGGGAATGAGCACGTCCCGGTTCACGGCAAGTTCCAGGCCGCAAAACGAAGTCGAACCGATGATATGCTGGAGCGGCTCGCGCTGGCCACGGCGCTTGATGAATTCCCGAAAACTATTGACCTCCACCGGCGAGAGGGCGCGTTCAAAGTTCAGGTACAACCGCATGCGCGGCTGCTTGAGCAAGTGCGCCAGCAGCAGTTCTGTCTGCAGCCGCGGAGATTCAACACCCTTCTTCGCCAGGAACTCAGTGCTGCGTTGAATGGCTTCCAGGACCGTCACACCGAGATGGAAATGTGTTTGGTTTCCAGGAATGCTTCCAGGCCCTCGCCACCCAGCTCCCGGCCCCAGCCGCTCTGTTTGACGCCGCCGAAGGGCGCATTGCTGGTAGTAGGCAGCCCGTCATTGATGCCGATCATGCCCGCCTCCAGGCGCTCCGCGAGCCGGAACACACGGCCAACGTCCCGCGTGAAACCGTAAGCGCTCAGGCCATGAATCGTGCTGTTGGCCAACCAGACGGCTTCTTCCTCCGTGTCGAAGGCCGTGGCCGGAGCAATCGGAGCAAATATCTCCTCGCGCAGGCACATCGCGTCCGCCGGCACATCAGCCAGCACAGTCGGCTCGAAAAAGAAGCCTTTACGTTCCATGCAGTGGCCGCCGCAAAGCAGCCGCGCTCCCCGACTTACCGCATCCTGAACAAAGTTAAGCGCATGGCGAACAGCGCCTTCATCAATCAGCGGGCCGATCTCCACGCCGGGTTCGGAGAACTCCCCCACCTTCAACGCCATCACCCTGGCCACGAAGGCTTCGAGAAAACGATGATAGATGGGCCGATGCACCAGGAACCGGTTGGCGGCAATGCACGATTGGCCGGTATTGCGCATCTTGGCCAGCAACGCCCCCTGAACCGCCAGATCAAGGTCAGCATCCTCGAACACCAGCAACGGCGCATTGCCGCCCAGTTCGAGTGAAAGCGGTTTGACCGTGTGGGAGGCGTTGCGGATTAATACTCGCCCAACTTCCGTCGAGCCGGTGAAGGTCACCTTCCGGCAGAGCGGATTGCTGAGAAATTCCTCGCCGAACTGATCGGACGGCCCGCATACCACCTGCAACACCCCTTTGGGCAACTCCGCCGTGTGCACGCACTCGGCGAAGGCAATGCAGCTCAGCGGCGTCTGCCGCGCCGGCTTGAGCACCACCGGGCAGCCCGCCGCCAGGGCGGGCGCCACTTTGCGCACCGCCAGCACCAGCGGGAAGTTCCAAGGGCTGATGGCGCCCACCACGCCGATGGGGGATTTGATGACCAGGTTCCGCTTGCCTTCGGCCTGCGGCGGGATGATCCGCCCATAGGCGCGGCGGCCTTCCTCGGCAAACCACTGCAGGTGATCCACGGACATGGCCACCTCGGCCAGGCTCTGAGCCAGTGGTTTGCCGTTCTCGCTGCTGATCAGGCGCGCGACTTCGTCCCGCCGCCGCTCCAGTTCCACGGCGATTCGGCGGAGATATTCACCGCGCGCTTTAGCGGTCAGGCCCCGCCAACCTGCGAAAGCGTCGTGGGCATCCGCTATCGCCTGCGCGAGCCTGGGGCGGTCGATCGTGCTGATCTGCGCAAAAGCTTCGCCGCTGGCCGGGTTGACCACTTCCCAGGCGGGCTCGCTCTGCAGAAACGCACCGTTGAGATAAAGCGGATAAGATTTCATGAAGCCTCTTGCTCCGCAATCCAGGACACAAACCAGAAAGGCGGAGGAAGTTCCTCCGCCTTCACAATAACGCTCAACCGATCCTTGTTACTTGGCGCCCAGAATCGCGTCCTTGGCTGCCTTGGCCACGCGGAATTTCACCACGCGCTTGGCCGGAATCTTGATCTGTTCGCCGGTAGCCGGGTTGCGGCCAAGGCGCGCCTTCCGGTTGACCAGCACCAGCTTGCCCAATCCCGGCAGCGTAAAGCTGTTCTTGGCATTCTTGTAGGCGAGCGCCACGATGGCTTCCAGAACCTCGCCCGCCTGCTTCTTTGTGATCCCGATGGTTTCCGCAACAGATGCGACAATTTGTGATTTGGTTAGTGCTTTTGCCATATTTATGCGCCATGAGTAACGGCAATGCGGCAATGGCGCAAGCGAAAAGCGGCCAAAAAGCGGTCTGCCCGGCAACCCTTTGACTGAAGTGGCGCCAGACTGGATCTCCTGCTCACACCTCCGCGCGCAGCCGCTTGGATCGGAGTTACGGGTGGTCTTGGGGTGGCCTTAGCCCGGATATTTCATACCCAGCACGGAACGCCGACAGGCCGGAGCGCCGGCATGTTGCCGGCTTTGACCATTCGGACCACGTAAGCCGGCAACATGCCGGCGCTCCGGCGTCACTCGTATGAAATGTCCGGGTTAAGTGGCTGCTGGCACTTCCGTCTCGTCCACAGTAAGCTGGACTTCTTGCATGGCCTGCGAGGATACTCCGTTGGTGATCTTGGAGTTGAGGTTTTTGGTCAAGAACTCGTCGAGCGCAATCCAGCGGCCCTCGACGTTGATGCGCTCCGTCCAGGCATACACGACCTGCTGTTGCAGCAAGGCAGGGTCGCCACAAACCTGCTGCGGCAGCCCAGACCACAGGCTTGCGCGCTCACCTTGATGCCGCCGCCCGTGCGAGCTCTGGCTGGCGACGAGTTGCCACAGGCGGTGGAGATGGGCGTCGCCGTCGTCGGACGGCTCGCCAAGGTGGGTGGCCGGCCCCGGCTTACCCCCACCGCTTCGGGCTTCTTTCTGACCGAGTCTGGCGCGCTGGCCACCTGCTGGCATGTGGTCAACTGGGATAGACTCATCGGTCTAACCGTCATGACTCGCGATGGCCGGGTCTGCCCCGTGCGGCAGGTGCTGGCCGTTAGTACCAATTACGATCTGGCCATCCTTCAGGTCGAAGGGACCGGGTTCACGCCGCTCCCGGTGGCGCCGAACGTGCGACAAGGCGCGCCGGTCTGGGTGCTGGGTCATCCGTTCCCCTGGTATTACATGCTCACCTCAGGCATTGCCTCCG
>Ga0182027_10016215_pt1 | contig 10189 bp, 4 predicted proteins | sample 712E1DmetaG_FD_121300 | JGI IMG/M metagenome (GOLD analysis project Ga0182027, IMG submission 121300) | Permafrost microbial communities from Stordalen Mire, Sweden - 712E1D metaG (Illumina Assembly) | ecosystem: Environmental > Terrestrial > Soil > Wetlands > Permafrost | place: Sweden... | reverse complement strand
CTTTAAGCGGCGCGATGTTCCCACAAACGTTCCACTGGTGCCGAGTATCGCCACAAAATGCGTCACACATCCCGCCGTCTGCATCCAGATTTCATCCGCTGTGCCGTTGGAATAATGTGCGCGCCAGTTGCTGTCGTTGGAGTACTGATCGGCATAAAAGTACTTCTCCGGCTCAGCGGCTGCGATCTCCTGCGCCTTACGTATGGCGCCGTCTGAACCTTCACCGGGATCGGTATAAATGACCGTTGCGCCATAGGCGCGAAGAATCCGCTTGCGCTCCTTCGACACATTCGAAGGCATGCACAATGTAATCGGAATCCCGTAGGCCGCACCCAGCATCGCGTAGGCAATTCCGGTATTGCCGCTGGTAGAGTCAAGCAGTGATTTGCCCGCGCTCAGATAGCCCGCGCGCAATGCCTCGTTCATGATTCTCGATGCAGCGCGATCCTTGACCGAACCGCCTGGATTACACCACTCGGCCTTGGCAAGCACCTGCGCACCTTTCTGGCCGGTGGTTACGCGCTCTAGGCGCAACAGGGGTGTGCTTCCGATGCGCTGCGTGAGATTGACACCCAATAAAGTAGTCATACGTTCTGGCCGTTCCATTATGCTGTGGTCTTTGCTTCTGCGGGAAACCGGAGCGAATTATCCATGCTGCGATAGAGAGCCTCGACGGCATTGAGCAGCGCAAAGACTTCCTCTTCCAATAGGTTCAATTGCTCGACATTCATTTGATGTGCACTTTGAATCACAGATTCAAAGCGAGAGTCGATCAGCCCCGCTTGAATAAAATGCTTGGCGAAGTTGTCAAAGACAGCGGCGTCTGTGGGGGCTTCAATGCCGCGCGTAATCAGCAACGCGCGCGCGCTGCGCAGTGTGATTCCGTAAATGGCTTCCTCGCTTTGCGGATCGCCGGAGCGAAGTTCTTCGCGAAATTTCCTGGCGGCATTCAGGTCGACTTCAATCAGATCGAAGAGCCCAGCCGAGCACTCACCAAGGCCTCTTCCGACCAGTGAGAATGATTCTGCCGCGCCCCAATCCTGGTAGTAATTATTGTCTTTACTGAATGCCGGAATCTGGCGGTAGCGGCCGGCAATTTCTTGAATTTCCTTGGTCCCATTTTCATCCACAAACGCGGCAAAGGATGGATAATCATTCTTCTTTGCAATCCATAATTTCAAAACATCTTGTACAAATTCGGGAAGATCGCGCGCGCTGACGCGGTCGATCGGCTTAGCCAGGCGCGCTCTTCCATTGCCGATCTCCGCTCCGGCAACGATCATGTAGGCGGGAAACATATGCTGCCCGTTGCGGCCGACATTGCCATAGAAACCAAGATCGGCCAGCATATGCTGACCACAGGTGTTCGGACATCCCGACAAGTTGAGCCGGAAATCGGCAATATGATCGAGATCGAGAGTGGAGTTCTTGAGTCTATCAACGACCGCAGTGAGCGCGCCCTTGGAAAGACAGATGCCCAGCTTGCAAGTGTCCGCTCCGGTACAGGCAATCGAGTTGCCGATGAAGCGCGGGCCAGAGGCAAGCTCAGTCAGATCGCGCACCAGGTCGAAGACGTTAGGAAGATAATTCTTGGGGATATTGCGCAGCCGCAGATTCTGTCCGAAGGAAGCGCGCAGCACAAAATCGCCGAAGGGCGCCAGAAATTCTGCTAGCCGAATGGCATATTGGTTCTTAAGATTGCCGAGAAAGACCGGAACCCGTACTGAAACCAATTCGGATTGCTTCTGGTTTTCAACGTAACGATCTTTCCATTGATAGAACTCTGGCGTTGTATCTTTCTCAGGAGCGAACGGCGGAAAAAGGCTGAACTGCGGAACCTCTTGGATTTGCAGCGCCTCCGGATTTTCGCCGCGAACGATCTGCAACTGCTCTTGATAAAGTTCAACAAAGCGCGCTTCGCCGAGAGTCTTCCACAAAAAGCGCAAGCGCGCCGCATGGCGATTCTTGCGATTGCCGTGCTTGTCGAAGAGTTGCTTGACGGCACTTGCCACAACATACACATCTTCAGCGGGAATGAACTCGTGCAGCAGATGACCAACCTCGGGCTTGGTGCCCAGGCCACCGGCAACATAAACGCTGAATCCCTTTTGCCCATCGCGAATTTGTGTGACGAATCCCAGGTCGTTGAATTCAGCATAGGAAGTGTCCGCAGCAGAGTTGGAGAAGGCGATCTTGAATTTGCGCGGCAGCAGCCATGAATCAGATTCGGCAATCAACCGGGTGGTCAGCGCAAAAGCATACGGGCTTGGATCGAAGATTTCATCAATGCCGACACCGGCGTCTGGCGAGATGAGTACATTGCGAACCGTGTTGCCGCCGCCTCCGCGCGAAGCCAAACCAGCCTGCAACAATTCGCGCATGACCTGTAGCACATTCTCCAGAGCTACATGATGAATCTGAAACTCCTGTCGCGTGGTGATGTGAATCGCGTCGCTGCCGTAACGCGCGGAGATTTCTGCAATTGCGCGCAGTTGCAACGGCGTGAGCGCGCCTCCGGTGGTCCGAATGCGCACCATAAAGGTCCCGTCCTCGCGCTGCTCATAGCAGCCGAAGGGGACGCGACGAACCTTCAATGTTGCGGCGTCGATCTCGCCCCATTGATAGCGCGCGATGTAGGAATCCAGTTCATCGAGTTCGGCGGAAAGGTTGTCCGGAATTTTATAAAACATGATTACGCCCTCTACGGAAAATGTTTCAAACAGTTCTGCCCGGCAGTTGAGTGCCGGACAGAACCATGCTTCAGTTGAGTTGCTTCACAGGCGCTATCCGGCTGTTTCGATCTCGCCTGTGAAGGTCTTCCAACGCTACTGATTCCCAGCGGCTTTGGTTACATTCTTGAACGCATCGAGAAATGCTTTGTTGTTCTTGAGGTTGTGAATGCGTCCATTCAGCACATCATCCCAAGTGATGTAAGGGTAGAGGTTGTGCGACTTGGCTTGCTCTTCAAATTCAGCCTTGAGTTCGGCCAGTTTTTCCGGGTACTTTTTGGCCAAGTCAATACGCTCCGTGTAGTCGTCGTTCAGGTTGTAAAGCTCCCAGGCGTTCTCGTCAAAAGCCTTTTTGTCTGGAATTCCCGTGATAAAGCTGCTGGGGTAGGCTAGTTCCGCCTTCCAGCCTTTGTCGTAGATCGACCGCGAGCCGAAGATGTAGTAGTACTGCAGCGTGTGACGGGTCGGAGCCTTGGCGTCGTCAATCGAGTAGGCCAACGAAGTACCCTCGATGGGCTGCTGCTTGATTCCGCGAATCTCCTCCGGAGCCTTCACGCCCACAAGCTCAAGCGTGGTTGGAAGAAGGTCAATCACGTGGCTGTATTGAGTGCGAATGCCGCCCTTGTCCTTGATGCCTTTCGGCCAATACGCAATGAGCGGATTATGAGTGCCCCCTTCGCTGTTCGCATCCTGCTTCCAGAACTTGAAAGGCGTGTTGGCGGCCTGTGCCCAGCCGAGCGGGTAATTGCCATTGGTGGCTTGAGCCGTGCCGATTTCGCCGATTTTGTTCAGGTTGTAGTCGATGTTTTCCTGCGCTGACAATCGCTTTGTCACAAGCCCCTGATCGACAGTTCCGTTCAAAGTTCCCTCTTTGCTGGCACCGTTGTCGCCGATGGAGATGAAGATCAGCGTGTTGTCGAGCTGTCCGGTCTCTTTCAGGTGATTGACCAGGCGGCCGATCTCAAAGTCCGTGTAGGTCAGGTAGCCCGCATACACTTCGAAGAAGCGCGCATAGAGCTTTTGCTCGTCCGGCGTCAGCTTGTCCCAAGCTGGGATATTCGGATTGCGCTCAGGTAGTATTGCATCCGCAGGAATCACACCAAGCTTCTTCTGACGTTCAAAGACTTCTTCACGATACGCATCCCAGCCTTTATCGAATTTTCCCTTGTATTGATCGCTCCAATATCTATCAACCTGATGCGGAGCGTGCGTTGCGCCCGGCGCGTAGTAAAGGAAGAAGGGCTTGTCCGGCGCGGCCTTCTTCTGGCGGTCGATGTAGAAGATCGCCTTGTCGGTGATTTGGTCGCTCAGGTGTCGGCCGTCGGTACGGACGTGCGCCTGATCTTCCACCAGGTCCGGCTTGTACTGATCAGTCTGCGAGCCTAGGAACCCGAAGAAGTGATCGAAGCCCTTGCCGGTCGGCCAATGATCGAAGGGGCCTGCATCGGTCGCCTCTTCATCCGGCGTGACGCCATACTTACCCACTGCAAATGTGTTGTAGCCATTGTCGCGCAGAATTTCGGCGATTGTGCCGGCCGTCGCAGGTACGCGGCCATCCCAGCCGGGGAATCCAGCGGACATGACGGTGTGTGAAAATCCGGATACGTGAACCGATGCGCTGTTGCGCCCGGTCAGCAGGGCAGAGCGAGTCGGAGCGCAGATCGCGGTCGTATGGAAGTTGGTATATCGCAGGCCGTTTTGGGCCAGAGTGTCAAAGGTGGGAGTGTTGATCAGCCCGCCGAATGTGCCAGCAGCGCCGTAGCCCACATCGTCGATCAGTATCCAAACTATGTTGGGGGCACCGGCAGGCGCTTTCACAGGCTCCGGCCACCATTCTTTCGACTCGGCAAGAGTTCTGCCGACGACGCCATGGTACGGTTGTGCCGTCTGCGCGTGCAGCGGGAGACTGACGCCCGCCGCAAGTAGTAATGAGGAGGTTAGTGCATTCAAAAAGCTTTTCTCGTTCATAAATCTCCTGTCGAATTTGTGTCGGGTGGCTAGAACATTCCTTACTAGCCGCTCGAAGATCCTCAATGGCGTAGAGCCAAAAACATTCCGGCAACGCTACTTGCTGCTGCTGGCTTGTGCCGCCGCCGCTGCATTTTGCCGGTCAAGATACCACTGGGGCAGGTATGTGTGGTGTGTGCTTTTGATATCGTCAAAGGTGAGGTAGGGAGCGAGATGATGCGACTTGGCCTGCTCTTCGAACTCGGCCTTCAACTGCTCCAGCTTCTCCGGGTACTTCTTGGCCAGATCGATGCGCTCGGTTGGATCATCGTTCAGGTTGTAGAGTTCCCACTTGCTTTCATCAAGAGGCGGATTCACGATTGCGTTCTTGGTGAGAATGTCGTTAGGATAGGCTAGTTCTGCCTTCCATCCGTTGTCGTAGATCGACCGCGAACCGAAGATGTAGTAGTACTGCAATGTGTGACGAGTCGGCGCTTTGGCATCGTCAATCGAGTAGGCCAAAGACGTTCCTTCAATCGGCTGCTGCTTGATGCCGCGAATCTCTTCAGGCGCCTTGACGCCAACCAGATCGAGCGTGGTGGGAAGAAGATCAATGACGTGACTGTACTGGGTGCGAATCTCGCCCTTTTCCTTGATGCCCTTGGGCCAATAAACAATGAGAGGATTGTGTGTTCCGCCTTCGCTGTTGGCATCAGATTTCCAATAGCGGAATGGCGTGTTGGCGGCCTGCGCCCAACCCAGAGGATAATTGCCATTCTTGGAATCGGGCGTTCCGATCTTGTCGATATTGGTCAGGTTATAGGCGACCCGATCCTCATCGGAAACCAGCTTGCCGCGATAGGATTTGTCGATTACGCCTTCCTGCGATCCTTCCTTGCTGGCGCCGTTATCGCCGATGGAGATGAAGATTAGCGTGTTGTCGAGCTGTCCAATCTCCTTCAGGTGATTGACCAGGCGGCCGACTTCAAAGTCGGTGTAGGTCAGGTAGCCCGCATAGACTTCAAAAAAACGCGCATAGAGCTTCTTCTCGTCCGGTGTCAGCTTATCCCAGGCCTTGACGGTATCGTTGCGTTCGGGAAGAATCGCATTGGCGGGAATCACGCCGAGTTTCTTCTGACGCTCGAAGACCTCTTCGCGGAATGCATCCCAACCCTTGTCGAACTTGCCCTTGTATTGATCACTCCAATACTTATCGACCTGATGCGGGGCGTGCGTGGCACCCGGCGCATAGTAAAGAAAGAACGGCTTGTCCGGCGCGGCCTTCTTCTGGCGGTCGATGTAGTAGATGGCCTTGTCGGTGATCTGGTCGCTCAGGTGGCGGCCATCGGGAGTAACGTGCGCCTGATCTTCCACCAGATCCGGCTTGTATTGATCGGTCTGCGAACCAAGGAACCCAAAGAAGTGATCGAAACCCTTGCCGGTCGGCCAGCGATCAAATGGACCCGCATCGGTCGCATCTTCGTCAGGAGTTATACCATACTTGCCAACGGCGAATGTGTTGTAGCCGTTGTCGCGCAGAATCTCGGCGATGGTTCCAGCCGTGGCAGGCACGCGGCCATCCCAACCGGGGAAGCCGGCTGAAGCGGTAACGTGCGAGAAGCCTGATTCATGCACCGATGCGCTGTTGCGTCCGGTCAACAGAGCCGAGCGCGTTGGAGCGCAGATGGCGCAAGTGTGGAAGTTTGTGTACCGCAGACCATTGTTGGCTAGGTTATCGAAGGTGGGTGTATTGATCACTCCTCCGAATGTGCCAGCAGCGCCGTAGCCCACGTCGTCAATCAGAATCCAAACTACGTTGGGAGCACCGGTAGGTGCTTTCACAGGTTCCGGCCACCATTCTTTTGACTCGGCAAGAGTTCTGCCAACGACGCCTTGATACGGTTGTGCCGTCTGCGCATGCAGCGGGAGGGCTCCCGCCGCAAGGATCAGAGAGGATGTCAATGCATTCAATACGCTTTTATCGTTCATAAAATCTCCTGTTGATTGCAGTCATTCAGTGATGACTCAGTTCTTCGTGTCTGCTTCAAATGTGCTTCAACGTGTTTGGTGCAGTGAAGACTGCACCAAACACGAGGGAATTCTGAGCACTACTTCAACTCCACAGTGACGAGATCGATCTTTCCAGTGAAGCGATTGGGCGATTTGTACTCGCTCGATACAGGCGAGCCGAGATCGCTTCCAATATCGAAGGTTTCGCCGGGCGAAACATTGACGTTAACGAAATGAGCCTGACCAGCGGCCTGTCCGTTCACTTTGAGTACTGCATCGCCTTCGGATGCCTTCCGCGAAGTGAAAGCAATATTTGCAGCACCGTTTGCCGCGCTCGGCGTAACGGCCAACTCGAGATGCGATTTGCCGGGCTTGAGCGGCTCGCTCGCTACAAGTTGTCCGGAACGATTCGCGTAGGCGTTGATCTCGTAGTAGACGACGTTATCTTTGACGAAGAGCGAAACACCGCCCAACTCGCCGCCTTGCGCGAGAATGACGCCGTTGACCTTTTCGTTCACAGGAACTTCCACGTCTGCGCTGATGGTGTAGGGGCGCCCGCTCAGTGTTGGCGCGGCATAAGAGTTGAGACGATCAACACCGCTGCGATAAATGAAGATTGTTTGGCTCGCCGCCGGACTCACCGGATTCGACTGGCGGCCGGGTAGGATTGGATAGGCATTGTTGCGCGTCGCCTCTTCGTCGAAGACTTTGATCAGTTCTTTCAGCTTCTCGGGATTCTTGTCGGCGAGGTTATGCGCTTGGCTGAAGTCGTCGTTGAGGTTGTAAAGCTCCCATGGACGAACGTCGAATTTATCCGTTCCATTGAGGCTGTAGGTAGTTTCCCAAGTCCACTGATAGCGGTCGCCGGCCCACCATCCGTCTTTGTAGATAGCGCGATTGCCGCTGGTAGTGAAGTACTGCAAAGTGTGTTTGGTGGGCGCATTAGGATTGTCGAATGTGTAGGCGAGGCTCTTGCCTTCCAGCGGAATCTGTTTTACTCCGTCGACCGCATCCGGAAATTTTGCCCCAGTCAGCTCATAGATGGTAGCCGCAATATCGTTGACATGCGAGAACTGACTGCGCACACCGCCTGCGTCCTTGATGTGGCCCGGCCAGGTAATGATGAGCGGATCGGTGGTCCCGCCCAGATGCGAAGCGTCCTGCTTGGTGCCTACGAAAGGTGAATTCAGCGCCCAGGCCCACGAAGCAGCGTAGTGGTTGTAGTAGAGTTCGCTGCCCAGCAGATCGTAGACGTTCTCGCGATCTTCGATGGATAGTTTGTTGCCGCTCTTGTCGCGGGCATCGGTTCCTTCCAGGCCGCCTTCAGCGCTGGCGCCGTTGTCACCAATGATGGTCAGCACGATGGTGTTGTCGGCTTTGCCCTCTTCCTGGATAGCATCGAGCAGTCGACCGATTTCGTAATCTGTCTGCTCCAGGAAGCCCGCATAAACCTCGGCTTCGTGTGCCAGCAGATGCCTCTGCTTGGGCGTGAGCGAATCCCACGATGGCAGGCTGTCAGGACGTGGCGTGAACTCGGCGTTATCCGGAATAACGCCCAGCTTCTTCTGCCGCTCAAATGCATCCTTGCGGATCGCATCCCAGCCTTGATCGAACTTGCCTTTGTACTTCTCGACCCACTTCTTGTCCACATGATGCGGCGTGTGCGTCGCACCTGTGGCGTAGTAGATGAAGAAGGGCTTGTCCTTGGCGACGGCGTCGTGTTGATGCAGCCACTGGATGGCGTGATCGGTGATGTCTGTGGTGAAGTGATAGCCCTCTTGCGGCGTCGTTGCAGGCTCAACTGCCGTCGTGTCGTTGAAGATCCGTGGATGGTACTGGCTGTCGGCAGCCTGATTGAAGCCGTAGAAATGCTCGAAGCCGAGTCCAGTGGGCCAGTGATTGAATGGGCCTGCGGGACTAACCTCCCACATCGGCGTGTTGTGCCACTTGCCGTAGGCCGAGGTGCTGTAGCCATTCTCTTTCAAGACTTCGGCGATAGTGGCCGCACTCTTGGGGATCACTGTGCTGTAACCGGGATAGGGTGCCGACCACTCAGCGATTGAGCCGAAGCCGACTTGATGATTATTGCGCCCGGTCAGCAAGGCAGCGCGTGTGGGCGAGCAGAGCGCATTCATGTGGAACGAGTTGTAACGCAGACCGCTGGCGGCAAGCCGGTCGAAGGTCGGCGTTTGAACCGGTCCGCCCAAGGCGCTAGTGGCGCCGAAGCCCACATCATCGAGCAGAATCAGTACGACGTTCGGCGAACCCGCAGCAGCCTTAGGCTGTTCGGGCCAACCCTGTGCTTGAACATTGTGCAATGGCGCAGTGGGCCAAGCGGGTTTGGGGGCGTCCTTCTCTTCCGCCCAGAGTTGGGATGAGGAACCAATCACCATCGTTCCGCTTAGAAGCAATGCAATTTGTTGCGAAATTTTCATTACCTGTCTCCGTGAAATCGAAATTCGTGTGGATGCGGAGAGCTGCCTGTCTGCGCAAGAATGAGCGCGCAGAATGAATGCGGCAGTTCAGATCAAAGCAAAAGGTGAGGGGTCAACAACAACAGCGAAACTCAAGCGCGAGAGATAGCATGGATGCCCTCCCTGTTGGCCACGGTCAAGTGTTGTGCTCTGCGTTTCCGCGCCCACTCCATCACCCGCGCCGGCGCCCGGTTTTGCTTCAGTTCTTCCGCCATGAAGCGCATATACGGATCGATGTGGTGAAAGAAATGCTTGTAGCCCGCGCAGAGATAGTTCAGCCCGTACTCGCCGGATGCGGTAGTTAGAAAGCGGTGCTTGGGGCATTCACCATTGCAGGCAAAGCGCACATCGCATGAACGGCAATCGGAGGGAAGTCCGATCTCCTTTGCATTGCCAAAGCGCGTTTGCTGCGGGCTGCTCACCAGACTCGACAGATGCTTCTGCATGATATTTCCCAGCTTGTTGTCGGGATACACAAAATGGTCGCAAGAGTAAACATCGCCATTGTGCTCGACCGCAAGCGCCGATCCGCACTTGGGCGAAAAAACGCACAACGTTTGCGGCACGCCATACCACGACTCCAGCGCAACATCGAAGACCTGCACATAGACGCGGCCAACATCCTGAATCACCCAATCATCGAAGACCTGCTGCAGGAACTTGCCAAATTGCAACGGCTCAACCGACCAGTCGGAGACTGCCGACTCTTGTTTTGCATAGGGCTTCAACAAGACCAGCCCATTGGGATCCGGCTCTTTGGCGAGTTGCTCGACGATCGGAATAAATTGCAAATACTTGCTGCCGATCTCTTTGAGAAAGCGATAGACCTCACGAGCGCGATAGGAATTCAGGCGATTGATGACGGTGAGTGTATTGAACTCCACGCCATGCTTCTTGAGAATGTTAAGGCCGCGCATCACGCGCGCGTGCGTTGGCTTGCCGCCTTTGTCCACGCGATAGGCGTCGTGAACATCTTCAGGCCCATCGATGGAAAGTCCGATGAGAAACTTGTTGCGCGCCAGAAACTCG
>Ga0182027_10016214_pt1 | contig 10189 bp, 9 predicted proteins | sample 712E1DmetaG_FD_121300 | JGI IMG/M metagenome (GOLD analysis project Ga0182027, IMG submission 121300) | Permafrost microbial communities from Stordalen Mire, Sweden - 712E1D metaG (Illumina Assembly) | ecosystem: Environmental > Terrestrial > Soil > Wetlands > Permafrost | place: Sweden... | reverse complement strand
GGAAGCCCTGGCCCCGGCCGCCGCCTGAAGGCAAGCGCGCTCCGGGCTCCGCCCTCCGCGCACTTGCCTTCGCAACCAAAAACCCTGAGGAGAACCAATCTACAGAAAAATCCGGACTTGACTTCTAAACAGGGCTTAGCGGCCCTAAAACGCGCCTTTTTGCTACATTTTTCGCATGTTTTCGCGCGTTTTTGCTGTCTGTGCGGCTGCGCTCGCGCGAGGAACGGGCGCCCCATCTTTGCCCGGCCGAAGCTGGCAGCGGCGCGGGCGCGGTCCGCCTTTGAGCGGTCGCTTGGGCAGATGCGCCCGCTCGCCACGGCCTTGCAGGCGCTCAAGCAGCCGGTGGCGCGGACTCTGGCGCTGCGCGCGCCGGAGCCTGTGTGGCAGGCGCGCTATTATGACTTCAACGTCTGGAGCGAAGAAAAGCGCGTCGGGAAGCTGCGTTCCATCCATCGCAATCCAGTCCGTCGGAGCTTGGTCGCGCAACCGGAGGACTGGGCGTGGTCGAGCTATAGGCATTACGCCACCGGAATCGAAGGGGCGGTGGAGGTTGAGTCGGAGTGGACGGCGTGGAAACGGGAACAAATGGGGCTCAGACCCAAAATCCGAGCCGGACCCGTCGCCCGATTCCCGCCCTAGCAGAGCTAGGACGGGGCACCCCAGCGGTAGGGTGGCCACCCGCCGGACGATGTGACCAACGACAGGAACAGGGGGGACGTTCCGTCTGTCCCCCGTTCCCCCCCGTTCCCCCCCCCGTTCCCCCCGTTCCCGTTCCCTTAGATAGTTTTGAACTCACTGTCGTTCACAAAGCGAGGCTGGTAATTAGTGATTGCGTTGTCACTCGGGCTGAGGGGAACATCCCGTCTGTCCCCAGGTTCCCCATGTCCCCAGGTTCCCCAGGTTCCCAGGTTCCCAGGTTCGCCAGGTTCGAACTCACTGTCGTTCACAAAGCGAGGCTGGTAATTAGTGATTGCGTTGTCGCTCGGGCTGAGGGGAACATCCCGTCTGTCCCCAGGTTCCCCGTCTGTCCCCAGGTTCCCAGGTTCCCCCAGGTTCCTGAAAGCGATTCGTTAGTTTGACTGCTGCTTCCGGCCAACGGAAATCTTCCTTCGCGGTGAGCGTGTCCGCTTCTTCTGCGCCCGAGTGCGCACCGCAGCGCCAAGTTCATATTCGCTTTGCACGAGACCGCCGTTATAGCAACGTGTTGCAACGTGGCGAAGACTGATGTCGTGCGGCACTGGGCCAAACAACGGGATGCCGACTCCGATCAGCACTGGCACGCGGGTGATCACCAATCGGTCAATCAGTCCGGCTGCGAGAAATCGCTGAATCGTGATGCCGCCGTCTATATAAGCATGTTTGAAGCCGCGTTTTTTGAGGCGCGTTACAATTTCGGCGGGTTCGCTCGACATCTGTTCGACTACTCCGCCTTTGACTGATGAGAAATCCAGCGGGCGGCTGCTCAGCACGATCACAGGCTTTTTGCCGTAAAACCATTTACCGAATGTCAGCACGACCTCGAAGGTATTGCGTCCAATGACAACGACATCGACACTGCCATAGAACTCTTCGAAGCCGTGCGGCTCTTGCTCGCCAGTACCCAAGAAATCGAGCGCGTGGTCCGGCCGAGCAATAAAGCCATCGACGCTCACTCCGCAGAAGACCGACAGCTTCATGGTGCGCCTCTTGATCTAAATCACGTAAGTGTAGCCATGCCAAGTTAGCGGGTGGCCCCGATCTCACGAAGAATCCTATCAAACTGAGGGTGCCCCCTGTACCATTGAACTCACCTACTTTGTGTGTTAAGCAGTAGGAACTCGGCCGCCGGTCCGTTTTCTGGGAGGGCGCAGAAGACGCGGCGGGAGATGTGACCAACGGCAGGAACAGGGGGGAACGTTCCGTCTGTTCCCCGGTTCCGCCCGCCTATACCGCTCGGCCGTTCCCCGCAAAAGTACCGAACTTGATTACGAATCTACGAAGTCACGGTACTAGCACTCTCGGAATCAGCCGCCTTTATTCTCAGGTTCTTTAACAAAAAACCGATATTCGGTGCCGCAAATTAGGTTCTTCAGGATGAATACAGCAACGTTCGTTGATTTGAATACCGTCTCCGTTGTCTTCGGCGTGAGCACAACTGTTGCTGATACGCTTTCCTCTTTGAATAGCCGGGGTGGGTCGAACAACCTTAAGAAGGTGGGGCGCTCGAACTTGTGGGTTTTCCTCGCGCTCATTTGACCATCGCGAAGCATTTCCGCGTAGAATTTCCCCAAAATGGCAGTCAGGGTAATCGATTCCTTGCCGTCGTGGTCAAGCAACTGAATCGGAAGTGGAAGATTGGTCAGTCGCATTGAATCAGGCAATGGATCGTTAGCTTGATGCCATTCTCTGTCAGCTTTAAACTCTAAATCAGAGACCTCGGGAATGTTGTGCGCGATTTCGACCAGCATCCCAAGATGGTCACCATCCGGCGCCTTTAGCAGCCCTTTTATTTTGAATGTTACAGTTGCGCCGGGGTACATGGGTATGTTATTTGACGTTAAGTCTTCTTGGAGATTGCAGATCATGATTCCGGCTGCTTTGGCCACCTCAATCGCACCCTTCTGGTATGAGGACGACGTGACCATTATTCCTACGGTGCCAGGAAGGTCCTCCAAAACGCCCTTGAACGTGAAGACGTCTCCCTTTCGAATGGGGTTCTTCCAATTCTTTGCTTGAACGACTACTTGATGGGTAACTCCGCCGAAACAGAACTCCCAGTACACATCAATTTGATGACTGGTGACATTGCCTTGCTTCTGTACGTTGTGTTGCACGGCTACATTCAACGCTTGGTCTTGATCAAGCATCTGTTGGCAGATTTCGCGCACAAGGAGTTCGTAGCCTTTACTGTTCACGGAAATAGGATATTACAACAAACGAGGCCGAAGCGTTGTGAGGATGGGCGGGTGGCCACGGTCTCGATGGCGATTCCCATCGACGATGAGGGTGTCCCCGGTCGTGCCCTTTCATAAGGCCCTACACCATTGCGTAATTCGCTCTAATTCGTCATGCTTCAGCGATAGATGTACTCGCCGGCCCGATAGCGCGGCGGAATGACCGGTATCTGCAGGTAAGAGTCGTATCGGCCGCCGGAGTGGACGATGTGTTCGCCTTTATTGTCGGTCTCCCACGAGAATGGTTCAAACCAGCCTTCGCGCACGTAGTAGCTCGATACCTGCACCTCGAGTTGCTGGCCTTTGTGCCAGAGCCGGCTGTGAGGCCAGATCTCAATGTCCACCGGCACAATCTCGCCGGGGCTGAGCTTCTCGTCCTTGATGTGCGCCTGGACGGGTTGGTACTTGGTCGTCAGTTTCGGATCGAGAAGGCGGCGCGAGACGCGCATCTTGCCCCAGGCGCCGGGATGGGGCTCGCCCAGAACATTGGCCGGCAGCCACTTCCCTTCCTCGTCAAGCTTGCGGATGGCGATGAAAAGATCCATTTCGTCGTTGCCCTTGGCTTCAACCCAAAGGCGCAGCCACATATATCCGGTAATTTCGGTAGGCTCGTCGAATTGGATGCGGAAGTTCGTGAGGCCGTGCTCGGCCGGGTATGAGACGCTGGACTCTGCGGCCACCGGCTCGAAGCTCATGGCGTGGCGTGCAGCGTCAATGTAGAGGCGCTTGTACTGCGTCCGCGCCAGCGGGAACTCCTTCTCCGGGCGGCGGACCTGAAAGTCGTAATCATAGGCGTCCATCACGTCGATACGAACCTTCGGCGTCAGCTCCCAGCCGTTGCGGATGTCCTTCAAGTAGCGGTCAAAGAAGAGCTTCAGTTCGGCCAGGTTCGCCGGGTCGTAGGTATCGGGCCACTCGAATTCGCGATGCACGCGCATCCACTTTTTGGGCGAGCGGACTTTGCGAAACGCCTCCCACGATCCGCGCAGGTGCATGTGGTGCCAGCAGCTGGTGAAGTACGCCGGAACCTTGATGTTTTGCCACTTGGGAATCTTGTCTTCCCAATACCCGTTCATGAAGGGATACTTCTGGGCCATGGCGCTGTTGTCGTCGATATAGCCCGAGCCGACCAGCGAGCTGGTGATAAAACTGTTGAAGCCCAGCGCGGGAATGCCGCCTTCGCAGAGCGATTCGCGAAAGAGGTCGCCGGTGCCCTCCCAGGCAGCGATGCAGGTAAGATGCGGCGGCTGCTCGGCGGCGATGCGATATTGCACCATGCACACGCCGGAGTTTCCAAACATCCCCACCTTCCCGTTCGACCAATGCTGCGTGGCCAGCCACTCGATGAAGTCGTAGCCGTCCCGGCCGTCCTGCGTGCCGAACATGTTGATGTCGCCCTGGGAACGGCAAACGCCGCGCGGATCGGGATTGACGACGGCATAGCCCATATGGCACCAGTAGGCGGGATCGGACGACTCGAACTTGGCCAGCCGCGACACCGTTCCCGGTGGGACGCCCATCGCCTGCCACTCATGGTTCTCCTGCTGCCGCTTGCCGAAATAGCTCCAATTTACGATCGCCGGCACGTTCAGCGCGCCCACGGGGCGGAAGACGTCGGTGTAGATCGTAACCCCGTCGCGCAGTTGCATGGGAACGTCCTGCTCGCACAGGATGCCCGGCTCGGCGATATAGGTGCGCTGATTCAGATCGGGAGAGAATCCGAAGGCGGAGATGTCGGCGGACTCGCCCTCTGAGGGAGAGATGGGGGTTCTCGCCTTCTTGTAGATCACCTCAATCTCTTCGTTTCCGTACTTCTCCTTCACCAGCTTAATGTCGGGCAACGCCCCGGTCGTGGACTCAGTTACACTCATCTCTCTCGTCCTTTCAGAACTCTCTCCATCTCCAACTGAAATGGCTTACTGCTCAAGCAGGCCGGCCACATACTCGGCAGCCTCGCCGAAGGTCTTCTTGCGCCGGAATTCCATAAATGGAATCTGGACGTCGAATTCTTCCTCGAGGACGGAGATGATCTGCACATAATTGACCGACTTGGCCTTCAGATCCTCGACGAATCTCGTCTCCGCGCTGTATTGGCTGGGTTCGACCTTATACAGTTCAGCGGCGCGCTCAATCATCCTTCCCAGAACTTCACTGCTCGTGCCAATCATGCTGTGCTCCTTCTCAGATTTCGTCCAATCTGTTTTCGCCGCCTTCTGGGGCGGCGCCATCGCGCCCCTTACGATTCCAACAGTTTGTGAAAGCGGTTTGCCACCATGGCGTCGCCATGGAAGCGCACCCCCTTGCCCGTGTTCCACATGGCTGTCATGGGATTGAAACGCTGTTTCGACTGCTCCACAAAGAGCGGGAACGGACAAATCGTGGTGAGGATTGCCTCGGAATCTTCACCCTCATACGGTCCCCGAGCCTCGCCATCCTCGATCACAATATGCCAGATGCCATCGCCGCTCGCAGAAAAATCGTAGCCGAAGATCCAACTGATGCCCGCGAATTTTTCCGGCCTGGCCTGGATCTTCGCAACCAACTCTTCCAGAAATTCCTTAGGTGTAACCGTGACTTCGCCCACTGCCCATCTCCTTCAAAAAAATAGCTCCTGCTTCAATCAATGCGCCTCAACGGCAACCCTCTTCTCAAAGCCCGACCAGACAGGAATGCCGCTATAGACCTTGGCCTCTTCCTGGCCGGTGAGGACTCGCAACGCGCCACACGCCATTGCTTCCATCTCCAGCTCCCCAGGATAAACCTTGACCGGAGCGATGTACTTGACCATCTCTGTGACCTTTTCGACCAGATACTTGTCATGAGAGACTCCGCCGGTCAGCAGAATCCCGTCCACCTGGCCATGCAACACCGTAGCATAGGCGCCGACATACTTGCCGATCTGATAGATCATGGCGTCGTAGATGAGTTTGGCGTAACTGTCGCCGTTTTCGATCATCCTCGCCACTTCGCGCATGTCGGAGGTGCCAAGGTGATCGACCAAGCCGCCGTTCTTGCTCATGAGATCCTGCATCTGCCGCTCAGTGTATTGTCCCGAGAAGCACATCTTAACGACGGCAGCCACTGGGATCGCGCCGCAGCGCGTCGGCGCCATGGGGCCGTCGCCCTGGACAGCGTCAGAAGAATCGATCATGCAGCCCTTGCGGTGCGCGGCGATCGACAGGCCGCCGCCCATGTGGCAGACCACCAGGTTAGTCTCCTCGTAGCGCTTGCCGATCTCCCGGGCGTAACGCCGCGCAACCTCTTTCTGGTTGAGCGGATGGCCCCGGCACTCGCGGTAGACATTCTTCCAACCTGTAATGCGGGCCGAAACCTCCATCTCATCCACGTCGGGAGGGTTGACGACGAAGGCCTGGCCGCCAAACTCGCGCGAGAACTCGTACGCCAACACGTTGCCGATGGTGTTGGGATGCTTGATGGTGAAGCCGATCCTGGAGTGCTCGAGAAGAATGCCGTTCACCCGGTAGGTGCCGCCAACCAGTCCCACCAGGCCGCCGCCGGCGCTGACGAATGCATCCACGCCAGGGAGCAAATAATTCTGCCGGGCCAGCTCTCTGAGGATCGTCTCCTTGCGGTAGGGAAGCTGGTCGGCAATCTCTTTGAACTCTTTCAGCTTTGCGGCTTCGTGGGTTATGTTCGTCGAGAACAGGATGGTTTCGTTTTCGAAGCCTGCCACCTTTGTGGAGGTCGAGCCCAGGGTCATGACAAAGATTCTGTAGGTCCTATCCATAGCGATTCGCTTCTTCTCAGCGTTACCGGGCCTGCTTCCGGCTCAGGCCCTCTGCCAGCACTACGACATTGGTGGTGGCGCCTACGATTTCGGCTACCCCGTGGCCGCGCGAAAGATCGGTGACGGGTTTCGCAAACCCTTGCAAGAGCGGCCCGTAGGCACTTGCATTCCCGAAGATTTGCACCAGCTTGACGCCAATGTTGCCGGCATTGAGATCGGGAAAGATGAGGACGTTCGCCCGGCCGGCCACGGGGCCGACGTCCGTCATCTTGCGGGCAGCAACGGCTGGGATGATCGCCGAGTCGACCTGCAGTTCTCCGTCGATCAGCAGATCGGGGCGGCGCTTGTGCACGATCTCCAGAGCCTCCAGCACACGGTCGACCTTTTCGTGCTGTGCGCTGCCCTTGGTCGAAAACGACAACAAAGCCACGCGTGGTTCCAGGTCGAGCAGCGCGCGGGTGGTATCGGCACTCGATATGGCAATTTCGGCCAGCTCGCTGGCGGTGGGATCTGGAACCACCGCGCAGTCGGCATGAATCAGCAATTCGCCATCGGCGCCCTGGAAGCCAGGAATCGACCAGATGCCCATGCTGGAAATGGTCTCAATCCCTTCCTGCATGCCTAGAAGCGTCTGCGCGGCGAGGATCACTTCGGCGGTGCTGTGGGTCAGTCCGGCGACGGTGCAATCGGCCTCGCCGATGGCCTCCATCAGAAGCGCGAAGTTCAGCGGAAGCCGCATCATGCGCTTGACTGTCTTGGGGCCTAACGTGGCATTGATCGCCACGTAGCGAGCCACGTAACCGTCAACCAGCGCTTCGTCGGTATTGTCGGCGATGGCCATGCCCTCGAGCGAAACCCCAAGGCTCGATGCAAATGCGGTAACTACCTCCGGCTTGCCGACCAGGATGGGGTAGGCAATCCCAATATCCAGCGACTCTCGCGCCGCGCGCAGAATCCGCTCCTCGCCCGTCTCGGGAAAGACCACCTTCTTCGGATGGGCCTTCGCCTTGGATCGCAAATACTGTTTTACGTCCACAGTCAGTCTCTTTCGAAGCAAGTTTTTACCGAACATCGACACGTGCCAGCACGCTGCTCCGCGCACACCAAGACATTGTGCCGCTCTCTATGCTCGAAATCTTCCCGTAAAGTTAGGCGATGAATCGAAAAAATGGAAATACTTTGTTTGAATGAAAGCGCTGCTTTTGCGGTATCGGGGCCGCCTTCGCGTGGAAAAGCCCTCCCATGCCGCCAGAGAATGGCACGGCTTGGACGGATTTGCCGCATATCTGAAGGAGAAATGCCTTAGTAATCGCCCCAAAACTTCACCGGGGACATCTTGAGCCGGAGATTGCAGTTCAGGCAGCGTCCGGCCTCGGCCATCGCGGTCTTCTCGTTGAATCCATTGTCGATCACGCAGAAGTTCTGCACGCGCTCGGCAGGGTCCGCCAGCACGGGCAGTTGCCGCTGCTGGCTGGCAAAGTCCCCGGCCTTCCCAATCCACGGATCCCAGACGTTATCGGGCGCCAGTTTCTCCTCGATATTGCCATTGCCGCCCAGATACTTGTCGACCGCCGATGCCGTGCGGCGCGCCGAGGCAATGGCCTTGATGACCGAAGCCGTACCCATCACCACATCGCCGGCGGCGAAGATGCCGTCCTCACTGGTTTCGAGGGTATATTCATCGACCTCGATGAGGCCGCGCGATGTAAGTTCGACATCGAAATCCTCGGGGATCTCGGGCTTCTGGCCGATGGCGAAGATGACGGTGTCGGCCTGGATCACGTGCTCGGAGCCGTGAACGTATTCAACCTGCAGCTTTCCCTCCTCAAAGGCGAATGCAGCAACATCGCGGCACTCGATGCCCGTCACGTGGCCGGCCTCATCCAGAATCCGGTAAAAGCCGTGCGACGGATGCAGAACGATTCCTTCTTCTACCCCCTCGTCGATCTCTTCCTGCGCGGCAAGCATTTTGTCTCTGGGCTCGAGGCAGGCAACATGGATCTCCTCGGCGCCCAGCCGGCGGGCGACGCGAGCGCAATCGAAGGCCACGCTGCCTCCGCCGATTACCGCCAGCCGCTTCCCGACCTTGTATGGGGTCTCAAGGTTCACGCTGCGCAGAAAGCTGATGGCGTCATAGACTTCAGGAAGATCTTTGCCGGGAATCCGCAGCTTCCCGCCTTTGTGGGCGCCCGCGGCAACCACAACGGCGTCAAAGTCTTCGTCGTCGATCAGCGCGCTTAACGATTCGATCTTTGTGCCGGTGCGGATTTCGACGCCTGCCTCGCAAATCTCCTCGATCTCGCGAGCGATGACTGCGCGCGGCAGCCGGTACTCGGGAATGCCGTAGCGCAGCATTCCTCCCGGCTCAGGCAACTCCTCGAAAATCACGGCTTCATGGCCGAGCTTGGCCAGGTAGTACGCCGCGGTGAGGCCCGCCGGGCCGGAACCGACTAGAGCTACCCGCTTGCCGGTGGAAGACTCGTGACGCGCCTTCTGCTTCCAGATCTGTAAGGTATCGTGCTCGATGGCGAATCGCTTCAGTTCGCGCAACGAAATGGGGCTGTTGTTCACCTGCTTGCGCCGGCAAACATCCTCACAGGGATGCACGCAGACATAACCCAGAATCAGCGGCAGCGGCACTTTTTCGCGGATCACGGCCGCTGCTTCGGCAAATTTGCCCTCTCCCAGGTAGCGCACATAGCGCATGGTGTCGATCTCTGCCGGGCAATTGGCGCGGCACGGAACCAGCGCATCGCGCCGCTTTTTGCCCTTCACGAGCTCCGGCTTATCCATGATGGCAGCGGTGGGGCAAACCTCCGCGCAGGCGCCGCAAAAACGGCAGCCAGCCTCTTCCCAGGACTGCCCGACCGCGATGCCTGCGCTGTTTTCCTCGCCGTGATGCACAAACCTGAGAACGTCGGCGCCGCGCAGCTCGTTGCAGGCGCGCACACATCGGCCGCAGTTCACGCAACGTTCAAAATCGTAGTTGAACAGCGGATGCGAGAGATCGGGTGAGATGTGCTTTGACCGCCGTCGCACGCTGAGATGCTCGCTGACTCCGAGGAACTGCTTCAGCGATTGCAGTTCGCAGTTGAGGTACTTGGTGCAGGTGCTGCACTCTTCGGGATGATCGGCCAGCAAAAGCTCCATGGCCATGCGGCGCAGATGCAAAATGCGGGGCGTTGCGGTCCGAACCTCGATCCCTTCAGTAACGCGCAAGTGGCAGGAGGCGTGGACGCCCTCCATCCCCTCCACCTCAACAAGGCACAGCCGGCACGCGCCGGCAGGCTTCAGATCGGGGTGGTCGCAGAGATGCGGAATATAGATCCCCGCGCCCAGGGCTGCGTTGAGCACCGTCGATCCCGGCCTTGCTTCCACTTCCTTTCCGTCGATCTTGAGCTTGATCGTCGAGAGATTGCTCATCGCGCCACCCCCTCGCCGGCGGCCGCGCCGATGCGGCCGCAGACGTTCGCCGGGCAGTTTCCTCTGGCATGAGCCTCATATTCGC
>Ga0182027_10016213_pt1 | contig 10189 bp, 5 predicted proteins | sample 712E1DmetaG_FD_121300 | JGI IMG/M metagenome (GOLD analysis project Ga0182027, IMG submission 121300) | Permafrost microbial communities from Stordalen Mire, Sweden - 712E1D metaG (Illumina Assembly) | ecosystem: Environmental > Terrestrial > Soil > Wetlands > Permafrost | place: Sweden... | reverse complement strand
GTTCGCAAAATACGGTGACAAACCTTCGTCGTAGCGCCGCCGTCCAGGCGGCATTCTGCGATGCCGGCAAGATGCCGGCGCTACCCCTGAGGTGTCACTATATTTTGCGAACTTCATTAATGGGCAGACCGCCCGGAAACGAATAATCTGGCGGCAACGTTCGCCACCAGCACTAGAGTCAAGAGAACCAATCCGCCAGCCCAGGCCTGCTTGTGCCAATCTTCATAGGGCGAGATCGCGTAAGTATAGACCATGACCGGCAGCGAGGCCGTAGGCTGATTCCACCCCGGGCTCCAAAACTGATTGCTAAAGGCGGTGAACAACAGCGGCGCCGTTTCACCAGAGACGCGGGCCATGTCGAGAATTATCCCCGTGACAATCCCCTTGCGAGCCGCCGGCACGACCACGGTGGCGATAGTTCTCCATTTGCTCGCCCCCAACGCCAAGCCGCCTTCCCGCAGCATCGGCGGGACCGTGCGCAGGGCTTCTTCCGTGCTGCGCACGGCTATGGGGATCATCATCACGCCCAGCGCCAAACCTCCCGCTAAGGTTGAAAAATGCTTCATCGGTAAGACCACGATGGTGTAGGCAAAAATTCCCATGACGATCGAGGGCACACCGTTCAAGAGATCAGCGGTATAGCGAACCACAAAGGGAAACAACCGGCCCCCGAATTCAGCCAGATAGACGCCACCCAGGAAACCAATAGGTATGCCGAAGGCAGACGCCAGTAGAAGCAGCTTTGCGGTCCCCACAATGGCGTTGGCCATCCCTCCACCGGCTTCGCCAACGGGGGTCGGCAAATGCGTTAGGAAGGCCCAACTGAGGGAGCTTCCCCCATGCCACACCAAGTATCCCAAGATGAAAAATAATACGCCAACCGTAGCCAAGGCACAAAGCCCCGTCATGCTGAACATGAAGTAGTTGACGAATTTCCGCCAGTAATTACGCCAGAGCATTAATGCCCCGACCCCTTCTGAGTTGTAGAGATAATGACAATTCGCGCCAAGCCGTTAATCACAATAGTCAGCGCAAACAGCACCAGGCCCAGCTCGATCAGCGCTTGCAGGTAGAGATTGCCGGTAGCTTCGGTGAATTCGTTGGCAATGACTGCGGCGATGGAATAGCCGGGCGCAAATAAAGAAGCACTGATTCTGGGGTCGTTGCCGATGACCATGGTAACCGCCATCGTCTCACCTAAAGCTCTCCCCAAGGCGAGGAAGATGGAGGCCATGATTCCGATGCGAGCGTAAGGCACTACGACCTGCCAGGTGGACTCCCACTTTGTAGCGCCGAGCCCCAAGGCCGCCTCACGTTGCTCCACCGGGACAGCCATAAGGATCTCGCGTGAGAGCGAAATGATAAATGGCACGACCATGATGGCCAGTATCAAACCACCCGCCAACATCCCCACCCCGTACATCGGCCCCTGAAAAAGGGGTAGGAACCCTAAAGTGCGCTTCAGGAATGGCTCGCCATATTGACGAAGAAACGGCACCAGGATGAATATCCCCAGCAATCCGTAAATTACGCTGGGAACCGCAGCGAGGAGCTCAATGACAAAAGTCATGGCATTGGAGATGCGCGGAGGCGCCAGCTCAGAAAGGAAGATTGCCGCCCCCACTCCCAGCGGAACTGCCACAAGCAAGGCCAGCGCAGAGGTGACAAGCGTGCCATAAATAAATGGCAAAGCGCCGAACTCTCCGCTAACCGGATCCCAAGTGCGGCCGGTTAAGAATCGAAACCCAAACTTGTGAATTGGGCTCGTAGAATTGATATAAAGCTGATGAACGAGAGCTACCGTCACCAGCAGGATGCTCGCCGCGCAGAGAAGCGTGACGACATGGGCGAACGTGTCACCGCTCCGCAAGCCTTGCATAAAGGCATGCGCGCGACGAGTTGCCGCCGCGTGCCCGGTTGGAGCTGGAATGCCTGCCATAGCAAATTATTGGATCTGCGAAATCTGCTTCAACTCTTTCGCAATCACTTCCTTTGGCAGCCGCGCGTAAGACAGAGCTTCAACTGCCCCTTGACCGTCGTTCAGCATCCAGGCGAGAAAACCCTTGATGATATTTTTCTTGTTTGCGTCTTCAATTTTCTTCGGAATCAGCAAGTAGGTGAAGCTGGCAATCGGATAAGCAGCTTTACCGGAAGCGTTGGTGATGGAAATGCGGAAATCTTCGGGCATGGTCGTCGCATAGCTTGCCGCTGCGGCTGTCACGCCTGCAAGGTTCGCCTTGACGAAGGCGCCGGCAGCGTTTTGAACACGACCGTAGGGGAGCTTGTTTTGCACCGCGTAGATGAGCTCGACGTAACCTATCGCCCCGGGCGTCTCTTTAACCAGCCCGGTCACTCCTTCGTTGCCTTTTCCGCCCAGGCCTACCGGCCAATTCACGGAGGTGTTCTTCCCGACCTTGCTTTGCCACTCCGTAGAGACTTTCGAGAGGTAGTCTGTCCAGACGTACGAAGTTCCGCTACCGTCGGAGCGATGCACGACGACGATATCTTGAGCAGGGAGACTTACTCCATTATTGTATTTGGAAATTTCAGGGTCATTCCACTTGGTGATCTTGCCAAGGTAGATTTCCGCCAGAATCTGGCCCGTAAAGTTAAGCTCCTGAGGTACGCCGGAAACATTGTAAGTGGGAACGACGGCGCCCAATACGGTTGGAAAATGAAGAATCTTGGTTTTTGACTGTCCAAGCTGTTCGTCATTCATGGGAGCGTCTGAAGCGCCGAAATCCACCGTCCCAGACAAGAGTTGGCGAATTCCTCCTCCCGAACCAATGGATTGATAGTTGATCTGAATGTCGGAGTGGATCTTGTTGTAATCTGAGAACCACTTCGAGTAAAGCGGGTATGGGAAAGTAGCCCCGGCGCCGTTGAGCATGACTGTAGCCGGGGCAGGAACAGGTGCGGCATTCGAGGGTGAGGAGTGGAACGCCACAAGGCTTGTAAAAACAAGGGCGGCACTTACAATGATGATTGCCAGATGCGAAAGTCTTTTCATAGGTGTTGTCCTCCCTGCTTACTGTTATCCGTCAGTTTTACAAGAGCATTAAGGGGAAGTTAACAATTGGGTTCGGCAGTTTGTAGTCCCGAGTGTTCTCCGGGCTCCCTCATCCCAAATCGCCCCCGACAGCATGCCAAATTACCCGTATTTGAGTTTCGTTCACCTCCCAGAACGTTGGGGCAGATCCTCATCGAACCCATCGGCGCAGGCCATAGAGGCGGACTTCCCGAGCACGCTCCCGGCCCGAAATGTCGGAACAGGAGCTGAGCAAAACCGTCCGGATCAAAAGCATCACGATCAAAATCATCGCGACAGGCCGGGACAGGTCAGCCCCAGCATCAGAGATTTGCCCTGGGCGAGCCGGGGCCACTGCAAAGAGCGCTGAACGGCTTTCATTATCCTGCCACGAAAAGAGCGTCGTCCGAAGCTAGGAGTGACTCGACAAGCCGGACGGCCAATGTCTAGACGCCCCAAATCGATCGTTGCTAAGGTAAAACTCAGTGACTACCTCGTAAACTCCCGCCAAATCAAGAGGCAGGCGTCTTCCGAAGACATCGCGAGTTCAGAATAGTATCAGGCAGGCAGGTTAATCTAAGGTGAAGCCATTGTTACAGGACGGTTACATTGCCCTTGACCCGGATTTGTAGCTAAACCCATCTGACCCCGATGCATAAGTTTCGCGGTCCTTTCCTTCGCGGACCAGGCCTAAGGAGTGGCCGCTTCCAAAGGCGTCGCTACCCTTCGCGCAGGAGTTCAGAATCCTAACCCGATGTCTGCTTAAGTGTCTGTCCTCATTTCTTCTCGAAAGCATTTCGTCAAATGACTGAAACTCTAACGCGGACAGCTTCGTCTGAGCACATGTAGGTCAAGGCGTTCATTTGGAAGGGAGTTGGGATGGGACTTAAGAACGTTGGATTGCAAGTGGCAGCCCTCGTTGTGCTTTCGCTATTGTTATTTCCCCCGGGCCAGTTGCAGGCCCAAACCTCTTCCGGTACACTTCGTGGCCAAGTGTCGGATCCCTCCGGTGCCTCCGTGGCGGGCGCCAGCGTACAAGCGGTCTCTTCATCCGGGCAAACCAGCTCCGGGGTTGCGAAGGTCGACGGGAGCTATGAGATCCGGGGACTCGCGCCGGGAAAGTACGTGGTGCGAGCGCAGGCCAAGGGCTTCACTGTTTTTGAACAGCAGAGCGTGGAGATTGTGGCCGGTCAGGGCAAGAAGCTTGACATCGCCTTCCAAATCGCCGAGGAGAAAGAGCAGGTCACCGTTTCGGACCAAACGACGAACGTTAGCGTCGTCCCACAGGAGAGCGCCAGTACTCTCGTGATCAAGGGGGAGGACCTACAGGCACTCTCGGATGACCCCGATGAATTGCAGTCCGAACTGGAAGCGCTGGCGGGGCCCTCGGCGGGGCCCAATGGGGGCCAGATCTATATCGATGGTTTCACGGCCGGGCAACTTCCCCCCAAGGCGGATATTCTTGAAATCAGGATCAACCAGAATCCTTTCTCCGCGGAATATGACAGGTTGGGCTATGGCCGTATTGAAATTACTACCCGCCCGGGAGCGAGCAAGCTTCACGGCCAGATCCTGGGCAATCTGAATGACTCGGTTTTGAATTCGCGGAACCCCTTCGCGACGCAGGAACCGGGCTATCATTCGGAGTTTTTCAACGGGAGCGTTGGGGGTCCGCTCAGCAAGAAAGCCTCGTTTTTCTTCACGTTTTTTCGCCGCCAGATTGAAGATAACTCGATAGTCTCCGCCTTTGTTCTCAGCCCCACGACGCTCACCCAGACACCGCTGAGCCAGGCTATCGCGAGTCCCAGCACCCGCACCAATCTTAGCCCGCGCTTTGACTACCAACTGAGTGCCAATAACGTCCTGACGGTTCGCTACCAGTTCTTTGACAACAACTCGCGCAATGGCGGAATCGGGCAAACCAGCCTCCCCTCGCAGGGTTTCAATACCCATGGCCTCGAACACACTCTGCAGGTGAGCGACACGCAGGTGTTCAGTGCCAAGACGCTGAACCAGTTTCGCTTCCAATATCTGCACGACATTAGCAACCAGACGCCGCAGTACTCGGCATTCACGGGCGGCGGCACTCCTGCTGGCTGCCTTCTGCTAGCGTCGCCATGCGAAATCTCGGTGATGGGGGCGTTCACAGGGGGCGGCAATTCCAGCGGGATCTCCACTGATACCCAGGACCACTACGAGTTTCAAAACCTGACATCATTCTTTCTTGGCAAGCACACCTTGGTCGTAGGAGGCCGCTTGCGGGATGTGCAGGATTCAAACACTTCCCACGCGAACTTTAACGGCACGTTTACATTCCCAACGCTCGACGCGTATCAAATAACTGAGCAAAACCTCCAACAGGGCTTGCTACCTACGGCGAATGGGGGCGGGGCGAGCCAGTTCTTGATTGTCACCGGGCGCCCGCTCGCCACCGTCAACCTGCTGGACGTGGGGCTGTTCGCGCAAGATGACTGGAGACTCCAACCCAGCATGACGCTTAGCCTGGGCCTGCGCTGGGAGACGCAGAATGATATCCACGATCATTCTGACTTTGCCCCGCGTGTGGGTTATGCCTGGGGACTCCATCGGGGGCAAAAGGGACCGGCGAAGACCGTCTTGCGGGCCGGCTTTGGCATGTTCTACGACCGCTTTCCGTCTAACCTCGTGCTGCAAGCGGAAAGGTTGAATGGCATCAACCAACAAACGCTAAAGATTCCGTCGCCCGACTTTTTCCCCGACATTCCGCCCATCAGCACCCTGGAGAGCCTCTCCAGTTACCTTCCCAGCAGTTATCAAATCGCCCCTAATTTGAGAGCTCCTTACACCTTGCAAACGGCGTTAAGTCTCGAGCAACAGGTTACAAAGAATGCGACGGTGTCAGTCACCTATCTACGTTCCCATGGAGTTCATCAGCTTTTACTCGATGATATGAATGCGCCGCTTCCGGGAACGTTTCCCCTCGGGGAACCCGATCTCGGTCATCGGCCATTGGGCAATAGCGTCGGGGATCTCTATCAGTACGATTCCGTCGGCCTCTTCACCCAGAACCAACTGATTACCAATTTCAACCTGCGTCTGAGCACCAAGCTTTCGCTGTTTGGCTATTACACGCTCAGCTACGCCGATTCCGATACAACAGGGAACAGTCCCAGTGTCGCCATGAACCCGTACAACCTTCTGGAGAGCTACGGGCGAGCGTCCTTCGACGTTCGAAACCGGTTCTTTCTGGCGGGCACCTGGAATCTACCCCATCGCTTTAGCTTAAGTCCTTTCCTGGTCACCGCCTCCGGGGCGCCCTTTAACGTTACGGTGGGCCAGGATCTGTTCGGAACAGGAGTCTACAACGCCCGGCCCGCCTTCGCCCCCGCCGGCGCCTCCGGTCCCAATATCGTGGCCACATCCCTTGGCACTTTCGATATTGCGCCGCAAGCTGGCCAAGCCCTCATCCCAATCAACCACTTTCCCGGTCCCTCACAATTCACCATGAACCTGCGCCTCACCAAGAGCTTTACCTTTGGGAAAGAAGTTAGCAGACCGGCGTCCGCCGGCGGTGGGTTCGGGGGAGGCGGAGGCAGAGGTGGCGGGTTCGGGGGAGGCGGAGGCAGGGGTGGCTTAGGTGGCCGCGGCATGGCTGGTGGTGGAGGTGGCGGGGGTCTCTTCGGCCCAGGAAATGCGGGGACCAAGCGCTACACCCTCTCGTTCAGCGCCTATGCACGCAACCTCCTGAACGATGTAAATCTTGGGACACCCGGTGGTGTGATCGGTACCCCACTGTTCGACCAGTGGAACTCGCTGGGCGGCGTTTTCGGCGGCGGGGGCGGCGGTGGCCAAGCGATGAATCGCCGCCTTGATTTTCAAATGGTCTTCAGTTTTTAGTGTGTTTTCTCACATGCCTGGGCGCTAAACCCACTATTTCGGAAGCGCCCACTTGCTATCCCGACCCATCGACCGAGGTTTGGTCCAAACCGCGTAAAACAAGCAATTTACGCCGCTTGCGCGCTTGCTGGCCCACCGCGGCCTACGGTTCGCCGATCTTAATGGCGGGCGGGTTTTGTAACTCTGCGGCTCTTCACACAAAGGCGAGAAAGAGCCGCAGACTTAAAGGACAAGTCTGCGCTACCACGCTCCCTACTTGGTTCCTGCCGCTTGTGGTGTCGAGGCCAGGCGATTGAGCAATTCGCCGAGCTTCTTCACTTCCTCGCCGTACCCTGCCCAATCGCCTTGGCGTTGCAACTGCAAGGCGCGTTGGTAGTGTTGGTTGGCTTCGCGGATGAGCGCTTGGGTATCGGACGCCGTGGCGCCGGGCGCCTTTCCGGGTACCGGCGCGGCCGCACCCCCAGGCAGAGGGGGAGCGGCGCTGGTGGTCACCGCGCCGCTGAAGATGTTGCTCAGCGCCGCGTCGAGCGTATCCGCCATCACCACGTGGTCTGAGTAGGCCACGATCACACGCTTCAATTGCGGCAGACCGCCTCCGGCCTCAGCCGCGAGGTAGAGAGGCTCAACGTAGAGGACCGAATTCAAAACGGGGACGACGAGCAAGGTGCCGCGGATCACCGTCGAGCCGCCCTGCCCCCAGAGCGTGAGTTCCTGGGAGATGCCAGGGTCCTGGTCGATGCGCGATTCGATCTGCTGCGGCCCGTACACGAGCTTCTGCTTGGGGAAGGTGAAGACCAGCACCTTGCCGTAGTCGGGGTAATCGCACCGGGCAGCCATCCAGGCGATCATGTTGTCTTTGCGGGCGGGAGTGAACGGCACCATCAAGATGAATTCTTCCCGCTCGCCCACTTCCGCCAGCTTCATGATCGTGTAGTAGGGACTCATGGGCGCGGCCGCGCCACGCGCGGCGCTCTGCGCAACCCGCCACAGGTCTTCCTTATTGTAGAAGACTCTGGGGTCCGTCATGTGGAACAGCGCATACTTGCCGGCCTGGATGGAAAAGAACTCCTCCGGATAGCGGATGTGCGCGCGCAGATCCTCGGGCATAGCCGAAAGCGGTTCGAAAACTCCCGGGAAAATATTGTTGTAAGCCTGGATGAGCGGGTCGGAGGCGTCGCTAATGTAGAAATGCACTTGCCCGTCGTAAGCATTGATGGTCGCCTTGACGGAATTGCGCATGTAATTCCCTATTCCCTCCGCAGGGTCTGAGTAAGGATACATCTCGGAGGTGGTGTAGCCATCCAGAATCCAGTAAAGCGACCCGTCCTTGGCGACGACCATGTAGGGATCGTGGTCGTAGGTAATAAATTGCGTGAGCCGCTGGGCGCGATCCAGAACCCGCCGGTAGATCATCAACCGGCTTGACGGCTGGATATCGCCTGAAAACAGGACGTTCTTTTCGCCAAAGGCCAGCGCGAACAGGAGCCTTCGCCAGAAGTTCTCAACCGGGATTCCACCCGCACCCTGGTAGTTGGTATAGACGTTCTGGTCTCCCTGGGGGTAATCGAATTCCTGCGCCCGAGTTTTCACGAAGCAGTAGTCGTTCCCGAGCTCGCCATAATAGATCTCAGGACGGGTGATCCGGATGGACATGGTGGAGACCGGCGGGATGTTCTTGATGAACAGTACCGGCAGGCCTTCATTGGTGAATTCGTTCACCGGACCGAGGCAAAGGCCGTAGCCGTGGGTGTACGCCAGATGCTCGTTGATCCAACTCTGGCCCGGCAGACTGGCGGCCGAAAGCTCGCGCGGCGAGAGCGAGACCTGGCGGTAAACCCCGTCAATCCGATAGCGGTCGTTATCAACGTGCTGGAAGTCGTAATAAGTGCGGATCTCCTGGAGCTGGGCAAAGGTGGTCAACAGCGGCTTGTGGTCCCACATGCGGACGTTGCGGAAAGTCGCCTCATTCTTTCGGATGTCATCCAAGCTCAAGTCTTCGACGGCGGAGAATTCGCGCTCTTCGAAGCGATCCAGCGCATACGCCTGGCGGGTGAATTTGATGGCGTTGGCGATGTAATCGCGTTCCCGGTCAATTTCATTGGGGGAGACGATGAAGCGCTGTACGATCTCGGGGTAGATCGACCCGCCGAGCACTGCCACGGCCACCAGAAGACCCACGGAATAGAGCGCCGGCCGCACCCGCCCCCACTTCGCCCCGGCCAAGAACGCAACGGCCGTCAACAGGCAAAGGAAGAGTTCCACCCTGAGAACCGGCAGCGTGGCGTGCACGTCCGCGTACCCAGCGCCATAAATGAGGCCGCGCGGGGAATAAAGCAAGCCATACATGGCAAGCCGGGCTCGATAGGCGAAGACCACAAAGAGCACCGCCGCCAGCACCATCAGGTGCGCGCGCGCCGCCCCCATCACTTTTGGCCCACGCGGCGTAACCCATACCCCGCCCTCCACGAGATAGAGGAACACGGCGCTCAAAATACACACAATCACCGCAGCGAGCGCGAGGTAATAAAGGAACCAGATGAAGGGCAGGCGAAAGAGATAAAAGCCCAAATCGATGCCAAACAACGGGTCCTGCTGGCCGAGGATTTGCGGGTGCTTAGCCATCAGATACTCAAGCCAGTGGGTCATGCCCCATTGGCCGACCAAGTATCCAATCAGCAGGACGCCAGCCCAGATGAGCCATTGGACAGCTATGCCGAAGCGGTCGAGCGCCGCAAACTCGATGATTCCACCGTTAACCCGAAAGCCGTGCCGGCGGGCGAGCCCGCGGGCAATCAGGAGGTTCAATGCAGTCACCGCCATGAACCCCACTCCGACCAGTCCGCTCAGTCGAATCTGGGTTAAGAGGGTCGTCCGATAAATGATCCGAAAGCCTTCCTGCTTGAACCAGAGCCAATCCACCAACAGGTCAACACCGTTGGTGAAGAGGGGCAGAACAATCAGGAAAAACAAGACAAGCGCGAGGATTATTCGTGGTGCGCGATTTTTGGGCATGATGTGACTCCGGGGGTATCTTTACACACCGCCCGAGAGTTGTCAAAAAACTCCCGAGTTGGGTAGTGTCCTAACTTGACGGAGTGATTTCGAAATAGAGGTTTGTACTTCCCAGCCCCAACGGGGCGACCTAACACAGCCCAGGCCAACGGCCCATAAGCGTTAACCTAATCGAAACCGTATCGGCGCCGCCCGCGGGGCGGCTCTGCCAACCCACGGGTGATGGCTCGCCATTGCCGCAGCACCGTGGCCAGACTTTGGGGCAACAGCAGC
>Ga0182027_10016212_pt1 | contig 10189 bp, 7 predicted proteins | sample 712E1DmetaG_FD_121300 | JGI IMG/M metagenome (GOLD analysis project Ga0182027, IMG submission 121300) | Permafrost microbial communities from Stordalen Mire, Sweden - 712E1D metaG (Illumina Assembly) | ecosystem: Environmental > Terrestrial > Soil > Wetlands > Permafrost | place: Sweden... | reverse complement strand
TTTTAACGCGGCGATGCCGCGGGCGGCGGCTTTGGCGCCGCTGAGCGTCGTCATGATCGGCGTGTTGGTATAGACGGCGGTGGTGCGGATTTTTACTTCGTCGGCGCGCGGCGACTCGCCGGCGGGCGTGTTGATGACCAGCTGGAGTTCCTTGTTTTTGAGCAGGTCAATCGCGTTCGGCCGGCCTTCGGCGAGTTTGAAAATGCGCTGCACCTTCAGGCCCGCCTTTTCCAAAACCGCGGCCGTGCCGCCGGTGGACACCAGTTCAAAACCCAAATCGGCAAACTGTTTTGCCACCGCCGCGACCTCTTTTTTGTGCGCGTCGCTGACGCTGATGAAAACTTTTCCGCCGAGCGGCAGCGGCGAGCCGGCGGCCATCTGCGATTTCGCATAGGCGATGCCGCGGTCCGCGTCGAGGCCCATGACCTCGCCGGTCGAGCGCATTTCCGGCGAGAGCAGGATATCCTGTCCGTGAAAGCGGTTGAACGGGAACACGGATTCCTTCACCGCCCAGTATTTGGGCCAGATTTCCTTCGTGAACCCGAGTTCCTTCAGGGTTTTTCCGGCCATGACCTTCGCGGCGAGCTTGGCCAGCGGAAAACCAATCGCCTTGCTCACGAACGGCACGGTGCGCGAGGCGCGCGGATTCACTTCGAGCACATAGACTTTTTCACCCTTCACCGCATATTGAACGTTCATCAGGCCGATGACCTTCAACTCGCGCGCCATCGCGTGGGTGTAGCCGCGAATGATCTCGATGACTTTTTTGGAAAGCGTGTGCGGCGGCAAAACCATCGCGGCGTCGCCGGAATGGACGCCGGCAAATTCGATGTGCTCCAGCAGTGCGCCGATGACAATGGTGCCGTCGTCGGGATTTTTGAACTGGCCGACGTCGGCAATGCAATCCACGTCCACTTCGGTCGCGTCTTCGAGAAATTTGTCCACGAGCACCGGACGTTCCGGCGACGCCTCCACCGCAAAACGCATGTAATGTTGAAGCTCGGCGTCGGAATAAACGATCTGCATCGCGCGTCCGCCGAGCACAAAGGACGGGCGGACGAGGACCGGATAATCCAGTTTCTTCGCCACTACCAGCGCCTCGGCTTCATTGGTGGCCAGGCCGTTGGGCGGCTGCGGAATCTTCAACTTGTCGAGCATCGCAGCGAAGAGCTTGCGGTCCTCGGCAATCTCGATGCTCTGTGGGGAGGTGCCGATGATGTTGACGCCGTTTTTCTGGAGGCCGAGCGCCAGGTTCAACGGCGTCTGCCCGCCAAACTGCGCAATCGCCCCCCAGCAACCTTCCCGCTCGTAAATGTGCAGCACGTCTTCGAGCGTGAGCGGCTCAAAGAAAAGTTTGTCGCTGGTGTCGTAATCGGTGGAAACGGTTTCCGGATTCGAGTTGACCATCAGCGTTTCCAGGCCGTCTTCCTTAAGCGCGAATGCGGCATGGACGCAGCAATAATCAAATTCGATGCCCTGGCCGATGCGGTTCGGCCCGCCGCCGAGAATCATCACCTTTTTCTTCACCGTCTTTTTGACCTCGTCATCGCCGCGGTCGTAGGTGGAATAGTAATAAGGCGTGTAAGCCTCGAACTCGGCGGCGCAGGTGTCCACCAGCCGGTAGCTGGGCACGAGGCCGAGTTTTTTCCGCAATGCGCGGATTTTATCCTCGGTGGTGCCGGTCAAATGGGCGATTTGCCGGTCGGAGAAACCGAGCGACTTGGCCTTGGCTAACAATTCAGGGTTGAGTGATGGCATCGGCGCGAAATTAAATTCGCGACAGTAAGCCGCAAACCATTCGCCGTGTCCAGCAAGGAGTGGTTTCGCGCTTGCTGGCGGCGCGGCTTTGGGTTACGAAAAGGGCGATGAAAACAATCGGGCGCATGCTGTTGTGGCTGACGTTGTTCGCACCGATTTTCGCGTTTGCGCAAATTGATCCGGTCAAGCGCGATCTGATTCAGATGGGCTACAACCAGGCATTCGAGGGACACGCGCCGTATGCCGGTTACGCGTTTTACTATCACAACCAGCCGGATTTTCTGCGCACGAACCTGACCCTGCGCCTGGCGCTGGCCCCGGTGTATCTCGATTCCGAATTCGGCTTCACTCACGGGCTGGGGCCGCACACGGACTTTGCCATCGGTCTGGCGGGCGGCGGTTTTGCGGACAGTTACAACGAAATTGATGGCGGCACGTATTATCGCGACCAATCCTTTGAAGGTCACGGCGGCGAAATTTCGGCCAGCATTTATCATTTGTTCAATCCCGCCGACCAGATTCCGTTGAATTTGATTCTGCGCGGCACGGCGCACTATTCCACTTATGGCCGCGACGACGGCACGGCGCCCACGTTCCAGGTGCCGGCGGATCGCGGCGAGTTCAACGTGCGCACCGGTTTGCGCTGGGGCGGCATCGAGCCGACGCTGTTCCCGGCGCTCGCGATGGAATTGTCCGTCTGGTATGAAGGGCAGTTCCGCACCCAATACGGGCCGTATGGATTCAACGGCGACCGCTCAATCGAGGAGCAATCGCACCTGTTTTGGGCCGAAGCGGCGCTGTCCTACACGCTGCCCAAGAGCCAGCAGAATTTTTACGTGCGCCTGTTGGCCGGCACGAGCATTGACGCCGATCGTTTCAGCGCCTACCGGCTCGGCGGTTATCTGCCGCTCGTGTCGGAATTTCCACTGTCACTGCCCGGGTATTATTTTCAGGAAATCAGCGCGCGGCAATATGTGCTGTTCAACCTGAACTACCTTTTGCCGCTCGACCGGAGCCAGCGGTGGAACCTGGATGCCAACGTGGCCACGGCCGTCGTGGATTATCTGCCCGGCACGGGGCAGCCCGGCAACTCGCTCACCGGCGTGGGCGGCGGCATTTTCTATCGCGCGCCAGACGACCGTTTCAAAATCATGCTCGACTACGCCTATGGCGTGAATGCCATGCGGTCGCACGGACGCGGCGCCAACAGCGTCGGCATCCTCCTGCAATGGGATTTGGGGCCGACGCATCGCGAAGGATTCACCCCGGCGCATCCGAACCGCTGGCGCGGCTGGCAATGGTTTTTTTCCGACTGAAAATGAACTGGCGTGCTTCCGTGTTTTCGCGCCCGGGCTTCGATTCAACTTGCAAAACAGGCCGTCGCTTGGTTTACTATGAGGGCGGGTGCGCATATGGTGGAATTGGCAGACACGCTACTTTGAGGTGGTAGTGCCGAAAGGTGTGCAGGTTCAAGTCCTGCTATGCGCACCATTTTTTTTACCGAGAAATGCATCCGCCGCAAATGGTTGTCCCCTTTATCACGCGCATGCAATCGTTGGTCCCTTCGACATCCAAGGATTGGAAAGCAGCCGCAATTCTGGCGGCGGTTTATTTCGTCATTGAAAAGTTCGGAGTGGCGCTGGCGTTTGGGCATTCGGGCGCCGTGCCGTTGTGGCCTCCCACGGGGATTGCGCTGGCGGCCTTGCTGGTGTGGGGGTATCGGGTCTGGCCGGGAATCCTGCTGGGGGCGTTCCTGGCAAGTGTGACCGGGTCGGGCGAGGTGGCGGTTTCAGCGGGCGTCGCGGCCGGCAACACGCTCGAAGGTTTGGCCGGCGCCTGGCTGGTCAACCGGTTCGCCGGGGGCCGATTTTTTTTCGAACATCCGTTGGATGTGTTCAAATTCGCGCTGCTGGTTGGGATGGCGAGCCTGATCAGCCCGCCGGTTGGCGTGATGAATCTCTCTTTCCATGGCTTCGCTTTTTGGGGCGGCACCTTTTCCACCTGCTTGATCTGGTGGTTGGGAGACATGTTAAGCGTGCTCGTCATGACACCGCTGCTGGTTGTCTGGAGTACGAATCCCCGTGTCTGGTGGAACCGAAGACAAGCCATGGAGTTTGCTTTGTTGACGGTGTCGTTGGTGTTGGTGGGCGAGGCGGTGTTTGGCCGGCTGACTCCGGACTCGGCCCAGGGGTATCTGCTCCCTTATATGAGTCTGCCCTTTCTTATTTGGGCGGCGTTTCGATTCGGGCCGCGCGAGACAGCGCTTGCGAACCTCGTGCTGGCGGTGATTGCCATCTGGGGCACGCTGCACGGTTACGGGCTGTTTCCCCGGACGGTGCAGGCGAAGGCCATCCTGGCCTGTCAAGGATTCATGATTTTCAACTCGATCATGGCCCTGGCCGTGGCGGCCATTGTGGCGCAGCGCCGGCGGGCCGACGAGGACCTGCGCGCGTCATTCCGTTATGCCCGAAGCCTGCTCGAAGCCAGCTTGGATCCGCTGGTCACCATCAGCCCGGAGGGCAAGGTCACCGACGTGAACCAGGCCACCGAATTGGTGACGGGCGTGCCGCGCGAGCAGTTGATTGGCAGCAATTTTTCCGACTACTTTACCGAACCGGAAAAGGCCAATGAAGGGTACCAACAGGTCATTCGCAAGGGACTGGTTCGAGACTATCCGCTGACGATTCGCCATGTCTCGGGCCGTACGACCGAGGTGTTGTATCACGCCACGGTGTATCGCAATGAAGCCGGGGCCGTGCAAGGCGTGTTCGCCGCGGCGCGGGACGTCACCGAACTCAAGGAAGCCGGGCGCCGGCGGGACTTCACCAACATCCTGCTGGCGCTTTTTGCGCAAAAGACCTCCGCCAAAGAATATCTCGACTCGGTGGTGGAGGTCATTCGCCAGTGGACCGGCTGCCAGGCCTTGGGCCTCCGTATCACGGAGAAACACCAGGAAATTCCGTACGAATCCTGGATGGGGTTCGACCCGGCCTTCATCGAACTGGAACATCGGCCTTCCCCGCAACGCGGCGACTGCGCAAAGTTTGGTTTCGCCTCCTTCGCCATTATTCCGATCCAGTACCGCGACAAGGATATCGGCGCCATCCATCTGGCGGACCGCCGTCCGGGCCGTTTCACGCCCGCCATCGCGGAGTTCATTGAATCCATGTCGCCGTTGATTGGCGAAGCCGTCCACCGTTTCCAGACGGAAGCCGAACTGGCAAAACATCGCGAACAGCTCGAAGAGTTGGTCAAACAACGCACCAGTGAACTGGAGCGCTCGAACCGCGATCTGGAACAATTTGCCTATGTGGCCTCGCACGATTTGCAGGAGCCGCTCCGGGCGGTGGGCGGTTATGTGAAACTGCTTCAGCACCGCTTTCCCGAAAAGCTGGACGCCAAGGCGCGGGAGTATGTTACTGGCGCCGCCGACGGAGCCGAGCGCATGCAAAGGCTGATCGCCGATTTGCTGGCCTTCTCGCGCGTCGGCACGCGGGGCGATGCCTTTGCGCCGGCCGACCTGAACGCGCTGCTCCGCGACGCCTCGAACAACCTGCAAACCAGCATCCAGGAGGCCGGTGCAAAGGTTACCAGTGACCCATTGCCCAGCCTGCCGGTGGATGCCACCCAGATTGTGCTGCTCCTTCAAAACCTGATCGGAAACGCCATCAAATTCCGCAGCGAACGGGCGCCGGAAATCCATGTCGGCGCCCGCCATGAGAAGGAGCGGTGGCTCTTTTGGGTGCGGGACAACGGCATCGGCATCGAGCCGCAGTATTCCGATCGGATTTTCCAGATTTTCCAGCGGCTGCACAGCCGCAAACATTATCCCGGCACCGGCATCGGGCTGGCCATCTGCAAGAAGATTGTCGAGCGGCATGGCGGCGAAATCCGGGTCGAGTCGCAGCCGGCGCAAGGCTCAACTTTTTATTTTTCAATTCCCGAAATTTCTGCTAATAAGGAATACACCTCATGAAGACAGCCGAAGCCCGCCCGATCGAAATCCTCCTGGTGGAAGACAGCCCCAGCGACGCCGAGTTCACCGTCGAGGCCCTCAAGGAAGCCAAGGTGCGCAATCACCTGAGCCTCGTCGAGGACGGCGTGCAAGCCATGGAATTTCTCCGCCGCCAGGGGCAGTACACCAAGGCGCCGCGGCCGGATTTGATCATGCTGGACCTGAATCTTCCGCGCAAGGACGGCCGGGAGGTGCTGGCGGAACTGAAGGCGGACGCCAATTTAAAAATGATTCCGGTGGTGGTGCTGACCACTTCGCGCGCCGAGGAGGACGTGCTGCGCGCCTATCAGCTCCACGCCAACTGTTACATCACCAAGCCGGTTGACTTTCAGCAATTTTTGAGCGTCGTGCGGGCCATCGAATCGTTCTGGCTGTTTGTCGTGACGCTGCCGCCGCGCTGACAGTCCATTAACGAAGCAGCAGCCGACGTGAGGAGGCTCCGAATAACGCTGAAGGCAACAAAGTTTGAGCCTCGTTACCTCGGCGGCTACGGGAGAAGATGTTTCTAATTGTGTTGCCAGGCGGCAAAAGCGCGTCTGGCAATAATGGCAGCCGCGGGCCGGGCCGCATAAAATATGAAGTCGGCGCCGTTAAAAATTCTGTTGGTGGAAGACAGCTTGTCGGACGCCGCGCTGTTGAAGGAATCCCTGACTCAAAACGGACTGGAACGTTTTGAGTTCACGCACGCCGAATGCTGGACGGATGCGGTCAAAAACCTGCGGCGGGAACACTTCGACGTTTTGCTGCTGGATTTGTCCCTGCCCGACAGCGCCGGCCGGGACACATTTCTCAAGGCGCGCGCCGAGGCTCCTCATCTGCCTATCGTGGTTTTGACCGGTGTCGAGGATGAAGTCGTCAGCCTCGAGGCCGTGCGTCACGGGATTCAGGACTACCTGGTCAAAGGCCAGGCGGATGGACGCCAGACCGCGCGGGCCATTCGCTACGCCATCGAGCGCAAGCGGCTTGAGGAGGCGCTCCAAAAAATTCAAGCCGAACTGGAAAAAAGAGTGGAAGAGCGGACCGCCGAATTATCAAAAGCCAACCAGGCCTTGCAGGCGGAAATCGCGCAGCGGGTGCGGGCTGAAGAGGCGCACCGGCAGGTGTTGCGGCGGCTGGCCGGCGCGGAGGAAACCGAACGGGGCCGCATCTCGCGCGAACTTCACGACCGGCTGGGCCAGGACCTCACCGGGTTGAAATTGAAACTGCAATTGATTCACAAGCAGGGATCATTCGCGCCGCCAGTCCAAGAAAGCCTGGGCAAGCTGGAGCAACTGGCGGATGGCCTGATGCGCGACATTCATCGTCTGGCCTGGGAATTGCACCCGGCTGCGCTGGATGACCTGGGGCTGGAAGCAGTCCTGCGGCGTTATACCGCCGAATGGTCGGAGAACAACCGGGTGCCGGTGGACTTTCACAGCGACGGCGTGGAAGCGCGCCGGCTGCCGCTCCAGCTTGAAACAACACTTTATCGAATCACGCAGGAAGCGCTCACCAATGTGACCCGGCACGCCAACGCGAAGCGGGTCAGCGTCCTGCTGGAACGCCGGCCCGACCATGTCTCGCTCATTGTGGAAGACGACGGCGGCGGTTTCGATGCCGGAATCCAGGCGACTGCGGCGCGGGGCAAGTTGGGCTTGTTGGGCATGCGGGAACGTGCGACGCTGGCGGGCGGGACGCTGGAGATCGAGTCCACGCCGGGCGCGGGAACCACCGTGTTCGTGCGTGTCCCCCTCAAGCACGAACCGGCGGAGAGTTCAAAACCATGAAAAAGCTGCGCATTCTTCTGGCCGACGATCATAAAATCGTCCGCGAAGGGTTGAAGCTGTTGATCAACAGCCAACCGGACATGCAGGTGGTAGGGGAGGCGGCCAACGGCAAGGAAGTCCTGGTCAAGGCGCGGGAACTCAAGCCGGACGTGGTGGTCATGGACCTTTCCATGCCGGAACTGAACGGATTGCAGGCCACCGAACGGCTGAAGGCCGAGCAACCGGAAATAAAAGTCGTGGCGCTCACCGCCCATGAGGATGAAAGCTACCTGCGCCAGTTGTGCAAGGTGGGCGCCGCCGGTTACGTGCTCAAACGTTCGGCGGGCGATGAACTGGTCAAGGCCATCGGCACGGTGGCCAAAGGCGGGGTCCACTACGAGGCCAGCCTGGCCAGCAAGGCGCTGGCGAAGCAGGTGACCGGGCCGGCTGTGAAAGGTGAATCGCACACCGGCGACTTGAGTGAGCGGGAAAAGGAGGTCCTGATCATGCTGGCCTGGGGGTACAGCAACAAGGAGATTGCCGGCCGGCTCAAACTGAGCGTCAAGACCGTCGAAACCTACAAGCTCCGGATTGGAGAAAAGCTCGGTCTGCGCAGCCGGACAGAGATGGTGCAATACGCCCTGCGGCAAGGATGGTTGAACGAGACGCACACCTTCCCGCCGCTTGCCTAAGTGAATGAATCCGCCGGGGTGCGGCCCGCGTTTCTTTCGAACACCCAATCTCACCGCCAGCCATTTCCGTTCCGCTTCGTTTTATTTTCCGCTTCCGAACGCCGGTTCCACCCCCGGTGCGGAACCGGGTTTCCAGCCGCTGAATGTCAGGGAATTCCCTGACGCAAGAATGGCCTCTTCCCTGACTGTTCAAGCAAAGAGCTTGTGGACCATTATTGGTGCGATTTATGGGACGAACAGACATCTTGGGAAGAGCCACACCATCGGGGAAAGTGGAATTTGCCCCGGCAGAAACGGAGCCGGGGTATGCGTTAAACATTGCCTTGGTTTATCAAGACGCGCTGACACGGAAATGGGCCACTCAAGTATGTGATCAGGTGACGCGGCTGGCCGGCAAGGGCGCTGTCCACTGCACGCAATGGGAGATCAGCCGCTTGAACGATCTCTGTGTGCTCAAGGACGCCATCCTGATGACGATGGTGGCCGACGTCATTTTGGTTTCAATTTATGCCGCGGAAGAATTGCCGAATGATTTTCGCGTATGGATGGACGCGTGGCTGGAGCGCCGCCGCCTGCCGACGGGAGCCATGATTGCGCTCATCAGCGTGCCCGGAGAGTTGAGCGCCCAGACGAACCCCGCCCGGGACTACTTGCGCGCCATCGCGCGCAAGGGCCGGTTGGATTTTCTGTTGCGGGAACGCCGGCTGCCGGTGACATCCCGCGGTTACTTCTTCATGGAGAAGGCTGAAGAATGGAACGACCCCATGACATCGGTGCTTCAGGAGGCACTCACCAATGAACACGGAAGTTCATCGCCATTAAATGGCCGGTAAAAAGGGAACGACAGGATAAATCAAACGGCAATGCAAACCAACTTCAGGGACGACGTGATAGCGCTTGGAACCTGCGAGATTTGGGAAACCAGACCCGGACCTGTTCGTTTGGCCCCACCGATTAAACCGGAACCTCAACCTGCCTGGTTGGAGGGCGGAAGACCCGATCCAAGGTTGGTGAGGGTTTACGCAATACGCACGGATCCAAAGTGACACAGCCATGAACGAAACAAGGGAAAAAATAACCATGACAACTATGAGTGGAGAAATGAACGGAGAAATCAAATCCTACAAACCAGTGTTTGTCATCAACAACAACGACCACACACCGAAAGTCAAAAAGCTCGACTTGCGGTTGAGCGTCACCAGCAAAAATCTGAGGGATGAGGTCAAAAGAGCTTTCGACCTGGCGAGAACCGCCGGCCAGGAACTCGACATCATATTTAGTCAGGCAATATCCTGATCAGAGGCCCGGTGAAGTTTTTTAGTGGCAAGCACGTGTACCGCTCGATGGGGAATGTGGAAACAGGCCCGGCAGGGACTCCACCCGGGAACTGGCGAGGGATGACTTAGGGTCCAGCCAAGGAGGTGGGCGTCAGCCACAGGCAGAACCGTGGCTGATGCCGCCATTTTAAACAGGACCACCGCTTGACGGTTGCAAGCCTGGGAGCACCGCCGTCCCGGCGGCGGGTGACAAATCCAGAAGCCGAGCCTGTGGAATCCGTTCGGTGATAATCAGCCTGACAAGATTCACCCATCGCTGGCAGCGGTCGAGCACGATGCCGTCGGAAGTGGCGATGATCTGGTTGGTGTGCGACAGGACATGGTCCGGACTGAAGGTCAGTTCCGCCTCCATTTTCCAGCCGGCGTTGGCGGAGGTTTTAAGGATGAGCATCTTGAGGCGTCCGCTGTTCGACACCGGCTTGTCGAGCCACCAACGACAAAGGCTCACGCCCCAGGCCTGCGCAGTTTCTCCGATCAATTGCAGGGCGGGCAGCGTTTCGTTCATCTTGCGATAACGTCGGTGGATGCCCGCAATGTCCCGGCAGCAGCCGTCGCGGCCCGGCAGAACAATCCCGCCCGCCAGCGCGCTTTCGAGAAGCGTCAGCACGTTGTAACCGTCCAGCCAGAGTTCCTGTCCCCGGA
>Ga0182027_10016210_pt1 | contig 10189 bp, 10 predicted proteins | sample 712E1DmetaG_FD_121300 | JGI IMG/M metagenome (GOLD analysis project Ga0182027, IMG submission 121300) | Permafrost microbial communities from Stordalen Mire, Sweden - 712E1D metaG (Illumina Assembly) | ecosystem: Environmental > Terrestrial > Soil > Wetlands > Permafrost | place: Sweden... | reverse complement strand
CCAGGAGGTTTACTGCTATGCTATGCCTTGCACAATGCCAGGTAATATGTTTCTCAATCTTTGCAGCTTTAACCCAGGTTTTAAGGTCTTTCAGGCAGGCTGTATGACTTGGCAGGGTAAACACCCTCTCATCCGGTTTGCCTCTGCTCCCGATCATGTTAAGGGCAGTTTGATTGAGGTCAATGGTGAGGTTTGCCGCTGAGGAGGTGTTTTTTGTCTTTGCCTGAGTGAACCGGATTTTTTCATTATCAATATTTTTCCAGGTCAAGGCTTTCACATCACAATATCTGAGGCCAGTATTAAGGGAAAAGAAAAAAGCCCGTTTCACTTGGTCATTACCGCACCTGGCCTTTGAAAGTAAAAGGATCTCATCCAGGTTCAAAATATCTTTTTTCAGTCCATCGGTCTTGACTATTCTCACATTTTTTGAAACATCTTCCAGGATCAATTTCTCTCTAACTGCTGCCTGAATTGCTGACCTGAATTTTTTAAAATAATTAGCAATTGTTTCACCATGCACCTTGCTTTCCAGGTAGTTTTTAAAATCCCTGCATAACTGCTCATCCAGGCTCTTAACTGGCAGGTACTTTATTTGCTCATCAATAAGGAAACTGGTAAAATATTTCAATGCACCGGTGACCAGCCTCACATCTTTGTTTTTATAGGAATCTTTAAAGGCCTGAAAGTATGCCAGAAAATCAGTATCTCTTTTGAATTTTGGTATGTAGTCATGATCTGAGGCCGCTAAATCCAGTTCTCTCTTTGCCCGGATATTCTCTGCCATCTCTTTGGCCGCCTCATTACTTTTCTTCTCTATCGGGTTTCTGGCTCTGGTTGTATAGAGTTTCAAAAACTCATAATACCGTTTTTCACCGTGCCAAATGTCCAGGTAATAACTTTGCCGGCCTCCAGATAGCTTTTTTTTTCTGAGATAGACTGCCATAATATTGCTTTTTAAATACTTTTGTTTTCCTTTGTTGTCACAAAGATAATACAAAAACATGAACAAGTAACATAATGGTAACAAAAAGTAACAAAAAAAGGATTAACAAGGGAAAAAATCCAACCCTGGCAAGTATCAAATGACTGATTTATATTGCCTTTTGCATGATCTTGTTTTATGGTTGTGTTGCCCTACGGGCTACTAAAAAACCAACAGTTTAACTGGTTTTTTATTCCTTCACAATTCTTTCATTTCGCTTCATTCTCCCGGCTGATCATCACTTGGAAACCAACACGGACACCGGCGATAATAGTAATTGTCCCCCACCGGAAAGAAGGATTATTAAATGGGAAATCTCCTTCTTTAAAACTGCTTTCATCAGAAGAGATCCCTCTTTTGCGATAATCATAAATTCTTTCAAAACCTTCAATTCTATATGGTTCATGGAATTTATTTTCCCTTGGTAAAGGGGATAACTTCATCCCCCTCAATCACCGTCAGGAGTGCAAATTAGCGGGGATTAAGTTTATTGAAATGAACCCTGATGAATTACAAGGGGCTCAAGCAGATGTGGTGATATTGTTAAAAGCAATGCCTTGTCGAGATGGTCAAGCCGTATCATGACCTTATGTTTTCCGGCATAGCTAAGGAGTTCACCGGTAAGTTCCTTCATCGGACCGGAAATAACTTTTATTGGTGTACCCTTTGGAAGATCGGCTGAAACACAATCGACCATCACATCCTGGCTCAGAATGAGTTTCATTGCCAGGATCTGGTTTGCGGGGATGACTGCCGGTTTACCACAAAACCAGATATATTTTACAGCACCCGCCGTATTCAGTACCTCAAAATAATTTTGCTGGAAAATATTCACAAAAACATAGGATTTGATCAATGGCTCATCCACCATTTTCTTCCGGTCCGACCATTGCTTCAGGGTTCTGCGCATGGGTAAATACGCCTCGATCCCTTTGTTATTCAAACGGTCGGCTAACTTCTTTTCACTCCTTGCTTTAGTATAAACAGCATACCAATGTTGCTGATTCTCCATAATCAGAATTCCTTTTTGGCAAAACGAGTAACAAAGTTACTCAAAAAAATAAAAGTCAATAATTTTTGAAGAAAATGATATTTTTTAACAAAGTTGGCCGGTAATATATCGCGTTACGCGTCACGCGTGACGGAATTTCAGCTCTTCTTCAATACAATTCAGGATCTCTTCCCGGCCTGTTTTTTTTTCCGATGAGGTCAGGATGAAAACAGGATCAATGTTAAGTGTTGCCATAAGTGAATTCCGGTAAAGGGAAGGATTAGCAGTATGCAGGGCCCTGGAAATCTTGTCTGCTTTTGTAAAAAGGATCACAAAAGGAATCTGGTTACGGTTAAGCCAGGCCATAAATTCCAGGTCGATCTTTTGTGGCGAGTGCCTGGAATCGATAAGTAAAAATGTCAATCGCAGGTTATCACGGCGTAGCAGGTAACCTTCGATCATGGTTTCGATCTTCCGGCTCTCTTCTTTGGAAGTTTTTGAAAACCCGAATCCCGGCAGGTCAACCAGGAGCCAGGACTCATTGATGAGAAAATGATTGATCAGGCGGGTCTTCCCGGGAGTGCCCGATACTTTTGCCAGTGCTTTGGTCCCGGCAATCATATTGATCAGTGACGATTTCCCGACATTGGACCGGCCGATAAATGCAAATTCCGGAAGATCAGTTTCCGGGCAGAGTTTCAAAGAAGGACTGCTCGCGATAAATGTTGCTGAAGAAATCTGCATAAAAAGTTGTTAAGTTTTTAGTATTAAGTTTTAAATGTTTATAGTTTAGGTTTTTGAGAGTTGATAAGCCCTTGGAGCATTGATGATATTTCTTTGGTTTCTTCAATTAAGGGCCGGGTTTCCTTAGGAGCAAGAATTCCAATTTTTTCGGAAATATAAATTTGGGTTCGTAATTCGGCAGCGGAACCTTTAGCAATATTAAGGAAATGAATGAATTCCTTTTTTGAATCTCGCTCAGCACCTTCTGCAATGTTTGAGGGTATTGAAACTGCTGCCCTGTTCATCTGGTCTTTCAAACCAAATTCCCGGCAATCTTTCAAAACAATATACGTATCAACAGCCAGTTTACACGACCGTTTCCAAACCTCTAACTCTTCAAACGATCTGTACGCCATATTCCTTAATACTTAAAACTTAACACTTAAAACTTTATCAGTCACGCGTCACGCTATTTCTTCCTCCTGATTTTAATGTTTCTCCAGGAGGAAAGCCGGCGCATATAGGTGGTCAGATGCCTTTCTTTTTTCCGTGGATAGATGTCGGGGATTTTGATCATGATACCGGTTTCTTCCACCTCGCCGAATTCATGATTGATGGCCGTACCAAAGGTATTCATGGTGGGTGAAAGGTTCATATACGCATTGACTAAAGGAGGGATATGCTCATTATGGTTACGGATCTGATGGATCAGGATCTTGTAATTTTCGTCATAATCTGCGCCGTTAAAGAAGCTTTTAAGGTAATCTTCATCGGTCTCCATCTGAACGGCCTCTTTTGGGGTCATCAGCTTTTCAGGGTCGGGGAAATAGGTTTTAAGAAAATAGAGGATGATATCCCTTGCAATACGGTTATAGTCGGGGTACATGGTCATCTTCCCAAAAAAATAGTTAACATCCGGATTATCAATGATCATGGCGCCAAGTCCATCCCAGAGGTTATCCAGTGAGTACATTCCTTTTTTAAAGTTGATTGTAGGCTGATATTCGGGTTGAACAAACGACCGTCCCAGCTCGATGGATACCGGGAGATAATCACGCACAAAATGGTCAGAAAAATCGAAGAGTTCTGCCGTGGCACTGTTGAGTGCTCCATGGTTATTGTAAGGAATATTTTTTCCATGGATGAAACGATAACCTCCAACGATATCCTTTTCATCCGGATTCCAGACGATCAGCTGGACAAAGGGTTTATCAGCGGTATCGTATTCATCAATATCTATTGATTTACCCGTTCCTCCGCCCGCATCACGGAATGTGTCTTCCCTTAGCCGGCCGACTTCCTGCATCAGGTTCGGGGAACTGTGCGCCGTAAAGATAAAAATCTTGTTATGGCCATTGTTTGTATTGCGGACAAAATGCGCTTCGGCAAGTTCTTCTTCCAGCAATGCCTTGTCCACCGGTGGTATGATTGGTTCCATTCCAATTAAAGATATAACTTAACACTTAACACTTCGTCATACAAATTTATCAAGTTATGAGTTCACTTAGATGGTAAACTTTCTCTTTTATGATTTGTGCCCATTCGGCATCGGTATGCGAACGATCGAGCGAAGGCCAGGGGATAGGATCTCCAAAGATGATCCTGACGGTTTTGTTATTCTGGCGCATCATTTCATCGGGGAGGAGCATCATTTCGATATTTACCTTTGTCAGTTTTTTCCGCAAATTCGCAAGGTTGTAAAAAAAGTTGGTATTCCTTCCCGAGATGTACACAGGGATTATGTCACGCTGATAACGCCGGGATTGCGTTACAAATGTTTTTTTCCAGTCGAGGTCCATGATCTTTCCGTTTTTTTGTTTCCTCGACACAAGTCCTGCCGGGAAATACAAAATGGTTTTATCGGATGCAAAGGTCTGGTGGATGATCTCAACATTTTCGGTATTCTTCCCATGCTTGTTGATCGGGATGAAGAGCGGTCTCAACCCGGGAACGAACATCAAAAGGTCATTTACCGGGAAAACGACATCCGGACGGGATTGTCCCGCAATGTGCATAAGCGCTAGTCCGTCTAATCCTCCGAGGGGGTGGTTGGATGCGATGATGAATCGGCCGTGTGGTGGGATTTTCTCTGGCAGATTGTTAGCGTCGATCGCTGATCCGCGGCTTTTTATGACTTCCACCTTCACTCCGAACTCCCGGAGCATTGCACTGACAAATGCGAGTCCGAATTTCTCCCGGTGTTTGTAAATGAATCCATTAATTGTATCCTGGTGAACGATCCTCTTGATTACAGAAAAAATAAAACCCGGAATGATCTTTAACAAACGCGGGTTTTTAGCTGCAAAGAGCGACTTTACATCGATAAAATTCCGGGTTATTTCGACAGGTTCAGTCACCGGTTGCAAGGTTGGAGTTGACGTAAATAAAAAGGAACGCCATCAATATTGCATCTAAAATTAATCCATGCAAAACCAGTGGCATTCCAGCATATGTTATAAAGTACCCGCTATCTGAAGTGATCTATTCTGCCTTTGTTTTAGTCAGCGTATTTGCTTTTTTCATCATCTTCGACTTCAGGTTGGCTGCCTTGTTCTTATGGATCACACTTTTCTTGGCCAGCTTATCCAGGTGAGATATAACTTCAGGAAGGCTTTTTATAACCTCTTCTTTTTCGGTTGTGTTTCTCAGTGCCTTAACAGCATTCCTGACTGTCTTGGCCTGGTAATGGTTTTGTGTTTTTCTTGTTTCGGTTGAACGGATTCGTTTTTCTGAACTCTTGTGATTTGCCATTGTGGTTTGTTACTAATTTATTTGTTTTAAGAAAACTGGTTTACATGCTGCATTCCTTCATTCTAAATCGCTGCAAAGATACATCTTTTCAGGAAAATACAAAAATGCAGATCAGTTGAATTCCACCAGGATTTGCGCTCTTGTGAATGTTTCCTTTGCCTTGACATTGATTTTCTTGATGCGGCCGGTCATGGGTGAGGAAAGTATGTTATTCATCTTCATGGCCTGGAAGATCAGCAGGGGATCTCCCTTCTTTACCTTGTGTTTTTCCTTAACGAAGATTTTGATGATGGTTCCAGGGATGAAAGCGAAAACCTTTTTAGGGTCCGGTACAGTATAAGATTTCCGGTTCCGAAACTTGTTAGTGAAAGTTGTTTTGAAGTTACCTTCTTCAAAATTAAAAATGTGATATTCAGGTTCTGGGTTCTCAGTGTCCATGGTTGCAGATTTAGAAAAAGTCACAAAGTCACAAAGTAATTCGCACTTCACATCTCCTTGCTTAAAATGGAGGTATTCCGTGTTTCTTTGTTGGTCTTGCTTCCCGTTTGTTGGCAGCAATGTTGAGAGAATGGATGAGGTAATCGCGGGTTTCCGTCGGTTCTATTACAGCATCAATATAGCCAAAAGCTGCAGCAACATAGGGATTTGCAAATTTCTGGCGGTAATCTTCGATCAGTTTTTTACGGGTTTCTTCAGGATTTTCAGAAGCTTTTATTTCATTCCTGAAGATAATATTGGCGGCTCCTTCAGGTCCCATAACTGCAATTTCGGCGGTGGGCCAGGCGAAGACAAAATCAGCCCGGAGGTGGTGCGAACACATGGCAATATATCCTCCTCCATAAGCCTTGCGAAGAATCACAGTCAGCTTCGGTACAGTGGCTTCGGAATATGCATAGAGTACTTTCGCCCCGTGACGGATAACTCCGGCATATTCCTGGTCAACGCCGGGCAGGTATCCGGGAAGGTCAACCAGGGTTACGAGGGGAATGTTAAAAGCATCGCAAAAACGGATAAACCGGGCGGCTTTATCAGATGAATCGACATCTAATACGCCGGCGAGCACCATAGGCTGGTTCGCCACAAACCCGACAGTTTGTCCGTCAAGTCTTGCAAAGCCCACAACGATATTCGCGGCAAAGAGTTCATGTACTTCAAAGAAATCGGAATCATCGCAGATGGATTTAATGATTTCCCTGACATCATATGGTTCCATCTGGTTAACCGGGAAGATATGGTCGATCTTATATTGTCTTGATTTCGGAGCTTTCTTCGGGAAAGTTTCAGCGGTTTTTTCATTGTTCCAGGGGATGAAACTCACCAGTCTCTTAATCTGCTCGAAACATTCCTTTTCGCTTTCCGCAAAAAAATGGGCATTCCCGGTGATTTCGGCATGAACGCGGGCGCCGCCAAGGTCTTCCATGGAAATCTCTTCCCCGAGAACGGTTTTAATCACCTCAGGCCCAGTGATGAACATCTTGGAGATTTTGTCGACCACAAAAACAAAGTCGGTCAATGCCGGTGAATAAACTGCTCCGCCGGCACAGGGGCCGAGGATCACGGAGATCTGCGGGATTACACCGGAAGCCTGGGTGTTCCGGTAAAATATCTCGCCATAACCAGCCAGTGAATTTACTCCTTCCTGGATACGCGCCCCACCGGAATCGTTGATCCCGATCAGAGGCACTTTCATTTTCATGGCTTGATCCATGATCTTGGAGATCTTCTTGGCATGCATATAGCCTAAAGATCCGCCTGCAACGGTGAAGTCCTGGGCGAAGACACAAACCGGATATGAATTGATGGTCCCGGTCCCGGTGATAACACCATCGCCAGGGAGATACTTTTTATCCATGTCGAAATCAACCCCGGCATGCTTGACAAAAAGATCATATTCATGGAATGTATCGGCATCGAGCAATTCAAGGATCCGCTCCCGGGCGGTCATTTTCCCGGATGCTTTTTGTTTCTCCGTTGCCTGCTCACCTCCGCCCTTGAATGCTTCCTGCATTCGTTTTTTCAGATCATTTCTCTTCTGACGTAAACTCATGATAAGTTTTTTCGAAAACGTGCAAAGGTAGTATCAAAAATTTGAATTAGCAAATTGACGCTTATCAGGTTGAATGCCAGTTAGAAAGTGATGCTGGATGCTGGATCCTGGATGCTGGAACCTGGATGTGGGAGATTAATTGCAGTAATAGGAATAGGGGGGATGAGGTGACGACATCTGACCTCCGGAAAAATCCTCAGATTATTGTAATTTTACCGAAATTTATTGCTGTGGTTTTCCCTTCCAACTTCGAATCAAAAATTGGTTTTGATAGCATCCGTGAGCTTCTTAAAGAATATTGTCTTGGTCCCGGCAAGATACATACGGGGGAAATAGCTTTTTCCTGTGAACTTTCTGGAATCCGGCCGCTTTTGGGGCAGACTGAAGAAATGCGCCGCATCCTGTTATCGGAAGAAATTTTTCCCTCCCAGGACTATTATGACCTGACGGATGAACTGCGCCGGATCCGGATTGAGGGAACATTTGTAGAGCCGGAAAATTTATCGCTCCTGAAACTTTCTCTCACTTCCATTTCCCTTATCCTTGATTTCTTCCGAAAACATCCTGCTGAAATGTTTCCTTATCTTTCGTCACTATCCGGCGAGATCAGCATTGACCGGGAACTGATCCCTGGTATCGAACGGATCATCGATGAAAAATCACAGGTAAAAGATGATGCATCATCCGCCTTGAAGAAGATCCGGAAAGAAAAAAAATCGAAACTGGCAGCTGTTGAAAGGAAAATCGTACAAAGTCTTAAAATGGCCCGTCAGTCAGGCTGGACTCCGGAAAATGCCGAACTTACGTTACGTGACGGCAGGTTGGTCATCCCATTATTAAGTGCGCATAAAAGAAAGATCCAGGGATTAATTCACGATGAGTCGGCTACCGGTCATACGGTTTACCTTGAACCTGCAGATGTCCTGGAAACCAACAACGAGATCCGGGAACTCGATTATGCGGAACGCAGGGAGATTATCCGTATCCTGATTACTTTTACCGATGTATTAAGACCCTACTGTGAGGATTTGATCCGGGCCTATACCTTTTTGGGAACGGTCGACTTCATCCGGGCAAAGGCAACATTAGCGATACGAATCAAGGGGATTCTGCCTGCAAAGATTTTTGAGAAGCCCTGCATGCAATGGAACGAAGCAGTTCATCCCCTGCTTTACCTCGCTCATTTGCGGCAGAAAAAGAGCGTCGTTCCGCTTTCTATTGAACTGGAACCTGAGAACCGGATCCTGATCATATCCGGGCCTAATGCAGGCGGGAAATCGGTATGCCTGAAAACCGTCGGATTATTGCAGTACATGTTCCAGTGCGGCATCCTGCCTTCTGCAAAGGAAAATTCCACCTTTGGTGTTTTCCGGAATATCTACATTGATATAGGAGATGAACAATCCCTCGAAAACGATCTCAGTACCTATACTTCAAAATTGCTGAACCTGAAATTTTTCCTTGAAAACATTGACGGACATTCAATGTTCCTGATCGATGAGTTCGGATCCGGTACCGATCCCGCCCTGGGTGGCACTATCGCCGAAGCCAGTCTTGAGGAGATCAACCTGAAAAAGGCATTCGGGGTGGTTACCACGCATTATTCCAACCTGAAACTTCTGGCCGGGAGGGTTCCCGGAATCATTAACGGCGCCATGCTGTATGATGCAAAAAAGATGAAGCCTCTTTATCTTTTAAAGATCGGGAAACCAGGGAGTTCTTTTGCTTTTGAAATTGCCCGCCAAATCGGGTTCCCGGTTGATGTACTGAACGCTGCCGCCAGTAAAACAGGGATCAGCCAGCTTAATTTTGACCTGGAACTCCAGAACCTGGAAGCTGAAAAGACCGAATTGGTGCAGAAATCGACGGAAATAAGAGTAGCAGATGATTTCCTGAATGAAATGATCACCAAATACAGGAAACTGAAGGAAGAACTGGAAGCGTCGCAGAAAGAGATCCTGCGGAAAGCAAAGGATGAAGCCCTGAACATGTTGAACGAATCCAACCGGCTCATCGAAAAAACCATCAAGGAGATCCGGGAAAGCCAGGCAGAAAAAGCAAGGACCAAGGAAGCGAGGCAGGAGATCCAGGAATTGAAAAAAAAGATTGAACAGGATACCAAAGAAGAAGATAAAAAAAATCCGAAGGAAAAGAAACTTGTTCTCCTTTCTCCGCAACAGGGGAAAGTAACACCTTCCCGTGGACCCTACCAGTCATTTTATGACGACCTCCAGAAAAAGCTTCTCGGATTTCAGCTTACGCTTGATCTCCGTGGAAAGCGGGCCGACGAAACCTTCTCAATCCTGCAGCATTATATTGATGATGCGATCCTCCTTAATATTCCTGAGGTCAGGATCCTTCATGGAAAGGGAAATGGTGTTCTCCGCCAGATCACCCGTGATTATCTTGCAGGGGTAAAGGAAGTCAAAAAATTCGGCGATGAACAACTTGAGCGCGGTGGTGCCGGAATTACCGTGGTTAATTTCAGATAATTTAGGAATTTAGAATGCTGGTATGCAGGAATGCTGAATTTTAAATTCCTGCATTCTGAATTCTTAATTCCTGCATTAATTTTTTTCACACTATCCTTGGCATTGAAAAAAAAGAAATTGTACCTTTGCAACTTGTTAATGAATTCACAACAGCATATCTAAAATACATATAATCAATATATTATGGAAAATAAAAAAAATTT
>Ga0182027_10016209_pt1 | contig 10190 bp, 13 predicted proteins | sample 712E1DmetaG_FD_121300 | JGI IMG/M metagenome (GOLD analysis project Ga0182027, IMG submission 121300) | Permafrost microbial communities from Stordalen Mire, Sweden - 712E1D metaG (Illumina Assembly) | ecosystem: Environmental > Terrestrial > Soil > Wetlands > Permafrost | place: Sweden... | reverse complement strand
TACACCAGACACCCATATACTCCTCCTAAAACTATTTAACCTGTTTGGAATAAATCCCACTCTCATCTATGAGCTGACGAGCGTATCCCGTTAGCTCATAGATTATTTTAAACCCGCCACCATACGATGTCACCACGTTCAATAATTTCAAATCATCCAACACATACTTAATTGTCATCACTGGAAATTTTGTTTGTGCTTCTAAATCACCTTTTGACATTCCTATTTTTGACCTGTAAATAGCTCTTACCAACGTCCTTACCACATCGGGACAAGAACTAACCGCGATCTGTTTAATAATCCGTAAATCTTCTTTATCCACCTCTGATTTTTTCTCCAGAGAAGCGAGTCCAAAGGCCATAAGTCCAAGCTGCTTGGCAAGTCTCATCGGACCTTCCACGCTGGGATGATATTGAACACGCTCCTTCCAATCCCTGGGAACAACACCTCTGAGTAAAGAAGTAAACATCGCCATCTTAAATATTTTCTCCCGAATTTCTTTCGGCATAATCGGAGTGCCACCTTGATGGGTTTGAATAAACCGATGAACCAGATCTTTAATTTCTTTCCTATTTTTATCTTCATAACTAATGTTATTTAAGGCAATCATAGACTTACTATGTTGAGCTTCAATAGAGTTATCATCCGGCATGTAATACCTTAAGAAACGCTCTCCTAACGCAACCTGGGCGTTCCCAAGGGCTTCAATCTTGCCTGTAACCCCCGCGATAATGCCGAAATGGATGCCGGTATACCGCTTATGCTGCCCATGCCCGAACATCACATCAATCTGACCGTCATAAGCATCTCTCAACACCCCAAATATCTGTTCCTGACTGGCTTCTTGCATGGAAAGAATCGGGGTAAAGTCTTTAATTGCCAAAATACGGTTTCTCAATTTATCAATCAAAGACTGATCTGTTTTATCGTGGGTGAGGAATCCTGAGACAAGAGTATGTTCCGTCAATTTGGATACTGCTTCTATTTCAGGACACCGGTAAAGCGTCGTAATCAATTCTGATTTACCACTGGAAGGAGGAGCCACAATAAACATCCATACCATCTCGCTTCTGATTCGATTGGCAAACACCGTCGCTAAAATAACCTTGATGGCATCAATGTTGGGAAGATATAAATAACTCTGGTAGGCTTTAATCAATTCTTCAAAACTAATCGGTTCCATCTTTACTGGTTTATAGAGCGTCAATTTTCCGTCGGTATCTTCCAATGCGATCTTCGCCAACTTTCTCGGAACTTCATGGAGCCACTTACCGATCAAACGAAAACATTTTTCTATGTCACCTTTGGCGTACCACTTGGAAATATGGTCCCGCATGTCATACCCTTCTTTCTTTTCTTCAGGCCAATGAAGAAAGTGAAGCGTTCTTACCTTGGTTTCAAGCGTCTGATAAACCTTCATTTCTCCGTCGATACCGGCTTTATCATGGTCATAAAGGGACACCACATCTTTATCGTAAAAACTCATTTCCCATTTATCAATATTACTATGCGCCCCTGGCACTCCGACGACAACTCCTTTTTCATCCACTTCTTTTAAGAGCCATGTCATGGCAATTGTGTCCCATTCTCCTTCAGCTAAGTATACCCGCTGGCCCATATAATTTTTTAATTTCTGAGCTTGATAGAGACTTACCCCAACTCCAGGGCTATTCATTAATTTTTCACCAGGACGGTAAAGTTTAAGTCCCACCAATTTGCTGTTCAAATCCAAAACCGGAAGAGTGTAATAAGCTCCATTCCATCCAATTCCAAAATCACGAAACGCATCAATCGGAAGTCCACGGTCACTCGCCAACGCTTCCAAGTATTCATCTTTCATCGCTGCTTGGTTGACTTCATTCATCTTGGTTAAAAATGAAATGTAGTTTCCTGCTTCTCCACACACCTTACAGTTATAGACGCGCTTATTTGGATTGATATAAAGTTTGTCTTGCTCAAAACACCACGGACACTCACAAAAATATTCGTTCCCTGTTGAATCCCATTTTCCTGCTTGTGAAATTCCGTGGACATACCATCCCCACATCGAATCATTTTCACGAATCTTTTTTGGTCTGGACATATTAAACCACCTTTATTTTTTGTTTTTCAGCCCAGTTGTTTTGGATGGCACTAATAGAAACAGGTATTGAGATAGGCATTTTTAATTCAGGATTGTCCTGCATACAGATCACCACATGGCGATCTATTAAATTGATATCCTGGTCCTTCCGAATTTCAATAATCAGTTCATCATGCACCGGCAAAACAATATGTGCTTTCCACTCTTTTTCTTTCAGACGATCATAAATCTTAATCTTGGCGTTTTTTAGGATACTGCTGGCGGTTCCCTGAACAAAATAATTAATAGCTTTGTAAGACTCTTGCTGTCCTAAATACTTACGAATTCCATACTGAGTTGTAATATACCCGTCACGAATAACTTGTCGTCTTAACTTTTCCATCCACTCACAAAGTCCAGGATATTCTTCATCAAACGCTTCACGAATATAAATAGCGGTTTCAACATCTGTACCAAGTGTTTTTGCCAACTTAACTCGACCAATACCGTATTGCAATCCAAAAAATGTACGTTTCCCTTGGAATCGACTAATAGACCGGCCCAACCGTCGCGTAAGGCTGTCTGCTGTACTTTGATGCACATCTCCTCCAGCTCGGAGGATAGCGGTAAGTTTAGAATCTCCTGAACAGAAAGACGGTATGTAGACTTCGATGTTTTTCCAGTCATAAGACCTCCATACATAATTTTCCCTCGGACCAAAGACGTTGCGAGCTTCTACCATAATATCTGCGCCTTTATCAGATTCACCGCTGGCTACTTGCTGCAAATTTGGAGAATTACATGACTCTCTCCCCGTCACAGCGATTGATTGATGAAAGGTAGGGTGAAGATACCAATTACCATCTTTATGCTGAACCATAAAATTCAAATACTGGTCCATGAATTCCGTGGTTTTATTACAGGCTCGAACATTAAGAATCATTCGAGCCAGCGGGTGATTAATAGAACGAAGCGCATCAGTGTCCGTTGATGGATTCCCGTTTTTCGTCAAAAAGGTCGGTGATATTTTTAGATCGCTGAAGAAGATTTTCCTTAGCTGTAGTGAGCTGTTCAGGTTGGTTTTCTTGGGGACTATCCGATAAATCTGATCTGTAAACTCCAACTTCTTTTTTTTTACCGATTCTTTTTGTAGAAGCACCTTGTCTCGAAATACCCTTATTCCTCGGTTTTCTATTTTTCTTAACACTTTCCATGTCTTCACCTCCGTGTCCCATTGTTTTTGAAGCCCCATCTTTATCAGTTCTGGATAAAGAGTTTTGTAAACCAACATGCACCGTTCCGCATCACGAATGGCGTAGGGTTCGTAATACTCTTTTCCCGCGAGCCAATAATCAGCTTCGATGGAATTTTCGTGAATCATCCATCCGTTCTTTTTTCCCACGCGGCGAGCTTCCCTGGTTTTTTCTTTCAGAAGAGTTTCATCATCATCCGGTATATCCAAATACTGCTTACAAAATTTCTTTAAAGCGAGAGGAGCATCTGAACGCACCAAACGAATAAGGATCATCGTATCAAGAACTTTACCTTTAACAATGATTCCAATTCCTTTGAGCATTCCAATATCAAAAACGGCGTTGTGAAAAATCCAAACACGTTTAGGATCTTCAAACGCTTCTCTTAATATAGGAAATGGTAAAGCGTACACATTAACATTAGAATCTGATGAACCTGGTTTTAAACGATAATCTACTTTTCTTGTTTTAGGATTAACTGGAAAAGAGAGAATAGCTGTCTCTCCCTCTGCATTACAGAAAGTAAAACAGTATGGACGATCTCCTTTACGCCAATTAAGGCCTGTTGTCTCCGTATCAGCTGAAAGAAAATTACCTGACGGGAGTTTAAACATTGACTGTTCTTAATATTTCATCAAGGACGGGTTCGGATCTGCCAAAGATACTCCGAATGGTTTTGAGGGCAACTAACAGGCGGTCCATCTCTTGCTCACGGATATCAGCTTCCCATTTGAGACGGTCCATATCATGATTAACTCCACAAGCGAATTGGTAGGGAACATTTTTCATATAATCCTCCACGGATAATTTTTAACGGTAAGGGAGGCAGGACCTCTCCAATCCCTGCCTCCCGTTGTTTGGACGGCTATTTTACAATATTTCCACTACATCGTCCGGCACATCTATTTTTATTTTCTCACCATTTTTTAACTGAACTTTCAACTGTGAAGTTTCCTCAAGGATCTTCACAATGGTGGCTTTCACTTGATCGCCATCATATTTCACCTTGAGTTTCATCCCAGGCTTCAGCTCAACTTCTTCCGGTTTTTCTTTCTCTTCTTTTTCTTCATCATCATCTTCGTCGGAAGGTTTAGATTTTTTGCTCCTGGCCACTTCAGTATCTCCGTCCTCGCCTTCCTCATCATCTTCGTCTTCGTCAACGACTTTTTTCTTTTTTGGTGTTTCTTCATCCTCTTTTTCAGAATCTTTATCATCATCTTCTTCATCTTCGTCTGCTGCTTCTTTGTCATCGTCTTCATCAGAGTCTTTATCAGACTTAGAATCGTCTTCGTCTGCTGGCTCATCGTCAGCTTCTTTTTCGGTATCTTCATCATCAACGGCATCTTCATCTTCCTCCTCGGTTTCAACGTCACCAGCAACAATAGAAAGATTTTGATACTCTCCATTGGTTTTAAGTTTAATCTTAACGACTGGCTGTTCTTTTTCCAGTTTTTTGTCTATCACATCTTCAATGTCTTCAGGATCTTCAACATCATGTCCGAGCTTCTTCAAGTCCTGAATAAGCATGGAGATTCCCACCTCATTGTCCACGCCTTGATACTGATAAGCGGATTGACCTTTATAATCCCCTTCGGTGAATTTAAATCCGAAGACATGCTGCAATCTTCCACTTGTTTTGGCATTGGTGACGGCGGATTTAATCAGCTTTGCTGTATAAACCCCGTCGGCATATTGTCCAAAACTTGTCGATCTGGACTTCTCCAACCCTTCCTTCCACTTCTTTTTTCCAAGCCCTGTTGAGAAATACTCTTTCAGGGATATTGCTGTTTTCGGTCTTCCTGCTGCCATAATACTACCTCCTATTTATTTTCTAGTTTGTTCTCAAAGGCTCGAACAAATTTTGCGTAAGTTTCTTCTTCATTCTTACCGGCTTCAAACCGTGAGATACCTTCAAAGTGTCCCTTGATACGGTTCTTCGCGGTGATCTTATCCGTGGCCTTAATCCGAATCCATCTCGTATTATTCTTCCCATAATAATAATAGGCGAGAAGATCCACTGAACGGTCGATGAATCGCATAGCCTGAGTAGAAAGATCCGGTGCTGTCATGGTCTGTGTGGTCCCGTCCCACTGTTCAATTTCCTTATCATCGGCATGGCTGATAAGAACAATACCCCGTCCGGTCCCTACAATTCGATTTAACTGAAGATTGAATTCAGTTTCTACGGCGTTCCAACCTTTACCGTAGCCAAGTTCTGAAGGATGTTCCACCCCGTTCTTTGCGGATACGTGATGAAGACAAAGATCATAGGCAATCGCTAACGTGTCAAAGACGATTGTTTTAAACTGATCCGGTTTTTCAACCAGTTCATCTATGATTTTTACGAAGGTAGACCACTTCGATATTTCTTTCTTATAGATAGAAAGAGATTTTGCCCCTGGCTCAAACATGAGAAATAATGGTTCCTCAAATTGAGAAGCAAGGGTTGTCTTTCCTATACCTGGTTTTCCGTAGAGCATAATAAGATACTCTTTAAGATTCTCTACGGGAGTTGATTTTTTAGTTGGAAGTAAGCTCATAATGATGCCTCCTTTTGCATGGCTGCCAATTTATTTTCATTCGGGTGAACCACAATAAGCATGATTCCATTCCCTGGCATGGCCTGTTCATACAATTCCATATCAACAACCTTTAAACGATTCCGAAGATCATCCATCATGTTAAGGGCTGACGTTCCTTCTAACGCAATCAAACAATTCATAGTTACTTTCATACCGCCTCCAATTCTGAGAATATTTTTGTTTTTTTCTGAAGTCCTTGAAAATCTTTCAGCGCACAAACTTTAATGAACTTGCATAGACCAAATCGGCTTTCGCATTGAGTTGGATTTTTATAGCTTGGGGTTAGACCTTCAGCCCATCCTTTGAAGTCATTGAGGATTGTGACAAGATCATGCGTCATCCAATATGTTATTTTTTCCTCAGAAACAGGGACACGTATGCGTAGAAAATAAGAATCATCAATATCCCCGCGAACGCGGTCAATGAAATGACCCAATGTTTCCGCTTTTCCTTGTCTGAGAGCTGGTTTTTGAATGATGTCATACACTACGCCTTTTGCAAATGTTTTTGTGGTGAGCCAATCATTGACCAAATAAAACAGATTTTGAAGGTCAAAACCTAATTTAAGCTCAATATTGGGGTCAATTCTGGATTTTGTTTTTGTTTCGTAGATCCACTTTTCACCATTTAATTCAGCAATTCTATCATATTTACCCTTCAATTTAATTGAATTATACTCATTATTAAATTCGGTTTCAACCGCAATCCATTTTTTCTTTCGATCTTCTTTCTCATACTTTTTCAGATAAGCCGGTAACAAAGTTTCCAAGAATCCTCGGTGAAGCTCATGGTTTTGAGCCTCATCAACAGTCCATAAATGATCCTCCATCCGGCGCATCTTATAGTCTTCCTGCACATTATCAATGATATTTCTGTAATTAAGTTCCTTAATTCCCTGAGAAAAGTAATGATAAACCCTATCCAAGCAATCGTGAAACTGGGTCCCGAAAGCCAACGCGCTTGACGCTTGAGCTGATTCCCAACCTTTTTTGTACGCTAATTCAGCTTTCTTTCGGCACTCTAAAAACGATGCCAAGATACTCTGAGTACATCCATCACTAATAGACCATAACGGCTTATTTATTTGTTTTGTGAATTTCATATTACCCTCCACGGTAATTAATTTTGATACATTTACTATACTAAATTTTCTTGAATAAGAAAAGCCCCCATGCTAACAGCATCAGCAGCGTGACTTTTAAATCCTTTTTTACCAAAGAATTTTTCAGCACGTTTCCAATTAATCTCTTTCGGACACGTCCCGCGCCATTTGGAAACTGGCAGTAATTCAGGTTTATATTCAAAAGTTAAACAAGTTTCATAAATTCTTCCAATTAAATAAGCCAATTTAATAATTGAACCAGTATTTTGAGCAATCATTCCCTGAAATGACGGCCATTCAATCACTATTTTTTCACCATCATAGAAATGAAGAATATCCATGTGAATTTGTGTCATTATATCTTTCCCTTTTTTCGGCCAAACGATTCCCCAATAATATAGTTTATTATTTTCAAATTGCGCCCATCCGGTCCCGCTAAGGCCAGGATCAATTGTTAATAACTTCATATGATTCCTTTTAAATGTAGCCATCGTTGCTTCCATTCATTTGCAATTTTTAACATTTTTACATACTCATCTCGCCATACCTCGATTTCTTTTTGATCTTCTATTATTAAATCTCTTAAAAATAAAATTTCTTCAGTATATTTAACCTGTTGTTTCATCCATTCTTCAACTTTTGCGTCGGTAAGGTTCATTTGTTGCGCTCCTTTATATTCTCCACCACTGAGTTTAGAAAGAATTTTGAGTGTTTCTCTTTTTTCTTCAGAGATTTGAGCAAATCTTCGTCGATACTATTTTTGGTGACGAGATCAATATAGAGAAGAGGTGTTCGTTTCGTATTCGATTCAATTCTCGCCTCTGATTGACTTCTATCATCATATGAGAAGGTATTACTAAAATAAATACAGGTATCGGCAGAGGAAAGATTAAGTCCATAACGTCCCGTAGCAATTTGCATAATAAGAACATTGAATTTTCCTCCATTAAATTTATCTTGTATTTTCTTCCGTTCATCTAACGGAACATCCCCATTAATAAATTCAGCCCCTATAACTTTTTTCATTATGGCTTCAATTTCCCATCTAAATCGACACCAGATTAAAACCTGTTCTCCTTTAAGTTCACCTTCTAAAAGATTAATAAGTTCCTTCACCTTAAAATCAGAAACTTCTTGATTTAATAAATGTCCACCCGCCATTTCCTGAAGATAAATTAACTGCGCCAACACCCATTTGGTTTCAATCTCTTTACCATCCGGCAACTTCGCCACAAACTCTTTTTCCATACGTTTGTATTCTTTTTCCAGCTTCGCGGGCATGGATACCACTCTTTTCTCATAAACCTTCTGGTTTGCTACCCCAACATCCTTACGTGTGAGGACATATGAATTCTCCTGCACACCTTTACGAATCACCTCATCAGAACCCTTTCGGGTCCACCATGCCCATCCCTGCAAATCTGAGGCAAAATAACGGTGACGAAACTTCCAATAGTTATTACAGCCCATCCATTCATTTTTTAGAAATTGAAACTGAGTAAAATAATCCAATGGAGTATTCGGAGCTGGATTACCAGATAAACAGATACGCTTCTTCGCGTTACGGAAATTGTTAAGAAGAAATTTAGTGAGTTTAGCTTGGGGATTCTTTAAACGGACGCTCTCATCAATGACTACATAATCATAATATGCTGCATTATCATATGGAAATTTAGTAACCGCCTCATAATTAACAATAACCCAATCAGGAAGTCCAAATTGGATACCATTATTTAAATAAAATTGTTTATAGTCTGTTGTATTAGCCCACCCATAACTTGAAATTCTCTCCATATTTAACTCGTCACACCAAGTAGGTATAACTGATTTTGGACATACAATTAATTTTCTTCCAGGAAGATCCTTCAATGCTCGAATAGTACATAAAGTTTTGCCAAGCCTCATGGACACCCATAAGGCCGGATGTTCCGTGGTTTTAATGTAATCAACAATCTTTTTTTGATAAGGATATAAAACTCTATTCATAAAAGCTGGCGTATTGATCTATTGATTTTTTTGGCATGTTTGTACCAGGCATTAGATAATAATGCAGAGTATCCCGTGTCCCTAAATATCGAACGTCTTTAGTTCTAACAATTATTTTACCTGCCGTAATTTCTTTTATCCATTTTCTACCGTCTTGTTCCCATACATGTTCACCAAATGAAGTTAGATTTGGTTTACCATATTGATCTAATAATTTTGTGTATTCATCTTTTTTATGAAATGTAAAAATCAACGGTTTCTTTTTTATAAAGATCATTTCTTTTTCTCCTTCGCACGTTTCCCTTCAAAATATCCAACGTAAAATCCAACTATTAAAAAGATAAGACATTTAATCAATTCGATTATTCCGTCAAGGCGATTTATTTCTTTCATACTATCCCCTTGTCGGAGTTTCGGTAGGAGTCTAAAATCTCTTTTGCCAATTTAGATTCATCCCCCTCAAGAACTTCTCTATATAAGTGATCTAAAAACTCCACCAACCCCCTCATGTCGTCCAGTTTCTTTTGGAGGGCGTCGTTTTCTTTTCTCAACTCAGTTACCACCGTCATCATTCGGATACTGTGCTCTTCGGCTCCATGCCATTTCTCCCGAAGATCGTCCACTTGGTTTTGATAGCTCATAATATTCAACTTTTCTGATTCTATTCTGGAATCCAATTCCATTTTTAATTTCTGCTCGGAATTTTCAAGAGCATCGAAAGACCGGTGGAGTGATTTGTAGGATTCCATGAGTTCGTCCCTTTTCTTTGTCGTCTCAATCAGAGCCTTTCCCCTGTCCTCCGCCCTCAGTTTCTCGATGTCGAGAAGGCGGCGGAGTTTGTCGTGGTCTTTTTTCAAATCATCAATTTTAATTATTAGAAATAATTCTTCTTCCTGATAAGCATCTTTGGTTTCAAGTAGAAGTCCTTTTTTTAATCGTTCTGAAATTCTTTTTAATTCGTGCCTCATTCTCCCTCCTCCTGCTCGACGAGCGGTTAAGATTTACTTCAAAGTCAGGCTGTGGATAGATTTAAACCATCACGAAACATAGCAAGGTCTAGAACCTTTGATCGCCAATTCTTGCACAGCCATAGGAAGCCGAGTAATCAACTTCCCGTAAAATTTGGTAGGGAGTGTGCTACCATAGCTTTTCGTAACACCACGACAATTTGTGATCTATCGCTTGGATTCGAACCAAAACCTCTC
>Ga0182027_10016208_pt1 | contig 10190 bp, 9 predicted proteins | sample 712E1DmetaG_FD_121300 | JGI IMG/M metagenome (GOLD analysis project Ga0182027, IMG submission 121300) | Permafrost microbial communities from Stordalen Mire, Sweden - 712E1D metaG (Illumina Assembly) | ecosystem: Environmental > Terrestrial > Soil > Wetlands > Permafrost | place: Sweden... | reverse complement strand
GGGTTGGCTGATTTATCACCAATTTTTTTTATTAATGGTCGGGTATATTACTGCTCTCAGTCCACCAACCCAGATACCTATAAAAAATCAATGAAAATACAGGAAGGCCCAAGAATTGAGGTACTTGAAAGACTTTCTAATTTAAGGCTAAAAAATGAATATTTATCTTTTCAAGACAGGTTTATTTCCCAGCAATTAAAAGATGAAAATTATAATGCAAGAGGAAGCGTCAGTGAACAGAGTAAAAAACTCATCATGTTTGCTGTTAAAGAAGTTTTTCCATATTTAAGGAGAGACAGCTCCAAACTTGACAATTTTTTTGATGGAAGGGGCCAAAATAATGATTCTGGTAATGATTGCAATACTCAATCTAAAGAGGATGATAAATTCTATAAAGAAATAAAAAAATCCATTGAATCAAAATTACAAGATTTGCAGCAGGATACAAGAATTGATATGCGCTCAAAAGAAAGCAATCTTGATAAAATTCTTTTTGGGGGAATCATATCAGAAAGCTTAGTTAGTGATTCTCTATTAAACAGGGTAATGAATGGGGCAAATTTTGCATTTTATCAAGGGAAAGTTTTCGTTTTAATGGATGTACGTGAAAGAGAAAATATAAGTATAGGAGGGAAAAAATATTCTTTTTCTCCAACTGAATATTATTTGACTGATATAAAACAGATATATGCTAGTGAGGTTGTGAGAATGCTTTCTATTGATGCACTTGAAAATAAACTCCGGGGCAGCAGTGAATATGAAAGATTAAAAAAACAAAAAAGTGATTTGGATGATATTCTTAAAAAAGTTTCTTTTGAAGAGGAAGATTTCGGATTTATCAGAAGAGAAGACAACAGTGTTGATGTATATGTAACTGTGCCTGAACATGTCTTGAAAAGCCCTCATGATTCATATTTATATCATTTCAATTCGCATAAAGTTGCATTAACCTTATGTAATTATGAAGGGAATATACAAATCTGCAATTCACCTCACGCACTTTCTGCTGCTAGTGGACCATTTTATCCAAGTGGTGGCAGAAACCTTTGCATGGGGAGTTATTCAACAAATTATTTCAGTGAAATGGCTAAAGGAAAAGCTATAGCAAAATACCTTCTTGATGCAAGAAATGTAGTACTCCATGGATATACTGGAAACGGAAGACCTCACAGATATCTTAACAGTGAATATTTTTCCAGCCACAGGATATCAGCAGCTGATGTTCAAAGAAAAGGGCTTGAAATTACTAATGCTAATTATATACATGGAGGTAAGCAATATGGATAAACTCGAAAGACTGCTTAATTCTGAAATTATCTCTAATGAAATTGATGAAAAAAGCGAAAGAAATCATTTTTCTTATTTATATGTCACAAAACAGGCTTTGCAAAAAGCAAGAATTTATGCTGAACTTTCAAAAGACTATAGCGGAAGCAATATAGAATGCTATGGATATGCATTAACAGACCCAAATAAAAAAAACAGGATAATTGAAGATGTTTATTATGCACCTGACCAGACAAATACAAGTGCACACACACTCATTCCATCTGAAGCTGTATTAAAAGCAGCGAGAGATATCAAGCAAAGGGGGAAAAAAGTAATTGGATGGTGGCACAGTCATGCAAATTTTGGGACATTTCACTCAGGAACTGATGACCAAAACCATAGGACTGTCCTTGACCAGATTGCTGCTTCAAATTATATACAAATTTATCATGACCTGGCTTTTTTGGATGAAAACATAAAAAAGACAAAGTCAGGAGATTCAACAGTATATGTATGCGACAGGAATAATTCTGCAAAAAGGCTTGAATTATTTTTTAATGAACTTGTTGAAAATCCACTAAACGGAACTTCAATGGACAAGCTTGTAGTAAGACTTCCAATGAAAATCAGCTATGCTTATAGCATGGTTGTAAATGCAAGAAGGAGCCCACCTTATGCTGAGATTGCAACAATTGAATTCTGTTCAACCTGTTCCCACGATGAATATGAAGCAAAAGAAGTTCCAGTAAGAGTGCTTGATTATCCGACTGACATTGAAATTGATGCAAAAGAAATGAAAAAAGAAGTCCGCTCAAAATTAGTCTTGCCTCAAAGGAAAATAATTGTTCCTGTAAAATACAGATTTGAAAAAGAAAAATCAAATAATTCTCCGCTGGGAAAATATGTTGAAAAGAGAGGTGGCAAGTCTGCTTTCAAAAGGTTATGTGATTATTTTACTGGAAGATCAAGGGATGAGTTTGTCGATTAATAAATAATTTTATACTAGAAAATGGAAGAAACAATCAACAGGTATGGAAGGCAGGAATTAATAGAAGGATGGAACCAGGACAAATTAAAAAGATCACATATTGCAATTGTTGGTGCAGGACATATTGGAAATTTTCTTGCAGCTGATTTGTGTGCTCTTGGTGTTGGCCAGATAAGATTATATGATGATTCAAGAGCAGAATATTCTTCAAATAAGACACCATACAAAGACAGGGAATTTTTGATTTCAGGACTATCTGAAGGCAAGTCCAAAGTCGAGGCACTTGAAAAAAAGCTGCTTTTGATTAATCCAAATTCTGAATGTTATGCATTACAGATGCAATTTGATGATATCACTGCTAATTTAATTGAAAAGCCTGATATTTTAGTCACAGCAGTAAATGACAAAGATGTTGTGAAAAGCTACTGGTCATATTGCAGAAAAAATAAAGTTCCTATGTACTGTGCATTTTCTGATATAAATGAAGGATATTTTTCTTTGTATAATCCTAAATTGCCGGATTTTAGCATGAGAGAGCAGGAAGCAATAAATTCTGAAATTATTTCAGGGCTACTTGCTTCAGAAATACTGCAAAAAATTATGTATAATAATTCTATTGACACACTTTCATATAAGCAATTTATAAACAAAGATTTTAAGTCTAAACCTGAAAAGGACAGATTAAAACAAAAATCTGCACTTGTTGTTGGAGCAGGGGCACTTGGAAATTTTCTTGGAATTGGGCTAACACACGCTGGAATTGGAACAATATATCTTGTTGATGACGATAGTATTGAAACTACTAATCTAAACAGGCAGATATTATTTTATGGCAGTGTTGGAAAGAAAAAAGTAAAAACTCTCGCAGATAGACTTATGGAAATTAATCCTGATGTAGATGTAAAGTCAATTGAAAAAAGAGTTGATGAAAATTTTGAAACCCATTTGAGAAGGCTTAAGCCTGATATTCTTATTGATTGTGTTGATAATCTAGCAACCAGAGCAATACTCAATCATTATGCTATTCGAAATAATATTCCTTTAATCTCAGGTGGGACTGATTATGCTGCAGGGCAGGTTGTTGTTTATGAAAAAGGATATTCAGAGTGCCTTAATTGCAGATTAAATGTTGATGAAGCTCTCCTTAAAGCAAGAGCATCACATTCATGCATACATGCTCCAACTCCAAGTGTTGTTATTACAAATCATATTATTGGAGGAATTATGGCATCGCAGGCGAGAATTGTCCTTGACCATGAGAACTATGGCGAGTCTTCAAAAAAAACAATCAAATATGACTCGACAAAAAAAGCAAGACTAGGATATATTGGCTCAAGTGATTCTTGCAATTGTGAAAGAGAGGAAAGTGCACCAGAGTGGCTTGAAAATCTGGCTAAAAAATCAAAGGAGAAAAAAAATGAAAAAGTCAATGTTTAAAACAATCAGATTTGGGCATTTGAATTTGAAATTAATTATTTTTAAAAGGAGGTGTATATAAAATGTCAGAATCAGGAGATTTCGATCCAGGAGAATGGGGCAGTAGCAGACGTAATTTTAATGATGAAAGAAGGGATTATGAAGAGCATGCAAGAGTGAGAAGAGAAGCAGCTTTATCAAGGAGTTATGCTTACCCATCTTCAACAACCTCACCAAGAAGAAGGCGAAGCAGCGCTTCTTCAGCAATAGAAAATCTTGACCTTGTTCCAACTAGCCTGTCTACAAATAGTGAATCTCCATTAGTTGTTGCAATTGATAATTCTTTTTCTATGGGAGTGTGGACTTCAATTGTATTTGGCAAATGCGCATATCTTGACATTGAAGGCAAAGAATATTTAGGACAGGACAGAGAAATAAGTTTTGCAGCAGTTGGTGATATTTTCAGTGACCAGTATGGATTCCAGGCAAGGCCTTTTACATCAGGGCTTGACCTTAAAAAAAGACTAAAAGAATTAGTAATCGAAGAAAACGGAGGTCCATCATACAGGGAAAGCTATGACATTTGTTCACTTTACTATGCAAGAAATACACAAATGCCCAATGTTACAGGAAAACCACCATTTATTTTTATTGGTGATGAAGGCATGTATGATGTGATTGACAAAGACAAAGCTAAAAAATATGCAAAGGTCCATCTCGAAGGAAGAGTCAATACAGCTGATGTAATGGAAGAACTGAAAAATAAATTTTCAGTCTATTTAATCAGAAAACCATATAAAAATCCTTTGGAAAACAGAGCTGAGAATGATGCAATACTGCATCAATGGCAAACCTATATTGGAAAAGATCATATAGCTAACCTAACTGACCCGCAGAGAGTTCTTGATGTCATTTTTGGAATACTTGCAAAAGAAAAAGGAAAAATAGACTATTTCCAAAAAGAAATTGAAGAAAGGCAGATTGATCCGGCTAAACCAGACGAAGGAATTGAAAAAGTTGAAAAAGCATACACAGCACTCAGAGATATTTTTGGAAGGAGGTTGACAGTTCAATATAAAAATGGATAATCTTGAATTTTTGGTCACATTATGGCCAACTTTCCCTCATTTTAAAAAATTTGCAAGGGATAGTAGGCTATCTGGGATAAGGCTGAATAGTGCAATGATGAAATCAGATGAACTTTCAAATGAGTTTTCAATTGCAGAATCTGTCAAAGGCCATATCCCGCTTTATTTTGATATTAAAGGAAGGCAAATGAGAGTTACTGATGTATCACCTAATAAGGACCATTTAGAGCTTACATTAAATCATCCAATTTCTGTTAAGACTCCATCAACGGTTTTATTCAAGGCAGGAGCTGATTATGCTGTTCTTGATAAAATTGTTGATAAGAAGCATTTAATTTTTCAGGGAGGACCTGACTATATGGTTTATCCTGGAGAATCAATACATATAAGAGATCCGTCACTTCAGGTTTTAGGCCCAACATTTCTTCCTTATGAAATTGAAAAAATTGAAATGGCAAAAAAAGCAGGATTTAGCAGGTTTTTTTTATCATATGTTGAAAACCAAAGAGATATTGAAGAGTTCAGGGAATATGTTGGTGACTCTGAAATAATTGCAAAAATAGAAAATAAAAAAGGATTGCAATATGTTGCAAATGAATTTGTTAAGCAGCCAAATTTATCTCTCATGGCTGCAAGAGGGGATTTATATGTAGAAATAGACAAACCTCATCAAATAATGGATGCTTTAAAACTCATTATTTCAAAAGATTCCCATGCTTCTGTAGGCTCGAGAATCTTATTATCTTTAGTTCATGAAGATGTTGCCTCATGCTCTGATTTTTTAGACCTTTCCTGGCTTTATGATATTGGATACAGGAAGATGATGCTTTGTGATGAACTTTGCCTAAAGGAAAGCTTGCTTTCAAATGCAGTAAATACACTTGATGCTTTTAGAAAAAATTATGCTTTGCCGAAAAATAATTTAAAATACATGAAAGGAGGTGCAGACTTAATGAGAGTTAATTGAGATGTCTAATCAAAATGGAAACTTTAAATTCTCCGCAAGGAAAACACGAGTTGGTAAGTTACTTAAAAAGTTTTAGAAACTGCAATTCCCAAGAACTTGAACTAAGAGCAAATGAAATAATGGGAAATGTCAGAAAAGTAATGCAACCTTATCTTTCTATTGGTGGAAATGACCCTTTGAATGAATATTATGCTCCAATTATAAATGGACTTGAAACAGCATTTCAAAATAAGGATTATAAAAATGAATTTCCCAGGGCTTTGGAAGGAATGGCTGACTTGATAGAATTGGAATAGAATTTTTCAATACTTAAATTTTGATTTATTCTTCCTCATAAATAGGGGGAGAAAAATAAAATTTTTTGATTTGTTTAATATGTTCAAGTTTACAACTTGACAATTTCGAAAGAAATAAAAAGGATCAAACTAAAGATAAATATATGAAAGTTAAGAAAAAATTTTATGTAACAACTGCAATTGATTATGTCAATGCACGACCGCATATAGGCCATGCATTTGAGAAAGTCTTAGCTGATGCTATATGCAGATGGCATAGACTAAATGGAGAAAGTGTTTATTTTTTGACTGGAACTGATGAAAATGCACATAAAAACGACCGGGCTGCAAAGGTGGCTGGAATTCCCACACAAAAATTTGTTGACAAAAATTCCCAGATATTTATTGAACTATGCAAGAAACTTAATGTATCTTATGATAGATTCATAAGAACTACTGAAGAAGAACATAAGAAAAAAAGCCAGGAAATTTTTAAAAAAGTTTATGATAAAGGCGAGATTTACAAGGGAAAATATGAAGGATATTATTGTTCTGGATGCGAAGCATATATTACTGAAAAAGATTTAGTTGATGGAAAATGTCCTGAACATAATAAAGAACCTGAATGGATGTCTGAAGATGCTTATTTTTTTAAATTAGGGTTATATAAGGACAAATTAATAAAATTTGTCCAGAATTATATTGAACCAGAATCAAAGAAAAATGAAATCCTAACAAGGCTCAAAGAAGAAGAACTAAGGGATTTGTGTGTTTCAAGAACTGGTCTTGATTGGGGAATCGATTCTCCTATTGATTCAAAATTTAAAATCTATGTATGGTTTGATGCCTTGATAAATTATATTTCTGGAGCTGATGGAAATTGGCCTGCTGATATTCATATTGTTGGAAAAGGCATCAACTGGTTTCATTCAGTTATCTGGCCTGCAATGTTAATGTCTGCAGGATATAAACTTCCAAAAACACTTTTAGTTCATGGTTATTTGAACTCCAAGGGCCAGAAAATGTCTAAATCTATTGGAAATGTAATTGATCCTATTGTTCTTGCAGATAAATACGGAAGTGATAGTGTGAGATATTCATTGCTCAAATGTTCTGTATTTGAGGATAGTGATTATTCTGAAGAAATTTTAATTGAAAGACATAACAGCGAACTTGCAAATAAATTTGGAAACCTGATTTCAAGGGTAACTACACTTGCTGAGAAATATGGTCTTTCAAAAACAGATAACTTGCTATTGAAAAAATTAAAACTTGCTGAGACTCAGAAATGTTTTCTCAATTACGAAATAGATAAAGCTCTTAATTTGATTTTTGCATTTATTGATAATTGCAATGAATATGTGCAAGAGAAGAAGCCTTGGGAAACAGGAGACAAAAAAGTGCTTTATGAATTAGTTGATAGTATTAAAGCAATTGCTATTTTGCTTTGGCCATATATACCGGGTAGTTGTGAAAAGATTGCAACACAACTTGGTTTTAAAATTGATTATTCTGAGATTGGAAAGCCTCTTAAGGTTAAGGAAATCAAGAAAGGTGAAATACTTTTCAAGAAGATAGAAATAAAATGAAAAATATAAGACTTATTGAATTTAGTCCTGAAGAAGCAAATGATCTCACTTTTCTAGTTTGCCATCCAAACAGTTCGAGGGTTAGTGAGATCTTATCTGAACTTCATGGGAGTGCATATGAAGTTGGAAGAATTTTAGTTTATGGAGTTTCTGAAAAAGATTTACCTGGCTATATATCTATTGCAGAAGCTTATCGAGATTGGAGAGATAATATTCAAAGCAATTCCTATTCAGGACCAAGAGCTAGAAATCATTAAGAAGATTTAAAAATAGTATTTCTATTCACTTTTTAAGAAATGGGATCAAATAAATCAGTACCTAGAACAAAAGAAATTGAAGTTATAATTCCTGCAGGTTTGCATGATGTATATGATTCTTGCTTTAGAATAAGAACAGGCTTAAATTGCCTTGAAACTATTTTAGAAACTGATTTTCTTCAATTAAATCGTGAAACTGCTGTATCACATAATATTCTTCAAGAAGCATTTTATGATTATTGTATAGGATTATCAGAAGCAGCAACAAGAGAAAAAATAAAAAAATCAGCAGTTGTTAGTATTTTTTCTGAATCAGCTGATGCTTATACCTATTTAGTTCCAAATTTTTTTAGATACTTAAACGATTTTGGAGAAGTTGGAATCAGTTCACAGGTATCTAAGATGGAAGAATCCCATAGGGTGGGTATATTCTTAAAAGGAAAAGCAAATGGGCCTAAATTAATTGGATTTCTTGATGTAGCACAAAATTCAAATAATCTAGAGAGTCTGGAATATTTTGGATATGTTCCTGTTTTTATTCCTAATTTAGAGACACTTCATCATATTTCTCTTCCTCCTGATTTACCAGGTATTAATTTTAATTATGTAAGACTGTTTTGTGAAATAAGAGATGGAAAACTTTATAGAATTGATGGATATTCTGATAAGGGAATCAAGTTTCCGTAGAAAGAAAGAACTTTCATTCGCAAACCTGCAGAATGAAATTTCCAAATTTTAGTAAGTAATGTCAATAAATTCGAGATAAGTTATTCAGGCAGTGTTATTCAAGCAGAGTGATGCTTTGAAATATCTCCCAACCCTTGCATACTCTCCCTCGCTAAATGTTTTATGCACTACTAATAACTTAAGTTCGACATTTCCTAGAAATGTCGAGATAAGAGTGAAAATCAAAAATTGAAGCAAGTTCAACTTTGATTTAGGACAATACATACATTATCCGAATGAATTTTGATTCACTCAAAATTCATGAGCATATAAACTCGATACCGAAGTGTCGATATCAAGTAATAAAATTGGAAAACATTTCATGCTGACTAGCTGAAGTGTTTTCATAATTCTCTACTTAAATGCCAGCAAATTATTAGAAATTACCTTTACAAATAAAATTTTGATTATATATTTTTATAAACCTAAATTGTTAAAAAGTAATTTTTATAAATATTTTTATGGAATCATTTGATGCAAAAAAAAGCTTGGGAAGAAGACATTCTGAAGATTATCATGTTTATGTTGAAAATCCTTTTTTAGAAGATTTAGTAAGAATATTTCATTCTAAATCTTATAGAAGGCTTGCTGATAAAACTCAAGTTATAACTGTTCCTAAGAATTCTTATACTAGAACAAGAGCGACTCATACTTCTGAAGTAATGGCAGTTGCCATAACTATTTCTGAAAATCTTGGACTTAATACAAGTTTATGCCAGGCAATTGCTGCTGGACATGATATCGGACATATGCCGTATGGACATTTGGGTGAAAAAGTTTTAACAGAGATATTAGGAAGACCTTTTTATCATCCTGTTGGAGGGGTTGTTATTGCCCAGCAGATAGAGAAGCCAGACGGAAAAGGATTAAATCTAAGTTTTGAAACATTGGAAGGAATTTTATATCATTCAAGAACAGGTCCTGTAAAATTGAATGTAACTAAAGAAGTTCCAGAGGAATATAATGCAGTTATGTTTGCTGATAAGATAGCTTATACAATATCAGATGTTAATGATGCAATCAGATATGGATATGTCAATAGAGATAATCTTCCAAGATTTGTTTTAGACCTTGGTGATATTCAGGATCAAAGGACTTATCGTGTTATTGGAGCCTTAATAGACGAATCAAGAAGAAAAGGGAGAGTAAATTTTAGCGAGGGAGATATTTTTCATAATTTTGAAAAAACAAGAGAGTTTATGTTCCACGAGGTTTATCTAAAAATGAATCATGATATAAAGGAAGTTGTTTTAAGAAAAGCATATGATTTTTTTTCACAAGAACCTTTTTTTGAAGATGTTAATCCTGCTGCAGTACTATTAATGTTGACTGATAAGGAAGCGAATAAACTTGGAGAAATAATGATAGAATCTGGAAGAATTAAACTAGCCGATATCAAGGGGCTTGGAATATCAGATTTTGTTGAAAGACTCAGGGGAAAAATAATTGATTTAATAGATCCTGATTTAAATTGGGGAAAAAAAACTAAATAATTTTAACTTACCCGACTGCCAATTTCTATATCTCCATCAGGCTGGATTAATTTGACTTCAGAATGATCATCATTGACTGCTGCAAGAATCATTCCCTTGCTTTCAATTCCCTTTAATTTTTT
>Ga0182027_10016207_pt1 | contig 10190 bp, 5 predicted proteins | sample 712E1DmetaG_FD_121300 | JGI IMG/M metagenome (GOLD analysis project Ga0182027, IMG submission 121300) | Permafrost microbial communities from Stordalen Mire, Sweden - 712E1D metaG (Illumina Assembly) | ecosystem: Environmental > Terrestrial > Soil > Wetlands > Permafrost | place: Sweden... | reverse complement strand
GCGAGGCCAAAAAGCGCAATCCCGACCTCACGCTCGATGCCTGCGCGTGGGGTTGTCCCGGCTGGGTGGGCAACGGCCATTTCTGGTCGCAGGACATGTGCGACTATTACGTCAAATGGATTCGAGGACTCAAGACGGTTTACGGTCTGGACCTGGACGCCATCGGTTGCCGGAATGAAAAGGGCGTCAATGAGGACTTTGCAAAAAAATTCCGCGCCACGCTCGATGCCGGCGGTCTGGAAAAAGTCAAAATTCACGGCTTTGACAATTGGGACAAAACCAAATTCAACTGGACCCGGGACATGAACACGGACTTGGAGTTGCGAAAAGCGGTGGACGTTTTCAGCAATCACACGATGGCGGACATGCCGACGCCGGCGGACGTGCGGCAGCTCGCCGAATCGTTTAACAAACCGATTTGGAACACCGAGGAACACGTTTACAAAAATGGGTTCGACTGCGAAATCAGCCTCGTGAAGGCGTTTAATGAGAACTTTCTTCACAGCGGGGTGACGAAAATCGTGAACTGGTATCTCGTCGGCTCCGTCTATCCGATGGAACCGTATCCGGAAGATCCCGCCGCCATGATCGCCAATTCGCCGTGGAGCGGGCATTATCGTACCCGCGAAGTTTTGTGGGGTTACGCGCACTATGGACAATTCTCAAAAATCGGCTGGCAGTATCTCAACGGCGCCTGCGGAAAACTGGCCGGCGGCGGCTCGTTCGTCACGCTAAAATCGCCGGGCAAAGATTACAGCGTGATTCTTGAAACCAAGAACGCGCAATCAGCCCAGAACGTCACCTTCAACGTCAGCGGCGGCTTGTCCGCCGGCAAACTCTGCGTGTGGCGCAGCGACGCCATCGCGCAGTTCGTCCCTCAAGCCGGTATCACGCCCAAGGATGGAACGTTTACCCTCGCGCTGGAGCCGAACTCCATCTATTCCATTTCCACCACCACCGGCCAGCAAAAGGGCGCGTTCGCCAATGTTCCCGCCGAACAAAAATTTCCGTTTCCCTATTACGAAACCTTTGACGAATATGCCGCGCCCCGGCAATGGGGTTATCTGCCGCACTACACGGCGGACATCGCCAGCATTTTTGAAATTGCCGAACGACCGGACAAAACCGGAAAATGTCTTCGCCAGGTACTGGATAAAAAAGCCCAAAGCTGGGCGCCCGAATGGATGCCTTACACAATCATCGGCGACGAGCACTGGCAGGACTACGAAGTCAGCGCCGATGTGTATCTGGACAATGGCGGCTGGGCGGGCGTCATGGGCCGCGTCAACAACGTCGGCGATGGCTATGGCTGCGCCCCCAAAGGATATTATTTTCGGCTGGCGGCTGATGGCAGTTGCGCTTTGGTCACGATTTCAGGCAAGGCAGGCAAGGTGGAACTGGGGGACAAGGAACATCAAGCCCGTTTGCGCGCCGCCGGCAATTCCGGGGAGAAAGGCGAAAACCAAATGGCCGCCGGCACCGCCGCCAACGTCGCGGGCAATCAATGGCACAACGTGAAGCTGCAATTCTCCGGCTCCACCATCACCGGCTTCGTGGATGGCGCGCCGGTTTTGTCCGTGACCAACACTCTTTATTCGCGCGGCATGGCCGGGCTGATTACCGGCGACACCGGCAACCGAAACACCGCGTTCTTCGATAATTTGCTGATCAACGCCGTCGGCGCGGCAACCCCCAAGCCGACCGTGTTCGCAAAGAATCAATCGCCAATCTATAAACCATAAAACGTGCGGGTTCGACCGCCCCTGCCGCGCTCGTAAAAAAGCCCGGCGCGCAATTCAGTTTTCAACTTCCCGCTTTTCGTTACACTGGCGCCGATGCACTGGCTGCAAGCGCTGGATACAAGCCTGTTCCGTTTCGTCAACCAGTCGTTGGCCAACCCGGTCTTCGACTGGCTGATGCCATTACTGAGCAACAACGCCTTTTTCTTTCCCGCGGTGTTCCTGCTCGGCATCGGCCTGCTTTGGAAGGGCAATGCCCGCCTGCGACTTTGCGTTCTGCTGCTGGTTTTAATCCTGCCGCTGGGCGACGCCCTCATCTGCAACACCATCAAGCACGCGGTCGCCCGCCCGCGCCCATACGTCACGCTGCCGGAGGCACGGCTGTTCGGCAGCCCGGGCAAGGGCTTCATCCCGCCGCAGATGAATGAATACGGCGTGGACATGGCGGCCAATAAGGGCGGCCGCACCAGCATGCCCTCGTCGCACGCGGCCAATTGGTTTGCCGCCACCATGATTCTTTTCCTTTATTACCGGCGCAGCCTCCGGTTCATGCTGCCGCTGGCGCTGGCGGTTTCGTTTTCACGAGTTTATAACGGCGTTCATTATCCCGGCGACGTGCTGGCTGGCGCGATTTTGGGCGCGGGCTACGCGGCAGCGGGAGTGATTGCTCTGCAAGCAGCATGGCGATGGATTGGGAAAAAATGGTTCCCAGTCTGGCACGCGCAATGGCCGTTGCTGTTAAATCCAGTCCCAAGTCCAACTCCGATGAATCGCGAGCAGGAGTCCAAAGTCCAAAGCCAGGAACCACAGGCTGAAATTAAATCGGAAATCCGAAATCCGAAATCCGAAATCGAATGGCTTCACCTTGGTTACCTCGTGATTTTCGCCCTGCTCATCGTGCGCTGGATTTACATTGCCAGCGGCACGATTGATTTGGAAAAGGACGAAGCGTATCAATGGCTTTGGTCGAAACACCTCGCGCTGTCATACTACAGCAAGCCGATGGGCATCGCGCTGATTCATTTCCTGGGCACTTCGCTGTGGGGTGACACGGCCTTCGGCATCCGGTTTTTCCCGCCGTTGTTCGCCGCCATTTTGAGCGTGATGATGCTGCGCTTCTTTGCCCGCGAAGTCAGCGCGCCGGCGGGGTTTTGGCTGTTGCTCATTGTCACCGCCACGCCGCTGCTGGGCATCGGCACGATTTTGATTACGGTTGACCCGCCGCTCGTGTTGTGCTGGACGTGGGCGATGATTGCCGGCTGGCGCGCGGCGCAACCGGACGGACAAACCCGCCACTGGCTCATCGTCGGCCTGGCCATGGGACTCGGTTTTCTCTGCAAATACACCGCCGTTTGCCAGATTGTCTGCTGGGCGATTTTTTTCGCGCTTTGGCCGGCGGCTCGCGCGCATCTGCGACGGCCCGGCCCGTGGCTGGCGTTGCTGATTTTCCTGGTTTGCACCACCCCGGTCATCATCTGGAATGCGCAACACGGCTGGATCTCCGCCCATCACGTCGCGGGCAATGCCGGTCTGGACAGCCGGTGGCAGCCGACGATGCGCTACTTTTGGGAGTTTCTGTTTGCGGAAGCGGGTTTGCTGAACCCGATTTTCTTTGTCGGCGCGCTGTGGGCCATGCTGGCCTTTTGGAAACAATGTCGCGAACGTCCGCTTTGGCTTTACTTTTTCTGCATGGGCGCGCCGCTGTTCCTGGGCTACTGGCTTTACTCGTTTCACTCGCGGATTTTGCCGAACTGGATTGCGCCCGCCATCCTGCCGATGTTTTGCCTGATGGTCGCGTATTGGGATGAGCGGCGGCGCGTCGCCAAACCTTTTCTGGCCATCGGCCTTGCTTTGGGCTTCTTCGCCGTTGTCATCCTGTTCCAGAGCAATCTCATCGGCAAAATCACCGGCCAATTATTGCCCGGCGAAAAAGATCCCTTGCGTCGCGTGCGCGCCTGGCAGCCGACCACCGCGCTGGTCGAAGGCCAGCGGGAAAAATTGGCAGCCGAAGGCAGGCCGGCGTTCATCATTGCCGATCATTACGGCATGACCGGGCTGTTTACCTTTTATTTGCCGCAGGCAAAAGCCGCATTGCCATCCGGGCCGCTCGTTTATTGCGCCGATTCAGATGAACCTAAAAACCAATTTTATTTCTGGCCGGACTACAACTACCGCGCCAATCGCCAGGGTCAAAACGCCATTTACGTCAGCGAACTTGACCCCTACCCGCTCGAACCCGGCTGGCCTTGGAAATGGCTGACACACCAAACGGTCGGTTACGCCACCGTGCCGCCAGCCTTTCCCAAACCGCCGCGAATGCTCCAGGAATTTGAATCCGTCACCGACCTCGGCGAATTCGAAATCAAAATCGGCAACCGCGTGTTCCGCCGTCTCCACCTTTGGGCGTGCTACAATTTAAAGTGACCGATACGAAGTGCGAAGTGAGAACGAAAAGCCGAAAGCCGATGGCCGTGACTGCCTCCGATTCCTCCTCGTCCTTGTTCTCGTCCTCGTCCTCGATTCGGGTTGTTCGAGGACGAGAACGAGGACGAGGACGATTGGAAAATGCTTCGACAGAAACACTCCTCCGCGTCCGCGATTATGACCTGGCTGCGACGCTGGATTCCGGCCAGGCCTTTCGCTGGCAACCATGCGGCGATTCCTGGACCGGCGTCATCGGCCGGCGCCCGGTGCGATTGACATCCCTGCGCAACGGCATTCGCGCGCAAACCACCGGAGCGGTCACCGACTGGCAGTGGCTGCGCGACTATTTACAGACCAACGTGGATATGGCCGCCGTGCTCAAAACTTTTCCCGACGACGCACCGATGCGCGATGCGGTGGCCGCGTGTCGCGGATTGCGCGTCCTGCGGCAGGACCCGTGGGAATGTCTCGCGTCATTTATTTTGTCCTCCACCAAGCAAATCGTCCAAATCCGCCAAATCGTCGCCCTGCTCTGCGAACGATTCGGCGAGCCTATGACTACGAACCTTGCAGCCGCCGACGTCAGTCGGCGCACTTTTCCATTACAAGAAGTCAGCGCGGACTCACGTCCGCGGCTACGGTTCGGTGGTTTTGGATTGAACAAAAATCATCTGCTCCATTCCTTCCCCACACCACAACGCATCGCAGCCATCACCGAAGCCGATTTGCGCTCATGCAAGATGGGGTTTCGCGCGCCGCATTTGCTCGCTGCCGCGCGGCAGATTGCCGGCGGCCAGTTTGATTTGGAACGTTTGCGCCAACTGCCGCAGGCGGAAGCGCGCGAGGAACTGATGAAACTGCGCGGGGTCGGCCACAAAATCGCCGACTGCGTGCTGTTGTTCGCCTATGGTTTCGATGGCGCATTCCCGGTGGACGTCTGGATTGAACGCGCGCTGCGCGAACTGTATTTTCCACGCCGCCGCGTCAGTGCCAAACGGCTTCAGCATTTTGCCGCGACGCATTTCGGTCCGCATGCCGGTTACGCCCAGCAATATCTTTTTCATTACATGCGGACGAAAATGAAACGGGCCGGTTCAAGTTGACATTGGCACAGATCCAAAAGCGGCGGAGGGCCGCCGCAGATGTTCCAAGACGTGAGGCGTTTGCCTGGGACTCACGAATTGCGCGAAGCGTTTGGAGTGCGCCGGCTTTAGCGGCGCTGTCGGGCGGGCGGAGAGGCCGGAATGGTGGATGTTCCCCGTGCGGACAAAAGCGGTGCTGAAGTCACCGTATCAGTCCAGACGCTCCGCGAGTTCCGGCGGCGATTGAATTTCGCAAAGCGTCCTGGAGTGCGCCCCCGACACATCGGAGGCGTTTTGCCGGGCGGAAGGCCTTGCGAGATTTCCGAATGAACTTTGACCACCAAATATCAAACGATCTGTTACAGCTTTTCCTTGATAGAAATCTACAGGTCAGCTTTCATAAGCCCACGATGAAAGCTGTAGATGGAGAAGTCAGCCATGCACAGAGTCGTGCATGCTCTGCGGCATAATAATACTTTAGCTGTAATTCGCGTGGCTACATATGGCTGGTGACTTCAAGTTTGAAAAAGGCGCCTCGTTCGGTGAATGGCTCCATGAACAAATGCACGAGGCTGTTCACTTCGAGACAGAGGCGTGGGCGCTTGACCGTGTCCGTCACGTGGAGGAACGGCTTCAGGAAGGCAGACCAGAAACCCAACGATTGATCGTCGAGATTCCGTGGTTGGAGGTGGTCACCGCTTTCACCGCACCCGGACGCTATATCTATTTCTCGCGCCGTCTTTACGAGCGCTGTGGCACGGACGCCGAGGTTGCGCTGGTCATTGCTCACGAAATAGCGCATCATGACCTCGGTCATATCAATTTGTTCGCTGGCTGGGCACCGAAGATCGTCAGTCTCCCAGGAGCCACCCTGTTCGCCTTTGCATTCCACGCTTTGGAGCGGCATCTTTACGGACCAAAAACCGAGTGCGACGCGGATCGTCACGGCTTGGATCTGTGCATTGCCGCCGGATACGACGCTCAACAATGTTTGGAGTTGTTTGATGTTCTTGAGCAGCGTGCTCTGGATATGGGCGACTTGGACATGGTTTATGGTCCTGACGCGGCCTCGGATGATGAGTTGGACGAGAATGCGAGTTGGAAGACCAAAGCGCAGATTTGGGCGTGGCAGCACAAACGGGGCTATCTACCCATTCGTGATCGGCGACAGATGCTCATGAAGTACTCGCATAGCAAACGGCCCAATGAAACGAGAGACCATAACGGTTAACCAGAGCGGTCGAACGAACCGGCTAATGGGTTAATCTGAAAAGCCTCTTCCCGTTTTGCATCCTGCGCGCAACATAAAATGAAAATTGATGCCATTCTTTCACCGGCGGAATTGCCCGCGCTGGCCCGGCGTGATTTGCGGGACACCGCGTGCGTCGTATTTGATGTGCTCCGCGCCACGAGCACGATCGTAACCGCGCTGCACAACGGGGCGAAGGCCGTAATTCCGGTCGCCGAAATTTCCGAGGCGCTGGCCATTCGCCAAAAACAGCCCGGCGTTCTCCTCGGCGGCGAACGCGACGGCGTAAGAATTCGCGCCGCGCAAACCGGCGGCCGAGATTTTGATCTCGGCAACTCGCCGCGCGAATACACGCCGGAAAAAGTCCGCGGCAAAACGATTGTTTCCACGACCACGAACGGCACTCGCGCGTTGCGCGCCTGCGCGGGTGCGCAAACGGTTTTGGCCGCCTCGTTCTTGAATCTCACCGCCACCGCGCAATTCATCCGGCAGCTTCAGCCCGCGGAACTGTTGCTCGTGTGCGCCGGCACGCGCGAAAACATGGCCGACGAAGATGTGCTGGCGGCGGGAGCCTTGGGCGAAATGTTGGTAAATGAACCTGTTGCCCAAAATCTGAAGGTAGGGCGGGCAGTCCCCTGCCCGCCGCCGGTTGAAGCGAGCATCCCGGTTCAACAGCAATCGCACGGCGCGCACGGAGTGACGCGCCCTACCCTTTCGGCTTCAGTCGAAACCGCCCGCAACGCCTGGCGGAAGGCCAAGTCCAAGCTGCTCGAAGTCGTTTCGGAGGCGGAAAACGCGCGGCGGTTGCTGGCCATTCCTGACCTGCGCGATGACGTTGCGTTTTGCCTGCGTCAGGATGTTTTCAATCTGGTCGCCGGGCTGGACCGTGACGGCATGATCCGGATTTTAATTTGAGATGGGTGCGTCCAGCGCCTGTAATTTTGCCTTGATTTGGGAATAGCCGGGCTTGAGCCGCAACGCCTCCTGATAACACCGCACCGCTTCGGTGGTTTGCCCCTGTTTCACCAAGGCATCCCCGAGGTTGCCGTAAATTTGCGGGTTGCCGGGCTGGAGGCGGAGCGCTTCGCGATAATGCCGGACGGCCTCATTGAATCTTTTCTGGATGAACAAAACCGTGGCGAGATTGTTGTGCGCGGCGGCGGAATCGGGATCAATTTTCAGCGCAGCTTCGAAATTCATAATCGCCTCGGCATACTGCTTTTTTGCCGCCAGGGCAAACCCCAGGTTGTCCAGAATGTCAGCCTGGTTCGGTGAGATTTCCAGGGCCTTGCGGTAATTGGCGATGGCCTCGTCCCACATGCCCAGCTTGGCAAAGCCATTGCCCAGGTCATAGAGAACGCTGGGCTCCGACGGATTCATCCGCAGCGCCTGGTAATAGCAGTTCACCGCGCCCTGGACATCTCCTCTGGCCGACAGGCAGGTGCCAAGGTTGACACAGGCGGTGTAGTTGTTCTCCGTCACGGCCAGCGCATGTCGAAAGAGCATTTCGGTGTTTTGCCAGCAGCCCACCTGGATTCTCGTCAGCCACGCGCTGGCAACCAGCAACAACACGACAACCAGGACAAGGAAGGGTTTGGGCAGGCACCGCCGCGACCATAACTCCCCGCCACCCCAAGCCAGGATTATGAACAACCCAATCAAGGGCACATAACCATACCGGTCGGACATGGATTGCCCCCCAACCTGCACCAGACCAATCACCGGAACCAGGGTCCCCACGAACCAGAACCAGCCGGTGAATCCGAACGGAAATTTCCGTCCCAGCCATACGGCGGCGACGCAAAGCCCGACAAACAGTATTACCGCAGACACTATGCATTCCCAAGGCCAGTGCTCGACATACGGATAGGGAGTGGCAAGTGAAACCGGCCAAAATGTCTTTTCCAAATAGCGGGCGTAGGAAACGAAGGCGTTCCCGATTCGCGCGGAGACGGAAAATCTCGTCAGCACCGCAACCGCGCCGGCTTTTTGTTGGACCAGAAACGTTACCAAACACGAAACCGCGCTCAGTGTAAAAAATGGAATCTTTTCCAAAACCAGACGTAAAATCGTAAATCGTAAATCGTAAATCGTAAATCGCTTCAATGGCCAGTAATCCAGCAGCAACAGGACAAACGGCAACGTCACCAGCATGGGCTTGCTCATCAAACCGAGGGCGAAAAAAAACAACGTCAGGTAATAGTAGCGTGGTGCGTGAGCCGCAATTCCCGGCATTGGATGTTGGATGCCTGCTCGCGCGGTGGCGGAGTTGGATGTTGGATGTTGGATGTTCCCATCTCCTCCTTCACGTTCTGACACCTCATCCCTCGCGACTGAGACATAACGCGCGTACGCTCTCAACGCCAGCAGCCCGAAAAATGTGCTCAAAACATCCTTGCGCTCCGCAATCCACGCCACCGACTCCACGTGCATTGGATGCAAGGCAAACAGCGCCGCCACGAATGCGCTCCGCCACGTCGTTCCAGATAAATGACGCAACAGGAGAAACAGGAGAACCGTGTTGGCCAGATGAAACAACAAATTGGTGATGTGCGGACCAGCCGGCCCTTTGCCAAATAACTCCGCGTCCAGCATCAACGACAGCCACGTCAACGGATGCCAGTTGGCGGAGAATCCCGTGGTAAAGGCCCAAACGAGGTTCGACGACGACAGGCCGGCCAGCACGTGGGGATTGGAGAAAAAATAATCCGGGTCGTCATAATTGACGAAGTCGCAATGCATGACCGGCCAATAAACCGCCAACGTCACCGCGACCAGCAGCAGGCAGAGAACAACCGGCTGGGCGAACACGCTGGGTTTGCCGGCGGGTTTAAAATTTTCCGATGTCATTCGTTCACTCACGCCAATGGTTCAAAAGGAGCGCGGACGACCTGTCCGCGCGTCCGAAGTTGGAATTCAAACTTTAGTTTGCTCTTCCGACAAGCTGAAGCTTGAACTCCAGCTCCCGGTTTCATACCACAAATTCCAGTTCCTGCCGATGCGGTATCAAGCCGCGCTCGAAGGCCTGGCCCAGAAACCGGCGGATGGCTTCCCGGCCCCGCTCGCCGTAATCCAGCGTCCAGTGGTTCACATACATCCCGATAAATTTGTCGGCGAGATCGCGTCCCATGTCACGGGCAAATTGCAGCGCGTGCTGCACCGCCTCGGCCCGATGATCGAGACTGAACTGGATGCTCGCGGTGAGAATCCGGGAAATTTTCCGGCGCGCCGCCAGATCGAATTTTTTGTGAATGACATTGCCGCCCAGCGGGAGCGGCAGGCCGTCGTTTTCGCGATTCCACCAAACGCCCAAATCTTCGCAAACCACCAGGCCTTCGTTTTGATACGTCAACTGGCCTTCGTGAATGATGAGGCCCACGTCCGCCGCGCCGGAACGGACCGCCTGAAAAATCTGGTCGAAGGGAACCACAACGTAGTTAAAGTCCGTAGTCCGTAGTCCGTAGTCCGTAGTTATTTTCGCGCTTCGCGGCAGTCCATTAGCGAGCCAGAGCTGCAACGCCAGAAACGCGCTGGTCATCGTGCCGGGCACGGCGATTTTCTTCCGGGCGATTTCGGCTTTGGAAAATTTCCGCGTGGCCACCAGCATCGGGCCGTAGCCGTCGCCCATGCTCGCGCCGCTGGGCAGCAGCGCGTATTGGTCGCTCACGTGGGCATAGGTGTGGATGCTGACGGCGG
>Ga0182027_10016206_pt1 | contig 10190 bp, 6 predicted proteins | sample 712E1DmetaG_FD_121300 | JGI IMG/M metagenome (GOLD analysis project Ga0182027, IMG submission 121300) | Permafrost microbial communities from Stordalen Mire, Sweden - 712E1D metaG (Illumina Assembly) | ecosystem: Environmental > Terrestrial > Soil > Wetlands > Permafrost | place: Sweden... | reverse complement strand
GTCGATCGTCGCCGCATGTGTTGGATAGGTGGCCACTCCGATACTGACCGTTAACGGGATCGATCTCTTATCTGTCAGGATGACCGGCTCATTTGAAATCGCCTGGTGCAGACGTTCCGCCAAGAGAAGGGCTTCTTCGGCGGCTGTATCGGGTAGAAGTATAACAAATTCATCCCCTCCGTAACGGGCCGTTAGATCCACCTTTCTGGCGTTGGCGAGCACCCGCTCCGCCACGGAGGTCAGGATCGTATCGCCGGCCGGGTGCCCGTAGGTATCGTTGAACCGCTTGAAATGGTCAATATCCAGGATCATGAGAGAGAGCTGTCCATGCGTACGTTCGGCGCGGTAAAATTCTTCTTTCAGACGCTGCCGGAAATAGCGCAGGAGGTAGAGACCAGTCAGCCCGTCGGTGATTGAAAGCTCCTCGACACCCTGGAAGAGGCGGGAGTTCTTGATGGCCATGCTCAACTGCCCCGCCACCGCCGCCAGAATCGGAAACTGGTCCGAGGGAATCTCCTGCTGGCTGAGAAGATTGTCCACCATGAGAATCCCCATGTTCTCATCCCGCGTGCGCAGGGGCAGGTAGAGAATCGTCCGCTGATACTTTTCGATGCGCTCGTCTCCGGTTCTCCCCAGCAGAAGATCGACCATGGGATGCACGCCGCGCTTGAGCGGGAAGCGTTCCTTGTCGATGGTCTCTTGCCCCCGCTGATCCAGGGTGAGGACGCTCTCCAGAGTCTCCCCATCGCGATTGACGAGGTACAGACGGACCCGGTCAAACCCCAGCTCCTGAATCAGGCTCTGGGCCACGGATTTGAGCATCTCATCCAGCCGGAGCGAGCGGAAAATGGCGTTGGAAATTTCATGCAGGGCGCGCATCTGCGCCACCTGCTCGCGCTCGGAAGCCGCCACCTCAAGACCGTGCATGGCGGTGGCCAGTTCGTGGGCGAAATCGTTCAACAGCGGGATGTCCCGCGTCGTGAACGAACGATGCCGGTGCACGTTTTCCACGCGCAGGACGCCGAAAATGTGGCCGAAAGCCCGCAGGGCGATGTAGGTGATGGCGTTGGGCTCGTTGAGGATCAAATAGGAACGTTTGCCGGCCATCAGACGGCCTAAAGCCGAGTCCGGAAGAAGGGCAATTTCTTCCTCGCCGGGAAGAATGTCCGCCCGGTCCACAAGCTGCCTGGCGATCAGGGTCTGTCGCGATTCATCGTAAAGAAAGACGGCGGCGCGGTCGACCTGCATCGATTCGCAGAGGTACCGAAGGGCATGGGCCAGAAGATCATTTTTTTCGTGCGGCAGGGCGGTCCAGCGGCGGGAGAATCCCTGAGGCTTATCCGGAGAGAACTTCTGGAACTCATCGCGAATTTTCTGTAAGGCCCGCTTATCTTTCATAGTGCCTACTCATAAAGGGACAGAATGTAGTCCGCTTCCTTGCCCGCCGCCGTCATGACCTGGGTTAGGAGCGGCTCGTCATAGCGGTTCTCCCGCACGGCCGCCAGCAACGTCTGGCTCGTCCGCCCGATGATGCGTTCGATCGTGCCGAGGGTGGCCGCGCAAGGCAGCGTCCGCGCGACCCGGAGCGAATGGCGGAAGACCTCGGCGACGCGCACCGGCGCGGAGGCCAGGAGTTCTTCCAGGGCGGAATACCGGGAGGGCAACATGCCGATCTGCCGGGAATGGCGCACCTGCGATTCGACGCCGGTTAAAAACTTGATGAGCTTCCAGGCGGCATGCGGGTGCTGGGTATTGGACATGATCGCCAGATTGCTTCCGCCCAGAAACGTCACCTGCCCGGCAGGCCCCGCCGGAAAGACCGACACGCCGTAATGGCGCGCCACCTCCGGCTGATAATAGGCGTATTTCGGGTTGAGGAATGAATTGATCGGCCAGACTCCGGACACCTGAAAGGCGAATTGGCCGGAAAAGAAGTCTCCGGTGGAAAACCGGTCGCGTCCCAGGAGTGGAATGAAATGGTCCACCATCATCCGGTAATAAAAATCGATGCCCTTCAAAGAGGACGCATCGTGGAAGCGGGCGAAGTGCCGGTCCGAGCTTAAGAAATTCCCGCCGCCGCCCCAGATCCAGGGGGCGAGATCGTGGATGAGAATTCCTTCCTTCTGCCCGGCCAGGGGCAGCGCGAAATAGCGCTTCCCGAGCTTGGAATTGTGCAGGCGCTCGCAGGCCTCGCGGAAGCCTTTCCAGGTCCCCAGGTCCTCCGGCGTCAGGCTGAGCTCGGAAAGAATATCGTGGCGGTAATACAGCACGCGCGCGTCCAGAAACCACGGCAGCGAATAGGCCTTGGTGCGGGTCGGCTCGTAGCAGTAGTTCCAGACCGGACGGACGATATCGGTCCGCTTGATGTCGTCCAGATAATCGGCCAAATCGCTGAGCGCGCCGAGAGCGGCCAGCGTCGTGTTCCAGGTCCCCCCGATCTGAACGACGTCGGGCGGGTCGCGATAATCCTTGCGCTTGGCCACGGCAATCAGCCGGTCCCAGGCGAAATGCCAGGGATGAATGGTCAGCTTGACTTCATAGCCGGGGTTTTCCTTGTGGAAGAGCGCCAGCTCCTTCTGCATGACCCGCTGGGTGTCAAACCCGGCGTTGGGCATGACCCAGAGGTTCAGCCGGATCGGGCTAGCCATGGGTCGACGAAGAAGAGCCTGCGGAAGACGGTAGTTGGAGGAAAATCGTGGCGCCTTTTCCGAGTTCGCTTTCCACCCAGACTTTCCCGCCATGGGCCTCCGCCGTCTGCTTGACCATCGTCAGCCCGAGACCGGCGCCCGGCACCTGGCCGCAAAAGGTTTTTTCAACCTGGTAAAAACGTTCAAAGACCCGTTCATGATCTTCCGGAGGGATCCCCGGCCCGTCATCCTTGAAACTGACGACGACCGATCCGTTGACGGACCGGCTGGACACCTCCACCCGATGGGCGCCGAACTTAAACGCATTCTCCACGATGTTGCGGACCGCATGCTGCAGGAGCGTGGGGTCCACATGCACGAAATAGCGCGCGAGGTCGGCGGCGGAGGCCACGCGCGGGACCTTGTCTTTCAGGTCGTCTGGCATCAGCTTCAGCGCTTCGCTCAGGATCTCGGCGCAGCTCATCTTCTGGCAGAGCAGCTCCTCGGGGTCGAGGCTGGAGAAGGCGATCAGCTGATTGACCATGTCCTCCATCAGCTGGCATTGCTTCTGGATCGTGAGCAGGGCGTTTTTCTGAAAATCGTTCAAGGGGCTGACGGTGTTCTCGCTCAGGAGGAGCCTTGGATAGGCGCGGATGGTCACCAATGGCGTCCGCAGCTTGTGGCTGATGAGCGAAATAAACCGATGCATGGCCGTATCGGCCTTGCGGTCCATCGTGACATCGCGGAAGAGAGCGAGATAACCGAAGCGTTCCTTCTTGGGCGAAAAGATCGTATTGATCCGGCATTCGAGAACGAGTTGCTTCGGCGACTCGCGGACCAGGTCAAACGGCTCCCCGGTTTCGTTTTCCAGATGTTGGAGCCTGCCGGGATCTTTGCACTGAAACGTTTCAAACACTTTCGCGGCGGACAAACTGACGGGCTCTTTCGACAGGCCGAGCGTGGACTGGGCGACCGGGTTGGCCATGAAAATCAGCCCCTGAGCGTCGAAGAGGATGACGCCGTCTTTGACCTGCTCAAAGAGGAGCTCCGCCTTCTCGCGTTCGATCGCGAGGTCCTGAGAGGTGGTGCGCAGCTCATGGAAAAGCTGTTTATGCAGCTTGTCCATGACCTCGCCGGAGAGATACTCGAGGGTGAAAGGTTTGGTCACATAATCATCGGCGCCGAGGATGCGGGCCTGGCGCATCAGCTCGTCCTCCGTCTGGCCGGTGATCATGATGACGCGCACCGATGGGTCTTTCTGTTTGACTTCCTTGAGGACCTCGATCCCCGACATGCCGGGCAGGCCGATATCGAGGAACATCAGATGCGGACGAAATTCCTGCGTCTTGGCGACCGCTCCGGGACCGTCGTGCGCCACCTCCACCTTGTACTTCTGGCGTTCAAAAAACGCGCGCAGGTGCCCGGTCAGGCTCGTGTCGTCATCGACGATGAGGAGTCTCAAGATCATCAGGCCGCCTCGTGATCGACCCGGCTCTGGTCCTGACCCAGGTATTTCGGCAGGCGAATGATAAATTCCGTGCCTTTGCCCTCTTCCGTTTTGACGTCGATCGAGCCGCCGTGCGCTTTGATCACCTGGCGCGAAAGAAAGAGGCCCATCCCGGTCCCGTCGGACCCTTTGGTCGTAAAGTACGCTTCAAAGAGGTGCCCGATGTCCGTCCGCTTGATGCCGGGACCGGAGTCTTTAATGGTGGCGACCACCCAGTTGGCGTCTTCATGACCCTTAAGCCAGAGTTCGCGCGCCAGGCCCCGGGAGGCGTGCTGCGTCATGGCTTCCGCGGCGTTCTTGATCAAATTGACGAAAACGATTTCGAGCTGTTTGGCGTCCCCCTGGATCGGGGCCATGGCTGACGGGAATTCCGTGCGCACCCGGGTGTTGGTCTTCTTCAGCAGGTGATCGAGAAGGCCGAGGCTGTTCTGCACAATGGCGGACAGATCCACGGCCTCCAGCTGGACGGGGCCGGGCTTGGAAAACTGGCGGATCGCTTCGATCTTCTCCGACGCCTTCATCGTCTGGTGCATGATGTCCCGCATGCGATTCTTAAGCTCGGGCACGATGTCCTCCATCCGCTTCTGGCCCTTTTCCACATCGATCAGATCCATCATGCTCAGCTCCGCCGGCAGGCTGATGTTGGTGAGCGGCGTCTTGATTTCGTGGGCAAAGCCGCCGGCGACTTCCCCCAGCATCTCGGTGCGCGCCCCGTGTACCGCCATTTCCAGATACCGCACCCGCTGATACGCCAAGGCCGCCTGGTTGGCGACGATCCGCAGGAGCAGCAAATCTTCCTTGCTGTAAGCCTCCTCCGACATCTTTTCGCCCAGGAGGAGATACCCCAGGAGTTCCCCCTGGCTGACCAGCGGAAACGCCGCCGCCATGTTCATCCTCTTCATCTCTTCGGAGGCCGCCAGGCGGTGCTGGCGGTCCTTTTCCGTTTCCGGAGGCGCGGCCCCCGGCAGCCAGCGGTATCGGGACAAGGCATACCCGATGGCCACGACTGCGAAAAGCCCGATCATCAGGCCCACCGACATCATGCGGCATCCTCCCGCTTATTCTCCAGGCGCGTACTACGCGACTCGCCAAGCTCGTCGGACAAATCCTGCACAAAAGGCTGCGGGTGAGCGACGAAATAACGCGCCAGCGGATTGTCGTCCGGCATCAAGCTCCCCGCTTGGCTTCCCCAGGCCCCCGTCGGCACAAATCCGCTGCCTTCCCGCGATTTCAAATATAAAACGCCCACCTTGGGGTGCAGGCTCTCCTGCAGAACCCGCATCAGCGCCTGAGACATCGCTTCGGGAGTCGCATGGGTGATGACCTCGCGGGACAGCTCGTAAAGCTTTTCCTCCCGATCCACATACGAGCGAAAGAATTTTCGATCGACGAAGGCTTGAATTCTTTTCCGCAAAGGCTGAAAAAATACCGTGATCAGGGCCGCCGCCAAAACGGACGGAAAGACGGTTTGACTGCCCGATATTCCTTCAAAAACCTTTGCGAATAAGGCCACGACGCCAAGGTAGGTCGTCGTCAGGATGGCCATGACGCCGGCATAAACCATGGTTTTGCGGATAATAATCGTAATATCCATTAATCGATGCTTTAAAATTGCATAACAAACCATAACGACAAATAGAACGATGGTAAGGTTTGCATAGGGGTTGACAGGGTAATGCCAGGAGCGATAAGGGACATAAAGATTGGCCGACCCGCCGCCAAAACCAACAGCAGTGGAAAGCAAAATCAAACGCAATACATTTTGTTGATGACTTTCAGCCACTTTTAGCGCTTTGAATTGAATCATCAAAGACATCAACACAATAACAAGAAAGAATGGAATCAGAAGAATATATGCTGGGCCGGCCTGGATCATATATCGAAAACCGTATTTGGGAATGGCCGGAGCTACTAGACTACCAGTTAAATCCATATAGATGAATGCGATGGACATCACCATAAGGACGCGAAGAATTTTTTTTGGTGGATTTTGAGTAAGCCGCCCGACAAAATTCAAAAAACCGATGGGAATATAAATAACAGGAATTGTGTAAATCTTCGCCCACCATGTGGCCGCCTCTGGCGTCGAACAAAAAAACATCGCACAGACGCCCCCACTCCACAATCCAATCGGAATCGTAAAGTAGAAAAAAGACCGTCGGAGAGGATTTCGAAAACCGTTTTGATTAAGAAGGACAAAAAGGCCGATCCCCGTCGTTGAAACAGCCGTGCAAGCTAGGACAAGAAAATATTCATTCATTCAAATTAAGTTTAGTCTTGATCCTTTTTAAAACATCAAGGGTGCGCTCCAAATCTTGCCGACTATGCGCAAAACGCACACCAAAACGGACGCGCGCCCCACCTCTGGGGACCGCCGGTCGTGCCACAGCATTTGCAATAATCCCTTCTTCTTCCAACAACTTGGCTAATTGGTAAGCCTTCACCTCATGCCCAACCACAATAGGGATGAGATGACTATCGCAGGTGCTGATGTTAAATCCTAATTCCTTTAGCGATTTGCGAAAGAATGCCCCGTTCTTAACGATCTTCTCGCGCCGTTCAGGCTCATGCTCGATAATTTCGATTGCTGCGAGGATGGCCGCACACACAGACGCGGGCAAAGCAGACGTGAACATGAACGGATGAGAAAAGTGACGCAAAAAATCGATATTTTTCTTCGTGGACCCTACGAAGCCCCCCATCGCCCCGAATGCCTTGCTGAAAGATGCTGTTACAAGATCGCATTTGCCTAGTAGTCCTGCTTCCTCCTCACTCCCACACCCGTTCTCACCCAATATGCCAACAGAATGGCCGTCATCAAGGAACAACGAAGCATTAAAACGTTGAGCGATTGCATGGATTTCTCTTAACTTTCCAATATCGCCATCCATGCTGAACAATCCTTCTGTAAGCACCATTTTGGGCATTGATAGCGGATAATGACTAATTTTCTGAAAGAGATCTCTCACGTCATTGTGTCGAAACACTCTCATCTCGGATTCGGAGTTCTTGCAGGCATGGAACATACTGGCGTGGGATTTCTCGTCCAGTATAAAGACTTGATTTTTCTGCGCAAACCCTGTTAACGTTCCTACGTTAGCGACGTACCCGCTAGCTGTCAACAATACAGACTCCACTCTTTTGAAAGCGGCTAGTTTTTCCTGCAATTTTCCATGGATGGGAGTGGAACCCGCCAATATTGATGCGGAGCCGGAACCGATGCCGTATTTTTCTAACGCCTTCTGGGATGCCGTTACGACCTTGGGATGCCGGCTCAAGCACAAATAATCGTTTGATGAGAAAATAATGGTGTTCTTTGAAGGTTTTGGAGTGCGAAAGAATACATAGACACTATTTTTTTTCCAATCCTTCAATCGCTCGGCGAATTTATCCGCCTTTTGAAAAACTGAGCTCATTTCACGACGACCATCGCGCTCCATAATCGCGCCGGGCTTCTGACTGAACATTTTTGAGAAGTCCGTCCTGGCCTCCATGCGAATACCGCTGATATAGCGGTGCCCGTCATGGATGTCATCGATGGGCTTACTCCATATCACTTGCCCCTTGATGGCCTCTTCAATCAAAAAGGTCTGGATCGAAATATCATTCAGAGGCGTTAAAGGGTATGACGTCTCGAGCGAGATACCCATGGGACTTAGATCGATCAGGCGCGCATACCCTGTTAGGCCATCGCCATAAGCGATCTTCAGCTGTTGATTCGCGGCGGTCGTCCGTGTTAATTTTCGGCGATCCCCTTGCCGTCGTTCCATTCGTTCCCTTGGGGAGCTTTCTCCCTCTGTAAAATTTGCTTTCGATTGTTCAATCATGTCATTCTTTACCTGATCCGCCGATCCGCGAAATCAATCACAAGGTCCCGGGTTCTGCGGTCCTGGTTGATTTTTTCGATCTTTCTGTGCCAGGGGATAAGGGCTAAACACTCGTCCATATAGCTCGCGTAGTCCCCGCCGACGATTTGCAGGAGCTGTTTCTCTTCAAGGCGGATCCGCAATATTTGCAACGGGACATTCACCAGGAGGACAAAACCAAGCGTCCAAAATGCGTTTGCCATCAGAGGAATTCCGATAAGCTCCAGGATGAGTCCTGCATAAACAGGATGTCGCATATGCTGATAAGGACCACTTTTGATCAACGTTATATTCTTGCTTTGCAGGGTCCATTGCCTCGCGCCCACCAACTGAATTTCCCATAATTGGCCTAGCGCTTTCATTCCCCACCATCGTAAGGCCATGGCACTCAGGATAAGCACGGCGCCAACCACTACGGCGGGAATCCACAGTTGTCCACGCACAAAGAGAGACTCTGTTGAAGCGAAGAGCATCATGCAGACGTAATAAAAAGAGACCGCGGAGATAGTCCAATCCTCAGCCGCCTTCATGGCTCCCTTTCGATGAAGCGTCATGAAGGTCTCCAAAGTCCGTTCCACGGCCAGAAGAATCAAAACCGCACCCAGGGTAATGTTTTTAATCCCAGGATGCAGAAGATTGCCCAGAATCAATATCGTTGGCAATCCAATAAATAATCCCCCCAAAACGGATATTTTCAGAACCGGAATCGTTCGACCTTGCTCCGCTCTTGACGCCGACTTAACTACATATCCTAACGCAGTCACATTCTCAACCGAGGTATGGCGAAATTCCACAGCATAGTCGGTTCCATGAGAACCAATGTCTCCAACAAGACGGACCACTTCTCCTTCTATTTGCTCCAGAGCGATCACCGCTTTCGGGGCGGATGACAAAACAACTCTTGAACCTATGCTTAGTGGCCTGTCAGTCCCCAATAAGGCCCCCGACTGAGAGATGTTGCGCAATTCGCCTGCGAACGTTCCGATTTCATTTTCGATCTGGAAAGTCACGGGGAAATAATACTCAACCCGCCTGGCGAACCGCCCAGGCGGGTTGGTATCATCTGCAGTAATACCTCTGGAATCTCTCATCGGTCCCTTCTCGAGTGAATAGACAGCTTGAACCATTAATTACGACCGACCAAACTTATACGTGAAGTTCAACCCCACCACGTTGGCGAAGTCCTTATAGGTTCCGCCGGGAGCGATGGCGTTGTTGATCGTCCGGTTATGGAAGAACACAGCCGAATAAGAAGCGTCGACCACGAGACTCGACGTCAACGCATATCCCACGCCGGCGGTTAAGCCGTAACGGGACAGGTCCAAGAACGCCGGACTGAAGTTCGGGTCCGGCAAGACCGAGGGTTCATACCAGAAGCCGGACCGCACCTGAAGCCGGTCCGTCATCTTGTAATTGGCGCCCGCACAAGCGCTCCAGACATCCCTGGGGTTGAGCATCTCAGGGTTCCCCGCGTTCAGGAGAGCCAACTGGACCGCACCCGCCGGCGTGTTTGGATTGATGGCCGGAAACCGGACGTTGATGTCCTGGGCGGAAGACCAGTGATACCACCCGGCGTCAGCCTCGAGCATCCACTTGTCATTCGGTTTGAAGGCATAGCCCAGCTGGATATTCTCCGGAAGGACGAGATCGGTATAGGCCGATGTCGTGAAGTTGCTCCCTCCGAAAACCCCGGCCAGCATGCCCGACATGCCGGTGATCGAAACATTGCCATTCACGCGCAGGTCGATTTTGCTGTGATACGTGATTCCGATGGCATGTTGTTCGCTCGGTTTAATGACCACGCCCGCGTGGTACCCCCAATTGGTCGCTTCTCCGCGAAGGCTGGTAACCGCTTCGCCGGCGCCCGGGCTAGGAGAGTTGAAAACATAGTAGTTCACAGCCGCCACGTTGATTTGCTTGTCCAGCTGGGCGTTGAACAGGTTGACATAGTCCGCGCCGGCGCCGATGGACACCATGGGATGGACTTGATAAGCCACGGCGGGCATCACTTCCGTCAAGTTCACGCGCGAATTGGTGGCGACAGTCCCGATCGGACTATTCCCATCCCAGTGCGATTCCAGGCCGAACGGGCTCTGGACGCTCAGGCCTACCGCCAATTTTCCGTCCATCAGGCTCTGGGTCGCCGAAAAATCAGGGACCCCCACATTGGTGACCCGCGCTTTGGTCTCC
>Ga0182027_10016204_pt1 | contig 10190 bp, 7 predicted proteins | sample 712E1DmetaG_FD_121300 | JGI IMG/M metagenome (GOLD analysis project Ga0182027, IMG submission 121300) | Permafrost microbial communities from Stordalen Mire, Sweden - 712E1D metaG (Illumina Assembly) | ecosystem: Environmental > Terrestrial > Soil > Wetlands > Permafrost | place: Sweden... | reverse complement strand
GAATGTCTTTTCGCGGCGCACTTCTTCAAACCGGAAGAGCCGCTCCTCGATCTTGCGCGTGACCTGGTCCTCGACCTCCCCGACCGTAGCGCCCGGATAAACGGCGGCGACAATGCCGGTACGGATGGTGATCTTTGGATCCTCGCGCCGCGGCATGGTAAACAGCGTATACAGGCCTTCCACGAACAGCATGCCGGAGAGGACAAGGGTCACCTGCGGATAGCGCAGAGCCGCGCGGACGGGATTCATTGGCCGCCCCTCATGATCCTTGCCGGCGAGCCTTCGCGCACGTTCTGCTGGCCCGCCACCACCACCTGCTCATCGCCGCTGAGACCACTGAGGATTTCCACTTCATTGTCGATCAACGCGCCCACATCTACCCGTCGCGCGTACACCCGCTGCTGCCCGGGCGAGTATACGTACACGTGCGTCACTCCTTTCGGATCGCGGACGATCGCGTCGCCGGGAACGGTAATCGCGTTGACCATGGACGACGAGTAAATCCGCGCCTCGCTTACCATCCCCGCGCGCAACAAGCGCGCCGGGTTTGGAACAGCAATTTTGGCTGTGTAGGTGCGCGAGGCGGGATCTGAGGCCACACCGACGACTTCTACCGTGCCTTCAAACTGCCGGCCGTCGAGCGACGGGATGGTCACCGTGGCGCGGGCACCTTCCCGCACCTTGCCGATCTCTGCCTCCGGAATCGCCACGCGCACCTTCACAGGATTCAGGTCCAGCACGGAGATCACGGGAGTACCGGCCCCAACCGTGTCGCCCACATCGATCCGCCGCATCCCCACAAAGCCCGCAATCGGCGCCCGCAGTCGGCAGTCGGCCAACCGCTTCCCCGCTTCGTGCATCTGCGCGGCTGCCGCGCGGAACTGCGCGCTGGCGCCTTCCTTGTCCTCGGCCCGCGTGCCTTGCCGCGCCATATCATAGCGCTGCTGCGCCGCTTGGTATCCGGCCTCGATCTTCTTAAAGTCGTTGGCGGGCAAGCTCTTGTGGTCGTAGAGAAACTTCATGCGGTTGTACTGGTCCTGCCACTGCTCATAGTCAATGCGCGCCTGCTCCAGTTCCTGCGAACGCGGGCCTTTCTGCGCTTTGCGATCCGCTGCCAATGCCGCATCCGCCTGCCCCTGCGCCGCGTCGTACGCATTGCGGTAATCGGTCGCATCCAGTTCCGCCAACACCTGACCCTTCGCAACCGACTGGCCTTCTTCCACAAAAACCCGCGCCACACGCCCGGAAATCTGGAATGCGGCCTGGGCGGTCACATTGGCCTCCACTGCCCCGCTGGACGCCACAGAAACCGGCTGCTGAATGTGATTGGGCGCTCGCACTCGCACCGCAACCGGCTGGTCGGCTGCTATCGGGGCTTTGGGGCCGCAGGCCGTCAACGGCAACAGCGCAATCAAACACGCGATGGAAATGCTTCTTGGCGCGAGAAGTCTCGCAACGTTGAAAGGGCGCGGCCTTAGCTGCGCCTCAAGATGGTCATAAGAAAGTCCGAGCTTAAGCCCTTGAGGGGGTGTATTTTGAGCAACTTGCATTTCCACCGCGGCAAAGCCAGTTTCCGTTCCTGGCGTTTCATCGGCGCAGTTGAAACCGTATGTTTTACAATCCGAGCCTTTTCCCGCAGCCTGCAAAACCGAATAAGGATTTCCTGTCTCGATCATCGTTTTCTTTCTTGACAAACATAGAATGACACTTCATTCTATGTTTGACAAGAGATTCCTGGATAAAAATGGCCTACCGCAAAAGCCCCGCCACCGAAGCCCGCAAAGACATCCGCCGCCGGACGATTCTTGATGCTGCAACCGGACTGTTCGGCAGCTACGGCTATCACTCCACCACAGTCCCTATGATCGTGGCTGAGTCAGATAGTTCGGTTGGCAGCTTTTACACGCACTTCCGCAACAAGGAGGACGTCTTTGCGGCGGTCCTCGAAACTATCCGCCAGAAGGTGGCTGAGGTCATCAGCCAGGCCAACACCTCCCGCCCCGACCCTTTGTCGCAGATTCCCGCCGCCGTCGAGTCGCTGTTTCTCTTCCTTGCCGAAAACCCAAAAGACGCGCGCATTCTGATCGTCGAGTCCTCCGGCCTGAGCCCACGCCTGGAGCAGGCGCGCCGCGCCATCCTCCACCAGCAGGCTGAACAGGTATGCCACTCGTTCGAACTGGCCTCGGATGCGATTTTTGTTGCCGACCCAGCCATCGCCGCCCGTTGCCTGGTAGGCGCCGTCTTTGAGTCTCTTTACAGTTGGCTGGAACAAAGCCCAATCGACCGGCCGCCAGTTGCGGAAGTTGCACGAGCCGTGGCTGATTACAACTCCCGGGCCATACGGCGCTGAGGTAAAAAACGAATTGCCACAATCGGAAAAGGAGTGGGGTGGTGGCAAGGAAGGAAGAAAATGTTCAACGTTTTGACAATTGCAAGAGAGTACGGCAGTGGGGGCTCCGATATCGGGCGCAAGGTTGCAGAACTTCTGGGCTGGGAGTGCGTGGACAAGCAGATCATCGAGAGGGTCGCAGCCATGGGGAAGGTGGACCCTGCCTGGGCTGAGCAGGCTGACGAACACGCCATCGCATGGTGGGAACGAGTGATGAAGAGCTTCCGCAATGGGAATCCGGAGTTGTATGCAGGAGATGGATCTGAGTTCGGAGTGGATTGCGATACGATGCAACAGTTCACCTCAACTGTGATTCAAGAGGCGGCCAAGGTGGGCAGATGCGTTATCATCGGACGCAGCTCGGGTTGCGTGTTACGACACGATCCGCATGTGCTCCGCGTGCTGGTGTATGCGCCGCTGGCGGAAAAGATCAAGCGGATGAAGCTTCGCCACCCGCACGAACACGACCTGCAGGCTCTGCTTCACCGCATGGACTCCGAGCGCACCCGCTATGTTCAGAATTACTATGGCTGCGATCCGGCGAGTCGCGGACTCTACCATCTCTGCGTCAACAGCACTCTGGGCATTGATTGCTGTGCCAGGATGGTTGTACAGATCATCCAGTCTTCATGGGTAGATAAAGGCGAAAGCAAGTTATCAAACTCAAATGGAGACTTTTCCAGAGCATTTTCACTGTTCCTGTAATGCGAGCATCGTGCTATCCCACCCTAGCCGCAAGAACAAATACGCGGCGAGGGTGGGGCACCCATGACCTTACACTATCTGTGAAAATGCTCTAGCCGTTTTGGTTGCTTTGATTGGAATGAATGGTGCGATAGCTCGAATTGCCTTTCGACCATACGAGCATCAAGAAATCCTTTCCGTCCTGGTTCTGGTGCAACTCGTCCGCGAATTGACTGGCGGACTCAGCCGGCTTCCGGTCGATTTCGAGGATGACGTCGCCAGGCTGGATGCCGGCATCGTCTGCCGGGCTGGCGGGACGAACATTCTGGACGACGACGCCATGCACCTGTTCGGGTACATTGAACTGTTGACGGGCTTCGGGCGTAAGATTGCTCACCGCAAGTCCGATCTTTCCGTTTGGCTGGTCTTCCTCGCCGTCGTTGCTCGCGAGTTCAGAGTTGCCGTGGAACTGGCCCACCGTCAGGTTCAACGTCAACGGCTTGGCGTCCCGAATGATGCCAAGCGCGATTTTTGTTCCAGGCGCCATTTCGCTCACCGCAACTTGCAGCGCGCTTCCATTTAATATCTTCTGCCCGTTGAGCTGCGAGATTACGTCGCCGGTGTGCAGGCCGCCGCGGCTTGCCGGAGAGTCCGGCGTGACTTGGGAAACGATCGCTCCGGTTGCATCCTGCAGATTGAAGAAGTGTGCGTTGTCGGGCGTGACGTCGTTCATTCCAATGCCCAGGTAGCCATGCTCGACTTTGCCGCTTTTGATCAGCTGCTCTGTGGTTGCGCGAACGATCTGCGACGGAATCGCAAAGCCCGCGCCTGCGAACGAGCCGCTGTTGGAGATGATGAAGGTGTTGATGCCGACCAGTTCGCCGTGGGCGTTGACCAGCGGGCCGCCGGAGTTGCCGGGGTTGATGGCGGCGTCGGTCTGGATGTAGCCTCCCGGTTTGCGTGCGTCATCGGAATAGGGATTCGGCCGGTTGACGGCGCTGACGATGCCGCGCGTGACCGAGAACTGGAAGTATCCGAACGGGCTGCCGAAGGCGAGCACTGTCTGACCGGGTTGCAGCTTTGTGGAATCTCCCCAGACAATGGTGGGCAGATCGGAGGCGTTCACCTTGAGCACGGCAAGGTCGGTCAGCTTATCTGCGCCGACGACCTTTGCGCTCAGGATGCGGCGGTCGTTCAACGTCACTTTGATGCTGGTGGCGCCATCCACCACGTGATCGTTGGTGACAATGTATCCATCCGGCGAGATGATGATGCCGCTTCCTACTCCGTGCTCAATCTGAGGCTGAGAGGGCAACTGCAGCATGGGACCGAAGAACTGCTGCAAGCCTGGCGGAAGGCCCTGCATCTGGCCGTCGGAGGTGGCAAGCTTGCTTGAACTCCTGGAGGTGACGGCGACGTTGACCACGGCGGGAGTAACCCGCGAGGCAACGGCCTCCATTGCATGATCGAGCGCTGTAAGCGCCTCGACGCTGTTGTTGTCCATCGCCGATGCGGCGTGAACGCTGCCGTGGCCGGCGAAGATTGCCGCACCCAGTGCGAAGGCTCCCACGACCGCGGCGGGAGTGGCCAGCTTCTTCATTACTGCTACTAAATGATTAGTTGTTGGAGGCATGGTGATTTCCTTTCGTGGTGAAGTTGCGGTTAAATTTGAACGATCAGCCAGCCGTTCGCCATTGCAACGGCGGCATACGAAGAGCGGCGATCCTGAGAGATAAAGATCAGCACGCGCGGAGGCGGCTCGAAAACTTGCCACTCGGTCAGCACAACCTGCTCCGTCTGGCTGGGAAGAGCCTGGCTCGTCACGCTGGGCTGCGGGGCAGCTGGTGCATGCTTGCGCTTCGAGACGTATGCAGTTTTTAGCGGTCTCCGCGGCATTTCGGCCTTGACGAGCGTTGGAGTACCGCCAAACTCCCGAAGATTCATCTCGCGCAGATCTGGGCTCGGTATGGCGCGAGCCTGAGCCATTGATTCCGCGAGCGGGGCAAAGCTGACCAACCGCGGACTGCGAGACAGCGCAATCGCGACAGCCAGCACCCCGAGCATCAGGCTGCTGGTCAAAATTAGCGTTTGCCTGCCGCTCAACGACGCATCAGGCCGTTGCAGAATGCGGCGAACTCGCCGCACTAGCTCGGACTGCCGCTCCCATGCGCCCAGCACAAGCGAAAGGCTGCGGCGTAGCATGGAGTACTCTGCCAGGCGGGTCAGGCAAAGGGCGTAGGCCTTGCGCCCACAGTTGGAGCGCAGGACGCGGTCGTCGCAGGCCAGCTCGCGCTCCGCGCAAAGCCGCCGCTCCACCCACAGCAGCACCGGGTTTAGAGGGAAGAGCATCAGGCACAACTTCTGCAGCAGATTGCTCCAGTCGTCGGCGCGGCGCAGATGTTCAACTTCGTGCAGGACCACCTGCCGCAACTCCAGAGCCGTGAGCTGCTCCAGCAAGGCAGGCGGAAGCAGAATTCGCGGGCGAGAGAAGCCAAACACACAGGGGCGCTCGACTTCCTCTGAAGTACATAACTCTGCCGAACGGCCGGGCTCTCCCTCCCCTCGAATCTGGAGCAGTATTTTGAGAGCTGCGTCAGCGTGGACAGGAGTTGCTCTAGTCGCCAATCCGTGCAAACGAATGGCGCTCAATATCAGTTGTGCCCCTCTCCAAAGAGAGAGCATTCCCCAGGCGACGGCAATGACAACACTCCAGATGAGGTTCAACTGAAAGGGTGAGTGATGGAATATGCCGTCGGAAGACCAGTGTTCCGCTGGCAAAGGAAGAAGCTGGAGCAAAACAAGCAGCAGAAAGACGTTCATCCAAACAATAGACCGGGCTGCCGCGCTTAAGCCGGGCAGCAGGCGCAGGCAAAGAGCCACGCAAGCAACCAGAACGGCTCCTTCCCATATGGCGGAAATCAGGACGCTGACAGCCTCGGCAGAGGTAACTGAAGTCATATGAAAGAGGGCCTCCATCTAGCTCTCCTCCTGCGCATCGCCCGGCGCGTTGGCAATCGCTTCTTTCAGGTGTTTCAATTCATCGGGGAGAATCTCATCGTCGCCCAGCAACGAGAGAAGAAGCTGTTCCCGTGAGTTGCCGAAATACCTTTGCAACAGGTGACGAATCTCTGAGCGGCTGGCCTCCAGCTCCCCGATGCAGGAGCTGTATAGGAAAGCTCTGCCATCCTGGCGGTGGCGAACGTAGCCCTTGGTCTCAAGGATACGGATGGTCGTGAGGACGGACGTGTACGCCAGCGCAGCTTCGGCTGAGGTGGCAGCCACCATGTCGGCAACAGTCGATTCCCCGCGGTCCCAGAGGACTTTCATCAGCCGGAGCTCGGCTGGGGTTAGCGTGATGGATTTCTTTGGAGGCATATGATTTGAAAATCCTGCCAGGCCGATCGTCAACTACCGTCGCTCTGTCAGACGCGCAACTAATCATTTAGTTTCTATCGTGCCTTAAATTTTTCCGCCTGGTTTTACCGGGGAATAGGCTGCGTCAAGTCAATTCCCGCAAGTGGCTGAATTTCCATCATTTGCCGCAATGCGGCGTGAGAATGCGGATCTGATCGTGCAAGATCAGGAATGCAGGAGAAAGCCGCAATCGCAGGAGCCTTTAGGCAGAACCTCATAGAACCTCAGTCCATTGCGGTGAGGCTGCAAATGCGGCGTTGATCAGTCCGACATGCGAGTAAGTCTGCGGAAAATTCCCCCACATTCGCGGCTCTACTGGATCAAAGTCTTCCGAGAGAAGCCCCAGGTGCGACAGCGCACCATGGATTCGGTCAAAGAATTCATTTGCTTCGTCGCGTCTACCCACGGCGGACAGGGCTTCGATTAGCCAGAATGTACAGATGACAAAAGCCACGGAGGGCTTGCCGAATCCGTCGTTGAGGCTGTAGCGCTGCAACCAGCCGCCCATGGACAGGTCTTTGTGAATGGCGTCGATCGTACTTCTCAACATGGGATCGCCCGCTGGAAGAAAGCGCAGGCGGACCATTTGAAGCAGCGATGCATCCAGATCTTCTCCGCCATAGCGGCCGACAAAACTGTTTCTGGTCGAGTTCCAGGCCTTGGCGATCACTTCGGCGCGAATCGCGTCGGCGGCCAAGTGAAACTCATCCGCGTGCGCCGGTGTGTGGCGATCCGCAATCCGCGCCATGCGGTCGGCGGCGGCCCAGCACATGAGGCTTGAAAATGTTTGCGGCTGCCATTCCATTCGATATTCCCAGATACCCGCATCCGGAACACCGGCGAGGGAGATCGCTTTTCGTGCCAGTCCCTCCATCAACTGCAATGCCGCCGGCGAACGTTCCGCGCTCAGGCGCTCATCGAGAAAGACCGGAGTCAGCGCCAGCACCATCTCCCCGTAGATGTCGTTCTGCGCGTGCAGCGCGGCTCCATTGCCGATGCGCACCGGCTTCTCGCCGTTGTAACCGGGCCAGTTTTCAAGAATGGATTCTTCAAGGTTCCGCGATCCATCCACGCGGTAGAGCGGCGCGAGATTGAGCCCCGGCGCCCCGCCGGCCACATTCAACAGGTACTGGACAAACTGCTCCTGTTCTTCAAACTGTCCCAGGCGGCCCAGAGCATTGAGCACGTAATAAGAGTCGCGCAGCCAGCAGTAGCGGTAATCCCATGTGCGCCCGCTCCCCGCAGACTCGGGAATCGACGTGGTCATCGATGCGATGATCGCGCCGGTGTCTTCAAAGCAATGCAGTTTCAGCGTCAGCGCGGAGCGGATCACCTCCTGCTGGAACAATGGAGGGATGTCGCACTGCTTCACCCAGCGTTGCCAGTAGCGCGACGTTTCGTTGAGAAAGCGTTCGCACAATGGCGCGAGGGGTTCTTCGATGGGCGAACCCCAAGTCAGGACCAGGTGTTGACGCCCGGTGAGGGTAAACGGCTGACCGCCAAGGTAGGAGAGCGGAATGTCGGTGGTGAGGCGTAACTGGCTGGCGAATCCTTCAAAGCGAACATGATGCGAACCTTGCACGGGCCGGGGCTTGTCTTTGGACCACCCTAGCCTCGGCTCACAAACCACGGCGATGCGGGGTGTGCCTTCGATCGGCTCGACGATCCGGAACAACTGCATCGGACGAAACGCTCGGTCGAAGTGCATGAACCGGGGTGCAAAGTCAATAATGCGGAAGGCCCCAGTCGAAGTTTGAAAGACCGTTTCAAGAATGTTTGTATTGGGAATGTAGCGCTGGGCGCCGGTTTCACCGCCTGCCGGACCGATGCGGAAACGCCCGCCATCCTGTTTGTCCAATAGCGTCGAGCATACGGGTTCGGAATCGAAGCGAGGGAGACAGCACCAAACGACCTCCCCGCTGTTATGTATCAGCGCGGAGAATTGGCAGTTTCCGATCAAGCCCAGATCTTCAAGCCGCATTTTGACCACCCTAACTAGCGCATTGCATGTTTCAATTGAAGTATGACACGTGTGGCGCGATTCATCCTCGCCCTGATCGTGGGCCTGGCTCTGTTGACATGGGCGGCATCCGGCGTGGTGCAAACGACTGTGCGCGAATGGTTCGGGCGCGATGTCAGTTCACGCGCCCGGTTGGCGCTGACCGGCGCCATGCAGTCGCTAGCGGACGCGTGGAACGATCCCGGAAATCTGAACCGGCAATTGGTAGCCCTTGCGCGGGACGAGCGCGTTCTGGGCGCAGCGGCTTGCGGCACCGATTTGAGTACGCGGTCGAGCACGCCGGGATTTCCGGAAGACTTCAGTTGTTTAGCAGTGGGGTTCCGCGTCCGCGACAGCGCTCTAACCGCGGGCAAAGGCAATCAGGAATTCCACGAGTGGAGCACCATCGCAACGATACCCACCGGCCGCGTGTTTGTGAGTGCGATGCCGATCTGGAACCAGGGACAAGAACTGGGCTTCGCGATTCTGGTGCAGGACCTGAGCTATATCGACCGGCGGGAGAGCGCGGCGCAGACGTTTCTGTTTGTCGTCTTTGGCATCCTGGCTGTTTTGGCCTTCGGCATACCCCTGCTCGTGGCCAGACGGGCACGCTCCGACTGGAGCCTGGAACTGCGCAGACTACTGCGCGGACGAGGCAAGCAGAGCCAGGAGTTTCAACCGATTCTCAGCGATGTGCGCGAACTGGTTGGGCGCATGGCCAACGAACGGGAAGACGCTCCCGGACTGTGGACGGCCGAACGGCTGAAACAAACGCTGAACCGGCACTTGCATGGAGAGAAGATCGTAATCCTGGCGAACCGTGAGCCATATGTCCATCAGCACACTGCCGATGGCGGAATTGAAGTACAGCATCCGGCGAGCGGCCTGGTGACCGCGCTGGAACCCATCATGCGAGCCTGTTCCGGCGTTTGGGTGGCCCACGGAAGCGGTGACGCCGACCGCGAAACAGTGGACAGCAACGATCATGTTCGTGTGCCTCCCGATGAAGAGTCGTATCACATCCGTCGCGTCTGGCTCTCCGAAGAAGAACAACAGGGCTACTACTACGGCTTTTCAAACGAAGGGCTATGGCCCCTTTGCCACATCGCGCACGCGCGCCCGGTATTCCGTTCCGCGGATTGGCGCCAGTACCGTAACGTCAACCAGAAATTCGCCGATGCCGTATGCAGTGAAGTGGACTCGAAGGACCCCATCATTCTGGTGCAGGACTATCACTTCGCGCTTGCGCCCGCGATGATTCGAAAACGCTTGCCGACCGCGACCGTCATTGTCTTCTGGCACATTCCATGGCCGAATGCCGAGCGGATGGGCATCTGTCCCTGGCGCAACGAATTGCTGGAGGGCTTGTTGGGAAGCAGCATTCTCGGTTTCCATACGCAACTTCACTGCAACAATTTTCTGGATTCCGTGGACCGGTTTCTGGAAACGCGCAGGGACCAGGAGCAAAACGCCGTCATGATGCAGGGCCACCGAACGCTGGTCCGACCTTATCCGATCTCACTTGAATGGCCGGTTCACTGGGTGGTAGAGTCGCCCAGCGTCGAGGAATGCCGCGCGCGTGTGTGGCAGGAATTTGGATTGAAGCCGAATGCTCTGCTGGGCATCGGCGTGGATCGCCTGGACTACACCAAGGGCGTTGAGGAGCGCCTGGAGGCAGTGGAGCTGCTGCTGGAGCGGCATCCG
>Ga0182027_10016203_pt1 | contig 10190 bp, 11 predicted proteins | sample 712E1DmetaG_FD_121300 | JGI IMG/M metagenome (GOLD analysis project Ga0182027, IMG submission 121300) | Permafrost microbial communities from Stordalen Mire, Sweden - 712E1D metaG (Illumina Assembly) | ecosystem: Environmental > Terrestrial > Soil > Wetlands > Permafrost | place: Sweden... | reverse complement strand
TGCGGCTTGCGCAAACGCAGGAGATCGTTGAGCTGGAGATCGGGGAGCATGAGACAATTGAGAGTTGCGTGAAAAGATTATACCGCGCCGCGTCTCATCAGCGGCAGGACAATCTGTGATAAACTTTGAACGTTTGTTATTTCCTGCTGGAGGGAACCAATGTCTGCACGCAAAACCTATTCCATTAAAATTGCCGGTTTGAAACGCAACCTGCGCTTGTTTCAGATCAAGCCCGGATTGCGGATCGCCATTCTAAATATCCTTGGCGATACCGAACTGGTCCAAGCCTGCGCGCGTGAATTGAGCAAACGACTCAAGAGCGTGAAATTTGATATCCTCGTGACGGCTGAGGCCAAATCCATTCCTCTGGCTTATGCGCTTTCCGTTGCGACGAAGAAACCGTATGTCATCCTGCGCAAAACCTACAAGCCGTATATGGGCGATGCGTTAACCGCGGAGACTCTTTCGATTACCACCGGCGAGCCTCAATTCCTGATCTTGGATGAGAAAGATCGCAAGCTGATGAAAGGCAAGAAGATCGTTCTGGTGGATGATGTGATCAGCACCGGTTCCACGTTGCAGGGAATGCGCATGATCGCAGAGAAGGCTGGCGCAAAAATTGTCAAGGAAGCCGCGATCTTAACCGAGGGAGAACGTTCGAAGTGGGACGAAATCATTTCGTTGGGACATTTACCGTTATTTACGGATTGATCGTTAAAGTCCAAATTTTATATACAGCTTGATGGAGTAGCGCCATGCTTATCATTGCCAGCGATATTCATCTTACCGATGGGACCTGCGCCAAGTCCATTTCGCCTAGCGCGTTCCATTTGTTTGCGGACCGCCTGCGTGAGACGGCTTATCAGGCTTCATGGCGCAAGGATAATCTATATCGTCCGGTGGATGGGATTGATCTCGTTTTGCTGGGCGATATCCTCGACCCGCTTCATTCCACGCGTTGGCTGGATACGCAGCCCGGCGATGCAAACTACATCCGACCCTGGGTTGACCCGACAAAAGCTGGATACGATTCCAAGCTTCGTGAAGTGACGCACGCCATCATCGACGCGAATGCCGAAGGTCTGGATGTCATCAAGAAACTGACTCAACCAGGCGCTCTGACGATTCCGCCGGCGAAGCGCAATGGAAAGCCGGCTTTAAAATCACGCACACCGGTCGCCGTGCCTGTGCGCATCTATTACACCATCGGCAACCATGACTGGTATTACCATCTTCCAGATCAACGTTTCGATGGAATACGACAGAACATTATTGATGCTCTCGGACTCAATAATCCGGCGGACATCTTCCCTTATGAGATGGATGAGTATGAGCCGCTCAAAGACCTTGGAGCGCGCTATAAAGTTTTGATGCGTCACGGCGATTATTACGATCATTTCAATTTCAATCCGGAAAAAGGCCGGGACTTTGGAACGCTCGGCGATGTCTTCGCCATGGAAGTGCTGAACCGCTTCCCGGTCGAGGTGCAGAAGCGGTTGGGGAATCAATTGCCCGATGGAATCCTGGACGGTCTGCGCCGCATCGTCAACGTGCGGCCGGTGCTGGCAACTTCTTTATGGATCGAAAGCCAGATCGAGGAACATGCCGGTTCGCCCGCTCTTGAAGCGGAGTTGAAACAGATTTGGAATCAAGTCTGCGACGAGTTCCTGGATAACGATTTTGTCCGCCAGGCGCACAAGGCGCTCAAGTTCGATACCGTGGACGCGTTAAAGGTCGCGATAAAGATCGCGGATCGCACATCCTTTACCACGATCAATGAACTGGTCAATTGGCTGCGCGATAAAATGGGAAGCGGCGAGATTTCTTTCGCGGCACATGCCTTAAACGAACAAGCCGTGCAAAAGGAACAGGCGCGCTTTGTCGTATATGGTCATACGCATTTTCACGAGGTCGTTCCATTGGACGCCTACGGTTATCTCTCCGATCCCGAAAGCCAGATTTATATCAACTCCGGCACCTGGCATTCGTATTACGCCATCGCCGCGAAAAATCATCTTAAGATTCACCAACCCGATGAGTTTGTCCCGTATCAGTCCATGACGTATCTTGCGTTCTACAAAGATGACGAGCGCGGCGGCAGAAGTTTTGAAGCATGGTCCGGAACGTTTGCATAAAACTAAAACAATCCTTCAATTCATACTCTAGTAAAATCAAGGGATGACTTTCAAACGTTCATCCCTTTTTCTTTTTATCTTCTCCGTCTTTTTGCTTGGGTGCCAGCCGAAGATAAAGAGCACGACTTCGCGAAGCACCCTTTTGGGGCTTCCACCGACGCAAACGGTCGCGCCGACTCTTGAAGCGACTGCAACCCTTGAGCCAACCGAGACTCCCATTCCCGCTCTCGCACCGCGCGACTTCACTGAAAACTTTGACTCATCTTCATCTTATTGGACAACCTTTGGCACGAATAATGTTGCACCCGATGTTCAACTCCAGAATGGTTTTTTGGTTTTCAATCTAAACAAGACCAACACTTGGGCAGATACCATTTATAACGCGCAAACTTATCAGGATGTGCGCGTGGACGCGCAGGTCGAAGTCCGCGCCGGAAATGATGGCGCGGTTGGAATCGTTTGCCGTTACAGCCAGGCAAACGGCTGGTATGAATTCAACATTTATGCCGATCAGACTTACACGATTATGTACGGTCAATGGCTTTCGCCCGGCATTGCGCGTTATATGCCGCTTCACATCACAGGTTCGGAGAAAATAAAAACCGGTGCGAATCAGATTGGATTAGCATGTCAAGGAGATGCACTGACGCCTTATATTAATAATGTGCGGATGATAACGTATGAAGATAATAAGGTCGGATTGAAGGACGGCAGCATCGGCTTATCGGCTTCTTCGTTTTCCAATGTGCCTTTTATCGCCGCGTTCGATTGGGTGAAGGTAAGCGAGCCGTAACCCTGCCCCACCCAGCCTCCCCCAAATCTGACAATGAAAATTTTGTACACGGATTTAAATTCTGTATCGCGGATTTGGGGGAGGTGCCCGAAGAGCGGTAGGGGCAAGCGGGCTAATAAATTTTCTATACAGCGTTAACGTTTTTCTTGCATCCATCGAGTATGCTATATAAAAATTACTCAATGTCGTTGCCAGGAGCTGCATCGCAATGACATAACGATGAAGGAGTGTGAGCTATGGGAAAAATTATTGGGATCGATTTGGGAACGACCAACAGCGTGGTTGCCGTCATGGAAGGCGGCACACCGACCGTGATCTCCACTGCTGAGGGCGGACGCTTATGTCCGTCAGTGGTGGCGTTCAACAAAAATAATGAACGCCTCGTCGGTCAGACCGCGAAGCGGCAGGCCGTCGTTAATTCCGAGAACACAGTCTATTCCATCAAGCGCTTCATCGGCCGCCATTACGAAGAGACCGAAGTGGAACGCAAGATGGTTTCTTACGAAGTGGTCAAAGGCAATGCGGATGATGTGAAGGTCAAGATTCCGATCACGGGACGCGAGTACAGCCCGCAGGAAATCAGCGCTATGATCTTGGCAAAACTGAAATCAGATGCGGAAGCATATCTCGGCGAACCGGTGACGCAAGCGGTCATCACCGTTCCCGCTTATTTTAACGATAGCCAGCGTCAGGCCACGAAGGACGCGGGCCGGATCGCGGGACTCGATGTCCAACGCATCATCAACGAGCCGACAGCGTCCGCGCTGGCGTATGGACTCGATAAAAAGAAAAACGAAACGATCCTCGTCTTCGACCTCGGCGGTGGAACATTCGATGTATCCGTGCTGGAAGTCGGCGAGGGCGTGATCGAAGTCAAATCCACCAACGGTGATACGCACCTCGGCGGCGATGACTGGGATCAGCGCATTGTCAATTGGGCCGCGGATGAATTCAAGAAACAGCAAGGCGTTGATATCCGCAATGATCGCCAGGCGTTACAGCGTCTGCGCGAAGCCGCGGAGAAAGCCAAGATTGAGTTGTCAACTGTGATGGAAACAGAAATCAATCTGCCGTACATCACGGCGGACGCGTCCGGACCGAAGCACATGCAATTGAAGTTGAGCCGCGCCAAGTTTGAGCAGATGACCGAAGACTTGATCAATCGCTGCCGCAAGCCGTTTGAGAGCGCATTGAGCGACGCGGGTATGAAGCCATCCGATTTGAATGAAGTCGTTTTGGTCGGCGGTTCGAGCCGCATGCCGATGGCGCAGGATTTGGTGCGCAACCTGACGAACGGCAAAGAGCCGAACAAGGGCGTCAATCCCGATGAAGTGGTAGCAATCGGAGCGGCGATCCAAGGCGGCGTGCTCGGTGGCGAAGTCAAAGATATTTTGTTGCTCGATGTGACTCCGCTTTCGCTGGGCGTCGAGACAATGGGCAGTGTGATGACCAAAATGATCGAACGCAACACTACCATCCCCGTTCGCAAGACCGAGACGTATTCAACGGCGGCGGATAATCAAACTGCCGTGGACATCCATGTCTTGCAAGGTGAACGACCGATGGCTGGCGATAATATGTCGCTTGGACGATTTAGACTCGATGGCATTCCACCGGCTCCGCGCGGCATTCCGCAAGTGGAAGTGACCTTCGATATCGATGCGAATGGCATTCTGCATGTGACTGCCAAAGATAAAGCCACCGGCAAAGAACAGAAGGTGACCATCACGGCTTCGACGAATTTGAATAAGAACGATATTGATCGCATGGTGCAGGAAAGCCGACAGCATGAAGCCGAAGACAAGAAGCACCGCGAGTTGATCGAAGCGAAGAACAACGCCGATAACATGGCGTATCAATTGGAAAAGACTCTGCGCGAGCTGGGCGATAAAGTTCCATCCGCGGAACGCTCGAACATCGAAGGCAAGATCAACGATCTCAAGCAAGCCGCGCAGACGGACGATCTCAATCGCATCAAGAAAGCCACGGACGATGCGCAGAACGCCTTCCACGCGTTGAGCCAGCAGTTATATGCTCAAGGTCAGCCGCAACCGGAAGGTCAGGCTCAAGGACAAGCGCAACAAGGCGGATCATCTTCATCGTCCAGTGATGGCGATGTGATTGATGGTGAAGTGAAAGAATGATACCTTTAGGTGTCATTGCGAGGAACGACACTTGCACGTGCGCTGCAAGTGCAGGTGAGTGACGAAGCAATCCCCTGTTTAAAAGTGAGTTGAGATTGCTTCGTCGCCGCACTCGCCGTTTGAGGCTCGCGGCTCCTCGCAACGACATATTACACTACAAACGGGCGATCATCTTTTGATGGTTGCCCGTTTTGCCTTGCATGGAGTCCATGTAAGCGATATAATCTATTCAGGATGGCAATCCACTCCTTCGGCGACCCCGCCACCGTAGACTTATATCACGGCAGAAAAACATCCCGCGTGCGACGCTTCTCGCCGGATGTCATCCGAGTTGCCATCCGCAAACTGGATATGTTGAACGCTGCGCAAGTTATTAGCGACCTTCGTTCCCCGCCCGGAAATCATCTTGAAGCGCTGCGCGGCGACTTGAAAGGTTTTTATAGTATTCGCGTCAATGACCAATGGCGTATCATCTTCCAATGGTCGGACGGCGCGCATGATGTTTCGCTGACAGATTATCATTAAAGGAGATCAATGATGCTACCTGAGAATCGCATTCCCACACATCCCGGCGAAATATTGCTGGAAGAGTTCCTTAATCCACTTGGCATTTCGCAGGTTACGTTTGCGAGTCACATCGGCGTGTCTATCCAGCGTGTGAATGAGATTGTCAATAGCAGGCGCGGCGTCACACCTGAGACAGCCTGGTTGTTTGCGCAAGCGCTTGGCACATCGCCCGAATTTTGGTTAAACCTGCAAACGAATTACGATCTTGCTCGCTCTCGTCCAAAGAAGCGCGTGGCGCGGATGGCGATAGCGGCGTAAGCCGAATGATGGCGAAGTGATTGATGGTGAAGTGAAGGAATAAATGCATCCTTCGGCGACTCATGTCGCCGAAGCAGGCGAAATGCGCTGGATGCGCACTCGCCTAGAAAACGCAAACAGGCGATCATCGTGATATGGTCGCCTGTTTTGTTATATAATTCAAATGAGCAAGAAATCTCTCAGAGCTTAATTCTCCAAAGGATTTACCATGAACATCTCTGAACTTTTCACCGATCAATCACTTGTAGCTAAGATTCAGAAACGCTTGCCTGAATTATTTTATTTGGCGGAATTGGAAAGTTCTCGTGCTGGAAAAGTTGGAATGGAAGTTGGGTCGGTTAGAGAGAAGATCCTTATCGCATTACTTCTCTATAAATTCGGTGAGCAAAATGTCGAAACTGATTTGCCAATCCATGAACCTGAGGCTGATGTGATTGTGTTTGGCAAAGCACTTTCGATAAAAACGATGACAGGCACAACATTCAAAAGCGTCAAACTTATTTGGACTGTTGATGCAGAACAGGCAATTGAATTTTCTCATCGATATGTTCCAAGTTGTGATATGTTGCTTGTTCAAGTCAATTGGGATAATACTGGTGGCGTCTTTTTATTTTCACAAGAAGGACAAATCGAAACTCTCGAGAAAATGGGAAGGGCAGAATATATCAAACTACCAAAGCCTGGCACAAATCCTCGTGGCGTTGAATTGTCCGCAAAGGCGTTGGATATTTTATCCAAACACCCGCAGACGCTTAAATTTCCAGTACAATGGCATAGAACAAAGGTAGAATACAATCCTTATCGGCGATGGCTTGACTTCTGGCAAGAGGAATGAGAAATGAAAAAAGGTTCAAAAACAAGTAAGTTTGGTACAACCTCGAGAGTTAACCATGACTCTTCGGATTACTACAATTCCAAACTTTATTCGGAATTATCTGATGATGGCAACGGAAATGGCTCCAAGCCCATTACAGATAATCTGTTCCCTGTTGAATACGAAAACAAAATCATTTTGGGCACCTCAGAGAACATGAAAGAAATCCCTGACAACTCTTTGCATTTAATGGTCACATCGCCGCCTTACAATGTCTCCAAAGAATACGATGAAGATTTATCACTGAAAGAATACTTACAACTTTTACGAAACGTTTTTACGGAAACCTATCGCGTGTTAGTTTACGGTGGGCGCGCTTGTGTCAATGTGGCTAATCTCGGAAGAAAGCCGTACATTCCACTTTCAGATCATATTTCTCAAATGATGATTGATATCGGCTTCAAGATGCGGGGAGAAATCATTTGGGCAAAAGGCGCAGGCGCAGGTGTTTCAATGGCATGGGGCAGTTGGCAGTCAGCGTCGAATCCAGTTTTGCGCGATACGCACGAATATATTCTTGTTTTCTCAAAAGGCGTGTTTGATCGTAAAAAAGGTGATAAAGAAAACACAATCACCAAAGAGCAATTTATGGAGTGGACAAAATCAGTATGGACGATGAATCCAGAATCGGCAAAGAAAGTAAAACATCCTGCGCCGTTTCCTCTTGAATTGCCATACCGCTTGATTCAACTTTACACTTTTAAAGGCGATATTATTCTTGACCCGTTTATGGGAAGTGGTTCAACGGCTATTGCAGCATTGAAATCGGAAAGAAAATATGTTGGTTACGATGTTGATCTCGAATACATCAAAATAGCCGAAGAAAGAATAACACCATATAAACAGCAATTGGTTATGAACCTGTAATTTACAACTCCCCTCCCAATGACATGAGGAAAGTTTGATTATTTCTTTATCTTATACCCCAATCGCTTCAACACATTCTCGTTATTGCGCCAATCTTTTTCCACCTTCACGCGCTCAATTGTTGGAGCGTGTCTACAATGACCTGTGGTTCCAAACGATGTGTCCAATCCGCATCCACTGATGCAAGTTTGATCATGCCATCAGGCGCGATAATAAATGTACCTGTGATCGGCAATTCCCAGGCGTTATCGCCATTATATTGGGGAAGGTTGGCAGAGGTACCGCGCTGATCTTCAGGTATCGACCATACTAGATGATACATCCGCGCAACCTGATTACCGAGGTCGCTCAAAACAGGATAAGTTAATTCTTTATGTTGAACAGTAAGTAGTGTATTATCAGGATTCTGCGGAGAAACCGCGACCAGGGTCGCATGAAGCGCATTAATTTCAGGTAATATTTTCTGATAGGCGCGAAGCGTGAGGTTACAGAAGGGGCACCAATCACCGCGATAAAAAGTCAACACAACCGGACCGTGCGCCAGCAACGCAGATAAAGAGACAAGTTTGCCATAAGCATCAGGTAATATGAAGTCGGGTGCGGTTTCACCAGTCTTAAGACTTTTATCAGCGATACCAGATTCAACTAATTGCGCACGCCGCGCTTTACTTCGTTCCTGAACTTCCGGCGAAACCCGACTCGCCGATTGCGCTTGAAACGCCTCGATTTGCTCTCGAAGCGTTGGATCAATACCGTCACTCATAGGATTTACAACTCCAAGAATAGTATGCCAGTCGTCTAATATAAAGCTTGGATAGATTCATTGGCAGTATTCTTACGAGACGATTTGACGTTTAAAGTCAGCTAGCCTATTTTGAGAATCTAAATTTACTTTTTTATCTTATCCCCCAATCGCTTCAACCCATTCCCTTTATTACGCCAGTCTTAACCAAAGTGCATTGCCACGCCGACGATCAACGCGATCTGTCCCAGATGATACGCGACGATATTCAATAAGCGCCCGTTCTGAATCGGCGCCACGAATCGATTCCATGCCAGGATCAGATCGGAAATATAAAACAGGAACGCGCCCACACTGACGAGAGCGGTAGCGTTCGTTTGCCAGGCTGGGTCAGCGAGTGTCCGCACGGCAAAGAACAGCATGATGCTGATGGTCAAAGCATAAATCACCACAGGCAGGATTAAGCTGTTCATTCCTTTCGATCTCAAGGCGGGGATCAATCTTTGCAAAATCCGAACCGCGCTCAGGAGAATCATAAAGGCAAAGAGAATATCCCAGATATTCGCAGGGGCGGCATGGATACTGAGCCCGATGATATAAGCAACGTGAGCCAGCAGGAACGCGATCAATCCCGGCAGGAAGAAACGATCGGGTGAAAGCAGGAGTGTATCCCCGAGCAATGAAAATACAATCCCGATTCCGAACCACAACACAGCGCCATGAAGTCTTGTCCCTGCATAAAGCCATGCGAACAGGAAGATCATCGCCGCCGGTTTGGCAAACATCTCGACCTTGCTCCACGCTTTGAAAGTTGCGATCCAATCCAGGATCGCTGAACCAAACACGAACACAAGCAAAGCAACCATTGTTCCTCCGAACTACTTCTTGATTCTATACCCTAATCGCTTCAACATATTCTCGTTATTGCGCCAGCCAAATTCAAAAGTCCCGGTGCTGGCCTGTCTTACAGGCCATAGCATGTTCGTCTGCCCATGATCCGGTCTCGGTTCGATATGCCTATATGTTGTCTATAAGCTAAATCCGTGTTCTATTTGTTTAATTTCTCCAGCATCCTCTCCGCTTCCTTATACGCCACCTTGTAATAATACGGCGGACCATCGCAAGTGGCGAGTGTAGCGTAAGAGTCTGTAGGTCAGTATTGCGTATACCCCCAATGGACTATTTTAGGAAACGCTCGCTCTGGCTAGAATTGTCCTCCACGAAAGGAAACCCGAAATGAAAAAAAGGATCATCCCATTCCTTGCAACCTTCTTCGGCTCGATTTGTTTTGGTTTACTGTTTATCGTCGTTTTTGTGAATGCCACCCAGGTCAACTGCATCCGGCAACCGGCCGGGACCTACACCTGCCAACTGCGTACACTGTTTCTTGGCAGGTTCCCCACCTTCAATCGCATCGTCCAAAACGTGACGGGCATCAACATGGCAGAGAACGATGACGAGCACGGCGTCTCTTACCGTGCGGAGTTTGCCACAACGGACGGCGGTTCGGTTCCGCTCGACACAAGTTGGGATTCGGACTATGATCCCGTGGCACAACAAGTGAACACAATTGGTTCTCAAATAGCATCGGGTGCAGATCAAGTTCAATACACGGCCAACCCGCCCTGGTGGGTGTTGTTCCTCATCGTTGGTCTGATGATCATGATGATGTTGCTTTCCCCGCTGTTCTTTCTGCGAAGATAAGCTACCCCCTTCGGCGCTACGCGCCACCTCCCCCAAATCCCGAAGGTATTTGGGGGAGGCAGGTGGGGGCCTATTTTAATTTCTCCAGCATCCTCTCCGCTTCCTC
>Ga0182027_10016202_pt1 | contig 10191 bp, 6 predicted proteins | sample 712E1DmetaG_FD_121300 | JGI IMG/M metagenome (GOLD analysis project Ga0182027, IMG submission 121300) | Permafrost microbial communities from Stordalen Mire, Sweden - 712E1D metaG (Illumina Assembly) | ecosystem: Environmental > Terrestrial > Soil > Wetlands > Permafrost | place: Sweden... | reverse complement strand
GTCGCCAACTGCCACATTGACACCGCGGACGACGGCATTGTGCTCAAGAACACGCCGAACTTCGCCAGCTACGGCCGCAGCGAAAACATCACCGTCACCGGCTGCACCATCGCTTCGCGCAGTTGCGCCCTGAAGCTCGATGAAGCTTATGCGCCGCCGGGAATCCGCAACGTGGTTTTCGACGCCTGCGTCATCTACCGCAGCAATCGCGGGCTTTGCATTCAAAGCCGCGACGCGGGTGACATTGAAAATGTTCTTTTCTCAAACCTCACGATTGAAACCCAACTACAGCCGGGCAAGTGGTGGGGCGCGGGCGAGCCGATTCATATCAGCAACCTTCCGCGCCACCCGGACACGAAGCTGGGGCATGTCCGCCAGATCCGCTTCAGCAACATTCTGTGCCGGGGCGAGAGCGGCATTTACCTCCATGGCTGTGAGGCTCAGCCGATCGAGGACATCGTGTTTGACAACGTGCGCCTGGAGGCAGGCAAGACCAGCGACGTGCCGGGGGGATTTTATGATGACCGTCCGATTGGGGCGGCTTCCGCCGGCGGAAAATTCGCGGGAATTTACACCAACACCATCGCCGGCATCCACTGCGAGTTTGTGCGCGGACTGACGCTTCGCAACACGCAGGTGATCTGGAGCGAATCGTTGGAAGATTATTATGGTGCGGCGCTGGAAGCGCGCCACGTCGAAGGATTGCAACTGGAGTCTTTCACCGGCAAAGCGGCGTGGCCCGGCAAAGCGCCGGATGAAATCGTGGAATAGCCGGGGCGAAGGTAAACTGTTGGATTACGCGGCCAATACACCCGAAGACGGCCGGCGTTCGAAAGTTTGTGTCGAACAGCATTGTCGTTTGATCGAACAGAACCTGCGGCCGGCCTGTTGAAAAGTGGAAAAGTATCAGGCGATGAATTCTTTTTTACGAAGGGAATTTTCAGTCATGAAAAAACGAACCATGCTCGTGCCGTTGGTCGGCTTGTTGTGCGGCGGATGCAGTTCCATCAAGCCGGTAACTCCCAATCCTTCGCCGGAAGCCGCGGCGCTTTTGAATTATATCCGGAGTCTTTCCGGCCGGCACACGCTCACCGGCCAGCATAACTATCCGAACACGAAGGACGCTTCCACCCGCCTGGCCGTCAAGGCTTGGGGCAAGACGCCGGCTATTTTCGGCCAGGACTTCGGCTTCGCCAGGCCCGGCGACAAGGACGCGGCGGCCGCCCGACCCGAGATTATCGCGGAGGTCAAGCGGCAGTACGAGAATGGCTCAATCATCACCCTGTGCTGGCACGCCGTGCCGCCCACCGCGGATGAGCCGGTCACGTTCCGGCCGAAGCCGGGAGCGGCAACGAACCAGCTCGCCAGCGTACAGGGCCAGCTCACGGATGAACAGTGGAACGACGTGATCACGCCCGGAACCGAATTGTACAATCACTGGTGCGCCCAGGTGGACGTCATTGCCGGTTATCTCAAACAATTGCAGGCGGCGCACATTCCGGTGCTGTGGCGGCCCTACCATGAGATGAACGGCAATTGGTTCTGGTGGGGCGGACGCGGCGGTGACCGCGGCACGGCGGCACTCTACCGCAAACTATTCGACCGGCTGGTGAATTATCACCACTTGAACAATCTGGTCTGGATTTGGAGCGTGGATCGGCCCGGCACGAACGCAGGCCCCTTTGCCGATTTTTTTCCCGGCAAAACATATTTTGATATTGCCGCTCTGGATGTATACCGGAACGACTTCCAAAAGTCATATTACGACGACCTGCTCAAGCGGGCAGCGGGCAAGCCGATCACCCTGGCCGAAGTGGGACCGGCACCAATGCCGGCGATACTGAAGCAGCAGCCCCAATGGACCTGGTGGATGCTCTGGGCGATGGATGGAAGAGGAATGGCCACAACCAACGGCCCCGGCCCGATGCGAACGTTGGTGAACAATCCCCGCTCGTTAAGTCGTGACGACCCGGAATACCGCAAGGGCATCACTCCCATCCGGGCCGCGTCCGGGCTGCCACCGTTGTCTCCGGCAACCCGACCTGCGCCATGACCCTTTGCCAATGGATGTTCGGAAATCACACTGGCTTGATCCAGACCTGTGGCAATAATCATAATATGGAAAAAATTCTTTGCCTTTTGCTGACAACGATTCTGGCATCCGGGTGCCGCACTTCCCAAGCCCCGGCCAATCCGAAGTCCAATGTCAGGGCGAAAGCCATGCTGGAGTATTTCCAAAGCCTTGAGGGGCGCACCAACAAATGTCTGCTGTCCGGACAGTTCTCCAATTTCGGGCCGGGAGCCGGCTTGCGTTTGGTGAATGAGATTCACGATCACACCGGCCACTGGCCGGCGCTCCTCGGGGTGGATTATGCCGGGCGGGACGGCATCAATCCCGGCGCGCCGAATCAGGCCGCCATTGAGTATTGGCAGCAGGGCGGGTTGGTCACCGTCAGCACGCATCTTTACAACCCCGCCCGGACGAATGCGAGCGGCGGGCTGCGCGACAAGGGCGTGGATCTCAACACCCTGCTGGACACCCGGTCCGAGACGCATGCTCGCTGGCTGCACGAACTCGATCAGGTGGCCGCAGGCTTGCAGCAACTCAAAGACGCCGGGGTGGTGGTGCTGTGGCGGCCATTTCACGAGATGAACGGGGATTGGTTTTGGTGGAATGGAAAAGACCCGGCAACGTTCATCAAACTGTGGCGGCAGATGTTTGACTACTTCACAAAAACAAAAGGCCTGGACAACCTGCTCTGGGTTTACGCGCCCAACCATGGGAACAAGACCGTCGCCTACTATCCCGGTGACCGCTATGTGGACCTGGTCGGTCTCGACGCCTATACGGACTTCGTGGACACCAACCACATCAAGGGCTACGCCCAGATGGCGCAAATCAAGAAGCCTTTCGGGTTTACAGAATTCGGGCCGCACGGACCGAGCAATCCTCCGGGCGACTACGATTATCTCCGGTTCATTCAGGGAGTGCAGAAGGATTTCCCCCGGACGGTGTTCTTTATGAGCTGGAACGACAAATGGAGCCTGGCCCGGAACACCAACACGATGGAATTATTGAATCATCCCTGGATCGTCAACCGGGAGGATTTGCCCAAGGGACTTGCGGGAAGCCCGTGATCTGCCGCCGATGCAATGGCATCCACGAAGACAAACGCCCGGCAAATTTCACAACTCTCACGGCGGCCACACCGCACGCCAGAATTGCCGGGCCGGGCCGGGTGAAATCGCATTGGTGACATTCAAAACATTTCCGGCCAGTGTATTCGTCGAGACCGGAGTCCACGTGAATAAATCCGGCGAATTCTGGATGAGGTAAGGTGTGCCCGGCTGGCCCTGGAGCTGGAAGACAAATTGGCTGCCGGCAGCACGACAGTGGCAGGAGCCGTGCGGCGGTCGGAGCAAGAGCGAACAGTGCAGGGGGTGACGTTTGAAAGCCGAGTTCTCGAACGAAAGCGCCCCCCAAGCGGTCAGGGCCGCGCTGATGGAGTCATTTCCCGAATGGGTGGGTGACGTGTGGCTGAAGTTGCGGGCCCTCCCCAACCCCAGTCCTGGAATCCATTGACCAGGTTGTCGGTGTAAATCGCCAGCGGGCCCTGGGCAATGGCACTGAAGGCAATACCAAAGGCAAATGCAAGCGCTGCATATTTATGCAGCTGCCACATTATACGTCACGCCGACAGGTCAAGCGAACTCAACCCGCAAATAACATCACTTTGGCGCTGAAGTCAGAGGTTGTATCCAAGCCAAATCTTGGGAAGGGCCAGACAGAAATTTTGAAACTGGTGCTCCATCTTCGGCGGAGGCACTTAGCAAGTTGGGTGAGGGAATAAGCATTAAATAAACGTCCATCCATTTGTGTGTTTCCGAGTGACCATCGGCGAAAGCCAGACCGGCTCCGCCGCCATGATAGTTGGCAGGGAAATCAACGATGTGCCCACTTGGACCATCCATACATACAGCCAATGACCCGTCATTGATGGTGTTCGGGTTTTCATCCGCGATTACCCACGTGCTGGAAGGCCCCGGCAGAGAAAAGGATGAGGTTTTACCGTAGGTCCGGTAAGGCCCCAGCAAAGCGCTGGCGCCGCTGTAGACACCTGGCAGCCATCCTTCTGCGAGTGCGCTTCCCGGTGGCGCGGTGCCGTGGTGGTTCGAATCCGACCACCATACCGTCCCAACGGCGCTATTCATTGACACGCTGCGTTGACGTATCTGGCCTTGGAATAGAGTGATGTCCGCAGGACATTTGAAAAGAGCGTTATTCTGGTTGTAGGCAGCCAGGCAGCTAAGCGCTGGGTCCGTTTGTATTCCTCGTCCCAGACCCGGAGCATCAACCGCATCAACAATAGTATACATGGTGCCGAAAACCCAACACTTTATCGAGCCATCTCGTGGGGCCGCTGTTTGATAAGGATAATCATTTGGCGGCAGGACATCGCTGTTATCATCGGCGTACATCTTCCAGCACAGCATGATTTGACGGGTGTTGTTCATGCACTGAAGTCCTTGCGCCTTTTGCTTTGCCCTGGCCAGTGCCGGCAGAAGAATGGCCGCCAGAATGGCGATAATGGCAATAACCACCAGCAACTCAATCAGGGTGAAGCCGCCATTTCTGGAATCAGCTTTTTGATGTTTGGTTTGAACTTTCACTCTCATACAGTCGTGGTTGATTCGCTTTTTTAATATACACGTTTTTAAAAAATTGTCTAATAAAAAACGGGCGCCGGTTTCAGGCCGGCGCCCATATGAATTTGTTAACTTTTCAGCACACGGCTCCAATCAGTACACTATTGTGCTGCTGATTCCGGCCGTTATGGCACCGCTGGTCATGTCAGTGGCGGTGCACGTTGTTCCTGCGGGTCCGCCAAGGGACTCACACGTGAAGGTGAACGTTCCTGACGCCAAAGGCGCCGCTGTACCACCAAGTTCTGTACCATTGAGCACAAGGAACCCAGCGTCTGCGCCGCCGGTGCTGGTGATCTGGACTGTGTCGATCGAATTGACCACGTTCCAGTTGGCGTCACACATATTGACAATCACGCTGAAGTTAACCCCTGCCCCCACGGCAGTGGGTGATCCGGTCTTGCCGCTGGGAGTGTTCGGCGCGGCAGTCTCACCCGGGAGCAGCACCTGGATTTGTGTGGGCGTCCGTTTGATCATCCGGAAGAAACTGCTAGGGCTCGGCGTCATGCCGTTGGTAATCACCGTCAGCTTATGCGAACTCGGTTGTACGGTGGTCACGTTGGGGAGACCGACCCACCCACCGATCAATTGAGGACTGGTCTCAAGCGTGTAGCCAGTGTCTGGAACGGTCCAATCCACTATCCACCACGCGTTCGTCGGGATGATCCATATAACAGACCCCGCTGCCGCCACGTCAGTGGCCCAAACATTCGTATCCAGTGGCGGCGCGGAGAATTGGTCGTCTATCGCGTCCGCCAAGCCGGTAACCTGGATGTGGCTCAATGTTTCTACTTGGCCACGTTGCAGCGCGTTTGCTTGCGAGTTCGGCTGTGAGCCGAAATAGAGGGTCATGTTGTCGTTAAACACACTGACGGAACCAGCCGGTATCGAGCCGTTCGTGCTTACTCCGCCAGGACCGGTCAGCGTGAAATCCGTGTCGTTGTTGAACGTCAGGGTCCAATCGCCGAGACCATTCGTATCCCTGAGCACGGCCAACAGGCCAGCCGGGCCGGTCGTGGCGTTGGCGTTGAAGATCATGCTCTGACTGCTGGGTTCGTTGGTCTTGTAGCCAAACCGGGCAGTGAAAGCCGTGTTGCCGCCGTCAAAGTTGGTGGCGTTGGCCATCGACTGTTCCTGTTCAATCCGGAGGAAGAGCATGGTCTGGCAATTCCAGTCAACTGAACTATCCACAAACCCATAAGGCAGGTTTCCATAACTGGTGCCTTGGGGTATTAAGAACACGTGCATCTGCTCAGCGGCTGGATACAACACAACGTTATCAACCCAGAACGTCAACGTATTCGTCAGGGCGCCATTGACCCAGTCTTTAAAGTAAATGCCGTAAGAGGGGGTGTAGGCGTTGTTTGGTGTAATGCCCAGATTGACGTGAACCCATCCATTCGTGGCTGCCCCTGGGATGGTGTAGTTCCCTATGGCCAGCTGAGACGGCCCAGTCCCCGTATTAAATCCCACTTCCATTGTGGTGAAATCGCCGGTGGAATCTGGTGCGCTGCTGGGATCCACCTTAATATCAAATTGCAGGCTGCCGTATGCGTTGCCGTCGTGTGTAATGCCGTTCCAATCCCAGCCCCAGCGGTCGCTGAAGGTGCAGAAATAATCGAACTGCTCCCCAGCCGCGCCGGTGAAGGGCGCGACGACTTTCAGCGAACCGGAAGCCGAATTGGTAAAGCCGTCCGTCGTGGAGTCCCATGACAGGGCGCCAATGCCATAATAGTTCACCCACGAGCCGATGCCGGTGTTGAACTGTTGGAACCAATTGTGTTCCAAGATAGGCGAGAAGTTCGCCAGCGTCCACTTGTACGTCACTGGCGTATGGCCAACCCAGCTAAAGTCGCTCTTGACCGTGCGGATCTGCTGGCGCTGATACCGGCCAGCACTGGCGGCGGAGTTCAGTTGCAGGCCCTTGCACGTCACAGGATCAATGGACATGATCGGCGGTGGGGGCGGGGTCGAACTTCCCTGGAATTGGATGTTATCTATCCAGAAAGCGTAAACCATGTTCGTCGCTGCTGCAGGGGTAGGATGGTACACGTGAAAGCCAATTCCCGCGGTCGCAGCCATGCCTAATGTTGCTCCACTAAATGGCATATTCACTACCGCCCATCCATTGGTGCAGGCGTCCGGGAGCGTAGCGGTGCCAATGGAGGTGCGCCCCCAACCTGAACTCATCAGATCGATTTCAAGCCCGCCACCGCCACCGATGTAGTTGGGACCGGCGTTACCGTTGAATTCGCTGAGCGTCATCGTGTTCGAGGGATCATTGTTCCACTTAACGTAGAATTGCAAGTTGGTATATACCGTTGTATCAATGGTGACGCTGTTGTCCCATGTGGCGGTGTGGTGAAAATCTTCCCCTATCATTATTTGTTGTTGGTTGTCGCCACCGACAAGGCTGGAGCCATATACCGCGCTTAGGTACAACGAGCCGGAACTGGCGCTGCCAAAAATATCCTGGGTCCCATCCCAAGCCGGGGTACATATCCCCCACCAGTTCCAGTCACCATTGATACTGGCGGCGGTGTCATACGTGTTCACGGAATAACTTATTAGATCGGCCCGGGCCACAATGGCCGCACCGCCCAGCGCCAAGCCGACGAGGGTTGAAAGCAACAATTTCTGCAATTTGGTTTTTTGTTTCATGTTTTGTTTTGGGTTAAGGTTAAGGATTGATCCGGTTAAGGATTGATCCGGTTTAGCATCTCTGGAAAATCACAGTCTCACGTTCGCATCCGCCAACTCGTAACACATTGCCATTTGCTTTTATCCACTCGTTGCCTCGGACAGAAGACTGAATTCTCATAAAACAGCTTACCTAGTTCACCGATACTCTACCCTAGCAGTTGCTCAGAGAACCGCATGTCACCAAAACTGGGGACAACAGCTTTGTCACAACATTCACGTCTAAAGGTATCCAACGCCATAGTTTCTGTTTCACAGTTATCATGTTTCGTGACCCAGCCAACCTGGATTCCACACAAAACATCATGCCCCAAAAACAGGAAACGCCGAACGCCGCCTCACCGCCGTTCCAAACGCGCCTAAAATGGCCGCTGGAATTCAATGTGCTTCCAATGGGACAAAACGAAGTCTAGCACTTTTGAAAAGGGTTGCATGTCACATAAACAGATGACAACGGCCAGCCGGTGGGGGAATTTGCTGGTTTCGAATTGACCAGGCAGATCAATCTGCCGGCGTCATGGTCCACATTCCCTTGGGAGCGGCCAGGGTTCCACTGCCAATCGTTTCCCCAATTCTTAGCATTTCCACATGCCCATCGTGAAAGAGATAATTGAAGCGTTTGCCATGAAGTCCGTAATTGACGGATCCATAGTTCATGGTTGCTGCGGCATCGCCGGTTTGGTAGCAATCTGCAGTGAGGCCGTTGCCGGCAGTGGGACCCGGACCGGCGCAAAACGAAGGCCAATCATTGCCAGCAATGTTTCTGCCGTTAGGCAGTTCCACAAGCAAAATGGTTCCCGTGACGTCCCTTACAACACTGGTTTTGTAGCCGGGCGGGTCCCAAGTTGGGAGTGTCCCGGGTATGTTGTAGTAAATTCCCACGCCGTGAGTTGCCGGTGGCAATTGCTCGGTAAGCGAGGTCAGAGGCCAATCCAGATTCGGCCCCGGGCCAGACCAATTCATGGCGTATGATCTCCGTTGTGAATCAACCGCATAATAAATCGTGGCTTGTGGTAATATACGGTCAGCCGGACAGCGTAAGACGGGCGGCACATTGTTGCTGGCGGTTGCGCCTTTTAATAAATCGAAGTCAGTATCCGTACCGCCGATAAACTGGTTGAGGTAGTCGTCCCAGCTTAACTGATACCAGTCGTTCATGCTGACTGAAGTAGGCGGAAACTTATCGTCGTGATCGCTGTTGAAAAGATTGAAGCCCAACCCAAGTTGTTTCAGATTGTTGGCACATTGCATTCTGTAGGCTCTGGCTTTCGCGGCGGCCAGCGCCGGAAGCAAAAGCGCCGCCAGTATGGCGATAATCGCAATGACGACCAATAGTTCAATCAGGGTAAATCCCGCGCGATTGGCAACCAACAGGGAAGGTGGGGGCTTCTCGTATATTTCATTGGTTTTTAAACCCGCCTTCATGGATTTGTTTTCAGTGTTTTTACCAGGAGGCCCGCCACGTTTTGTCGTTTGCAAATTGCTTCCTGACGGTTGGAGCGAAAAATTGCATCTCATGCTGTGGGCAACAAACATCAGTATTTATTAGGGTACAACATGGTCAAAGTTAATGGCGGTTGGCCGGTTGGTCATGTCATCTAAAAAGGTGACACCATAATGTCTCGCGTTGTTTGTTTTTTCCGGTTTTATAAAAGCCGGTTGGCATTCAACCAGATGCTTATGCGCCTGATATTATTGATGTTTTGGGGTCGCGGGGTTGCCCTTATATTTGTGTTCTGCCTGCCGTTTTTTGCTTCCCCCGTTTTGGCCGGGGCAGGAGAGATTCTGAATTCCACCCTGACGCCCTCCCGTTCCGAAAGTTCGAACGTTTGGTTTGACATCCGTCAACTCAATGTCGAAGGCCGCGGCTGGAACGACACCAAGGCCTTTTATGATCGGCTGCCGGCCAAGGCCGAGGGCCTGGTGCGCCAACCCGTCTGGGAGTTGAGCCGCAACTCCGCCGGCATGTGCGTCCGCTTCGTCACCGAGGCCACGACCTTCCGCGCGCGCTGGGCATTGACCGAGTCCTGGCTTTACCTGCCGAACATGACCGCCATCGGCAAAAGCGGGCTCGATTTGTATGTGAAAACGGAAAAGGGCTGGCACTGGCTCGCGGTCGGCCAGCCCACCGCGCAGACCAACGACGTGACCCTCGTGGAAAATCTTGTGCCCGGCAAACGCGAGTATCTGCTTTACCTGCCACTCTACAACGGCACGAAATTTGTCGAACTCGGAATCCCGACCAACGCGATCATCGAAAAGGCCGGGCCGTGGGGACCGGGCGTGCGCAAGCCGATGGTTTTTTACGGCACTTCAATTTTGCAGGGCCTTTCCGCTTCGCGCCCCGGGATGGTGCACAACGCGATTCTCGGTCGCCGTTTCAACTGGCCGACCATCAATCTCGGATTTTCCGGCAATGGAAAAATGGAACCCGAAATGGCCGATCTGCTCGCCGAACTCGACCCGTCCGTTTATGTCCTCGATTGTCTGCCCAACCTGGTGGCTGACGAAATCAAGGAGCGCGTCGAACCGTTCGTCCGCAAACTCCGTGCGGCGCATCCGGACACGCCCATCGTGCTCGTGGAAGACCGCACCATGCAGGATTCGTTCCTGATTGCCGGACGCATGGAATATTATCATCTCAAAGACCGTGCTGAGCTAAAAGCCGCTTATGAGCGGCTGAAAAAGTCCGGCGACAAAAATCTTTACTACATTCCGGGCGAACATTTGTTTGGCGACGATGGCGAGGGCAGCGTGGATGCTTCACACGCGACCGATCTCGGTTTC
>Ga0182027_10016201_pt1 | contig 10191 bp, 6 predicted proteins | sample 712E1DmetaG_FD_121300 | JGI IMG/M metagenome (GOLD analysis project Ga0182027, IMG submission 121300) | Permafrost microbial communities from Stordalen Mire, Sweden - 712E1D metaG (Illumina Assembly) | ecosystem: Environmental > Terrestrial > Soil > Wetlands > Permafrost | place: Sweden... | reverse complement strand
TTCCCGTGTTCGGACTTGCAGGCACGCCCGTGGCGATCACCACTCGCGACACCGTGCTGGGCAACCTGCCACAGTTCCGGGGCCTGACGTTCACCGTGGGCGGCGTGGCGCGCTTGATTTCCAAGTGCTCGCTGGACTGGGGCATTTCCGCAGAAGAGCAAATCGACGTCACGGACGCAACTTCGATTCAGCGATTTATCCTGTCCGGACTCAAACCCACGCTGACCATCGATCCCGAAACAACCCCGCGTGCAACGGCGGATGATTTCGCCAAATTCTTCGCGGGAACATCGGAATCGATCACCTGGGCAATGGGCAGCGGAGCGGGCAAGGTCATCACCTACACGCTGGGCGGGGCGCAACGGAAAACAACTACATTAGGCGAGCGGTCTTCGATCACCACGAATGAAACTGTTTTCCGTCTGAACAAAGTCACCGAGGCCGGAGATGATGCAATCGTCCGCGCTGAAACCTAAGAGGCTTCCATGGCATCCGTCGCCCCCCTTCTGTTTGGCATCGATCCCGACGAGACTTGGGAATTCGTTCCCGAGGTCGCGCGCGCGGCGGGCCAGTCGAAGCCATCCTTTTCGCTCAAGGCTCCGCCCCTTTCCCTGGCCACCAAGCGCGAGCATCTGCTGTCGACCAAGGCCGCAGAGATCCGCGCCGCTGTGCCAGGTCTGGCCGATCAAATCTCTGAGCTTTTCGGGAAGGACTGGAAGCTCCCAGAGGGCGCGGATGAATCATTGAAAGCGCAGTTCGTCGATCTAGTCGGTCGATGGACGAGGGCGTGGAACGATGCTTCAACGGCGCACGAAAAAGAGGAGCAAGCCATCGATTCCGAATACCTCTCGACGTGCGTTGTCAGCTGGGATGGGTTCGCGTCAAAATCAAGCAAGCTATTGGAATTTGACCGGCTCAAGGATCGCATTCCGGAAGTCATTCGCGGCACACTCAGGGAGGATATCATCGGAGCCATCTCCAAGGGCGCGGTGCTGACCAGCGAGGACCACGAGGGTTTGCCCTCTACGCCAGCGTCCTAAGCGGCCTCACGCTGGCGGCATCAGGGTTTGTGGTCGAGTGCGAATGGATTGGATCGGAGGGTCAATGGAAAAGCGAAATCCTGGATCCGACGGAGAAGATCACCGATTTCTGTCGGTTGATCGGGAGCATGTATCGGCGGTGGGAGAAAGCGGGGTGCATCGGGGTGGGCGGGTACTGGCGCGAACCCCCTCGCGCTTTGCGTGCCGTCGAGTCTCTGAGCAGTTTGATGGCGCGGTGCTCAAACCGACGAATGGAGCGAGTTCATGGCTGAACTGACATTCCAGATCGTTGTCGGGGGCGAAGCGTCCACGCAAAAAGCCATCGAAGGCTTGACGAAATCTGTCCAGTCAAATATTGACAAGCTCCAGGCGCAAAAAGCCATGCTCACCGACGCAGGATTTCAGGCTGCGCAAGCCGAAGCCGCGAAACTCAAGCATGAAATCGAGGAGCTGACAAAAGCGCAGCACGGAGAAAACGAAGCCGTCCAACTGACCATAAGTTCGCGCCGCGAATTGATGGTGATGATGCACGAGTTGAGTCAATTCCGGTACAAAAACCTCGCTGGTTCCGCCATGGTCCTTGAGGAAGGCGAAGGCGGCGCGATGGGCGCGATCAAGGCGGCGACGGCCATGCTCGGTGGTCCGTACGTCGTCGCGGCGGGTGCGGCGGCTCTTGCTACGGTCGGGATCGGTGCGGCGTTCTGGAAGGCGTCTGAGGCGCAAGCGGAGATGGTCCACAAATCCGAGCTTCTTGCTCAGATGCTGGGCGTTTCTGGCGAGGCGATCCGGGGATTCCAGTATCTCGTCGCCGGAACGAACGTCACCACCGAGGAGATGGGCCGCGTCTTCGGGATCTTTGAAAAGAACCTTGGCAATAATTCCGAGAAGTTCCGAGAACTTGGCATCACGGCACGCGACCCGATGGCAGCGCTCGAGCAGGTGATGGACAAGGCGCGGGGCATGGGCGATGCCGTGGAGCGGGCCACGTTTCTGAACGAAGCTCTCGGGCGCGGATGGGAAAAGACGGCCCCCGTCATCCTCAAGGGCGGCGCAGCGATGCGCGAAGCGGTCGAGGTGATGAAGATTCCAGAGGATACGCTGGCGGCGTACGAAAGGGCTAATAACGCGCAAATCGAGATTGACAAAAACTTTACTGTCATGGGTAAAAACGCAGGCGGATTCTTTGCTGAATTTCGGGCGAACGTTAAGGAATTTGAAGAGAGTCTGACGACTATGATCGTGGGGACATCAGAACTTCGCGAAGCCGCTCGACAGGAGTCCATGTACATGGCTGGGACCCACCCGGATGTCGTCAACGCCGAAGCTGGGAAAGCTCAGGCGGATGCAATCAAGGCCGCACACAGAGAGATGGGGAAAAGCGACCGCAAACAGGAGATTGAGAATGTCCGCGAAGAATGGAAAGGCCGCTTGGATGCCTTCCGCGAAGGATACGAGAAGTACAAGAAGACCGCTTATACCATAGGTTCCGATCCAACCGGCGAATATAAGAAGGCTTACGACAACTACAAGATTGTGCGGGACGCGCAATTGCAAGCGGAAGCGGATGTAAACAAGTCATTCGACAAGAAAGATCGAAATGGCCAATCGAGGCTTCCCAAAAACGACCCAAACGGTGCGGACAGTCGTGAATTCGAGGTGATGAGCGAATCCGCAAGGGATCACGCCCGGAACGTCGAGCGAGCGCAGAAAGCCGAAGAGAAAAAGCAGGAGCAGTTTGCCAAGAACCTTGCCGACATCAACGCAGCCGGGTACAAGCAAGATGAAAAGAATCTCAAGACGGAATTTGACCGAAAAAAAAAGCTGGAAGAGGAATACCTCAAGTGGAAGCGCGAAGAAAACCAGAAGGTTTTTGACTACATGGAAGGCGGTCTTGAACAGCAGATACTCCTCATGGAGCGCGGCGACTTCACGGCCAAGGAGCTTGGAAACACTCTCAAGGCAGCGGCGGAAGAGGGTATCGCCCGGCTTCTCGCACAGACCGCGATTTCCTTCGTCCAGGCACAAATCACCGGGGCGGCGTGGCGTGAACCTGCGCTGATGGCCTCCATTGCGTCGTTCGGTTCGGCGGATGCGGTGGGACTGGCTGCATTCCAATCTGCCCAGGTCGCAGCGGGGCACGCCATGGGCGGCACTCAGTTTGGCGGCTACGCTTGGCGTCACGAGTCCGGGCCGGAGATGGCGCACGCCGTGGTGCCGACTCAGATCTACCAAGCGAGCCACACGCACAGCAGCACGACCAACGCGCCGATCACGATCCACATTCACGGCGGCGATCAGAAGGCTATTCTTCGTACGATCCGCAACGCCACCACCAACGGCGCGGGGGTATCGCATTGAGCGTGGCGCAATTCGTCACGGCTTCGGGCACATTTCCGTTCGAAGGCATCGAGCGCGACTTGCTGATGACCATCATCCGGCCCGGAAAGTGGATCGGACCAGTCGGGGCCACGCCCGTCTTTGCCCCGCTCTACACGGGGTCCAATCCGCAGGCATTTGACACGGTCGTGATGGAGTTCTCGCTCTGGACTGGCCAGCCTGCCGCACTCCTCGAATCTTACCTGCCGCCTTACGCGAGAGGCAAGACGTTCGACCTCTGGCTTCCCGGAACGTCAACCGTCGCCGCAGTTCCGGGCTTTGGGACGTGGAGCGAGACGGACGCCGTCTGGAAAATCGTCAAATGCACGCTGAAATCCGCAACGCGATTGGAGAGCCTGGGGCGCAAAGCTCCTCGCGTTGACCTGTTCGGCTACCGGCTCACCGTGCGGTTCTGCGCGTCCGTCTCGCACGGATCGACGCCACGGTGGGATAACGAGCGCGGCGGCGTCGTGCCGACGTTCTCGACGACCGTTCCCGCGATCATGCCGACCAAATTCATCGCGCATCAGATCCAAGACTGGTCCAACTCCTTCGATCCGCTCCCCAACCAAGAGACGCCAACCAGGGCCGACGTACAGCACGGGCGGCGGGTGGATGCCGGGCAGATCGGCGACCACGTGGACGCGGCGACGATGGATGGCTGGATCACCTGGTACCGGGCAATCCGTGGCAGTGCGTTCCCACTCACGATGGAACGACCGTTTGGCCCGCACAACGCGAACACGGTCAACGCTGTTGCGCGTGGCATGAAGATCAATCGGGTAGCCGGGTATTGGGAAGCCAAGCTCGATCTATCTTTGGCGCAGTAGGGGGTTCCGATGGCGTCTGGTGGACTGCTGATCTACATGAGCACTCTGAGCCCCGGAAGCGGCGGCTCGTCCATCATGGCCGGGCAGCAAGCCGGGTTCACCACAGCGGATACCGATCTTTCATTCCTTCCTCTCTGTAATTTGTCGGCAGGCACGGCACTCACCTACCATCACAGGTGCATTGAGGGAGACGTTACGACCAGCCAGAGCGCGGATCTGTCGCAGGGCAAGGGCTTCCTAGCTGCGTCGATAGACGGCGAGCTCACCATCCAGGACGCCGACGGGCTGATCGCGGCTGACATCGCCAACGGGCACATTAACCCGATCGGGTGGGATGTGTGGGTGGCATCCATCCCGGCAGGCGGGGCCTGGTCCGACATCATCGTTCTGGTGCAAATGAAGACGGTGGATCTCGCGATTGGCGAGGGTGTGATTCGGTTCATCGAGAAAAGCCCGGCGTATTTGGGGAATAATCCGATGTACGGGATCAGAACTGTTTCCCAATTGGATACAGACCCGCTAGACCCAACAAATCCAACTGATCCTACATATCTGAAAAGCTCAACCGCCTCGCAGTTTGCCGGGTTGGCAATGGGGTCTATTGATGTTTCAATAAAATCATCAAGCCAAATTCCTGTCGAGACGCTTGCTTATTACAAATCGACACAACTCCAATCGGGCGACATATCTTCGAGCGCGAATCCACCATCATACATCATTGGGGTTGGTTTTGACGAGTTCGCTCCGGTTGTCACGGACAGCGTCGGGAATGTTACGTTCGGCGCGGGGCTAATGCTTAAATGCAGGGTTTCAAATCCTTTAGCTACAAGCGGGGTCGATGGAACGGAATGCACTAGATTGGTAGATCTATTGGGTACATTTATTGGCGCAGGATACCGTATAATTCTGAGTGACGGCAGATGGAGCATGGATACCGCAGACTCTGGATACAGTGGGTATATAAACTTTACAGCAAATCACATAGAGCCATTAACTGGAGGATTTGCATTCGGGGCGAATGCAATACCAAAGAATACTGATAGGCCATTTGCTTTTGGTGCGGTTTGGTTTAATCTCTGCGATGCAGACGGGTCGCCTTTATACCCAAGCAGCGGCATTAATCCAAGCGACGTGAAGATTTATGCCGTCAAGTCATCGATTAGCGTATCTGCGCAACAAGTGATAGTTGAGGGGTTCGCATCAGGAATAAGAACACTCCCAGCAGCTTTCGCTCAATCATACGCTGATGGAATTACTTCAATAAGCCCGATTTCTGCCACATTGAGCGGATTCTATTTATGTCAATCCGTGCCTGTCAAATTGTTTGTTGATGTTGGCGCTCCTGGAGTACACAGATACGGAGCTTCATACTGGAATAAAGCGCTAACGTCATGGAATGTTGTTGGCGATCCAGCGAATGTAAATACCGTTCCTGGCGCGAGCGTGGCCGATTATGCTTTAAGCATATTTGGCCAAGGGATATCAGATTCCGGTGACGCGACGTTATCGTTTCAATTATGGCTTGATTTTCAAGAAAATACGCAAAGCGATTTTTATTGTATTGATATATCATACCATTTTTCCGTGTCTAGTCCAAGCGGCTCGCGAGGAATGGTTAGATCATCATATTGGCCTGACACTGCATCACGGTGGTATTCTGGTTCGGCAGGGTTTTCGAAGAGAGTTTCTGCCAAAACGGCGCTGAAGCATCCGATTTGGCGTCAAACAGTAGAATCAACAAACCTTTCGGAGCTTGCGGCAAGCCAGGCGTATCTCAGCTGCTTTATGCAATCGTCTGATGTTGGAACAATATCCATATTGTTTGAATTGTCTGAAATGTTTGTTTGGGCATTCAAGCAGGCGTCATTCGCTGATTTGTACCCAGTCGTCTATCCATTCTGGACCCGTAAAAATTGCACAGCTCTCGCAACCGATGGCGCAGGAACGATCCTGGCTGGCGGCGCTGGCCTTGGCGTGGCGTCAGCAGACGGATCGATTGCATGGACGCCGTTTGACATCCTGCCGAACGCCAACGGGGTGGCGGCAATCAGGAGCGCGGCCTACGGCGCGTCCACATGGGTTATGGTTGGATACCGGACCCCAGATGGATCGACGTTCACTAATTGCTTTTGGCATTCTGCGGATGGTGTTAATTGGACTGAGGGCACGTTCGCAGCCAGTACGGGCCTTGCAGAGTGCGTTCGATACGTCGGAGGATATTTCGTTTGTCTTTATGGGATAAACGGAACATGGAAGCATTCGGCGGATGGCATCACCTGGACTTACCACGCATCAATAGTTAGCGTAGACTTGAATGATGTCGCGTATGACGGAACAAAATGGCATTTCGCTGGTAACAATGGATTTGTTGCGTGGACGGCATCAATTACCTCGCCATCGTTTACGAGTTATGGCGCGGGGACTTTAGCTGTAACTTGTGTTAATGTGATTTCTGGATTTGGCCCAATAATCGATTGCGTGGTCGTTGGGCATCCAGGCGGAACCGTGTCACGCTGCCCCCTTTCATCGCTCTCGTCCGGATCATGGGCCAGCTACACCCTCGGCGGATCCGCTCAGATTACGGACATCGGAAAAAGCGGCCTCGGCTTGATGGCGGTATCTACCTATGGCGCTTGGTTTTCAGCCGACGGAGCAAATTGGACTGCAACGCAATTTGATCACCTATCGCTTAACACGAATCAAGCGATTACAAATACCACGGTTGGCGGATCCACGAATCTCTGGATCATCGGAGCGGATGCACAGATCGCGACGCTGGGGCGAAATGGTAGCTGGATTCCGTGGGGTACCCGCACGCCTTCGGAAGGGCTCGCGAACATCGCGGGCCGATACTTCGGTGGGCTGGATTTGCTGGTCTACGGCGGAAACTTGCCCAGCGTCAACCCGGTGCGGTGGACGGAGCCCGCTTTTGTCCGCTCGTCCCAGTCCTGGGGCATTGCCTTCGACCCGCCGACAGATTCGACAAATAGTGGGAGCGGCACCCACGCTGACGCCGCCGCCCGGAAGATCGCCGAGGAGTGGTGGGCGTTCGCGGGCGAAATGCCAGCCGCCACGCTCGACGGATCGAACGACGCCATCGAAGAGGGGTTCCCGGAAATTGCCCTGGGGAACATCGAGGACGTGGCGACGATCATCACCGTGCAGTACGCACCGTTTGGCGGCAACTACCTCAAGTCGGCTTACATCCAAAACGTGGATGTGGACCGGGCGACAGCAGGTAAGCCGGATGCATTTTTCTTCAGCGGCTGGGATGCGCCGGGCGTGATCACCTACGGCCTCGCACTCTGGACCGCCTGCCGAAACGCCTACCTCAAGACGCAGATCCTGCGGGCTACCACGCTCACCTTCGACTCGATCCACGACGAGACCACGCTCGGCATGGTGTGGGCCAACACGGATGCCGATCTCGGCCAGCGGATCGCATGGCTGTGCTCGCGGCCCCGGTACCTCAAGATGACCGTCGATGGCAACGATTCGCAAGCCGCGCTTGCACAATGCGGGTGCCGGTACAAGCCTAACACCGCCATGCTCGCCGCGCGCGGGATGCCTGCTCTCAACTCGACAGGCTACGGCGTCGTCGTCCAGGCCGATCACAACTACACCCAGGGCACCCACGTGCTCGACATCGCCTTCCCTCCAACGTAGGACCAACCATGCGCCTCCTGCTCCTCCTCGCATCCCTGGTGACCGCGCAGCCATCGACGGTGTACCGATACCCAGTCCAGTATTCTAACGGCACAGTGTCGTGTCCGGCGTGCATCACTGCGCTGGCACCATTTGGAGTCTCCAGTCTCGCGGCATCGTCTCCCATCGTTGTTTCCGGATCAACAGGGGCAATCACCGTGTCATGCCCAACGTGCGGCGCGTCGGCGGACAGTTCCCGCGTCTCTGGCCTCTCCGACAGCGCCAAAGCGCTCGTGCGGTACGCTCGCACCACGGCGATCCACGACACGACCGACACGTTGCGGGCGTATGCCAGGGCGCGGATCCATGACTCGCTGAACGTGTTGACTCCGGGGCGAATTGGTGCGCTCCCTGTGACCTCGTCGCCTGTGACCGCTGCCAATTTTGGGGATGCAACGACCGCTTACTCCCAGGCGGTATCTGCAAATGATCGCGGACTTGCGATGCAGGATTCTCGCGCACTTAATTGGCGTGGCGGAATGTTCTGCACTGATACCTATTGGGGATTTTCGCAAGACGCATCACTTTCCTCCAGCTTCAAACCGTTTGTTCTCGCGGATGGCACCGGATCAGTCTGGTTCAAAAACGACCCGCTCGCCACCATCAAAAATACGCTGAACGGCGGAACGTCGATCACCGGAACTGTCAACTTGCCAAGCGTGACAGCGTCGCGTTTGTTAAAAACGGACACAAGCAGTCATGTTGTACCAGCCATCGCGGGGACTGATTATGTCTCTCCGTCTGGGCTCACGACTGCATTGGGTAATTATCTCCCCCTCGCTGGCGGGACGCTGACTGGTGCTCTCTCCGGCACCTCCGCGACGTTCTCGGGTGACATATCTGGCGCGTATTTGCATACCGCCACGGACAATACGAGGATCGGGCGATTTGCGGGAAATCCCAGCATGACAGGAGCCTACAATACGTTGTCAGGATTGCTGTCTGGCTACTCGATCTCGACAGGTAGCGGGAATTCTTGCTTCGGGCAATCTTCCGGATTATCCAATAAAACCGGAAGCGGCAATACCTACATCGGATATGCTTCCGGCACAAACGATTCAATTGGAAACAATAATGTATTTATTGGATATTATGCAGGAGTAACGCAAGGATCCGTATCAAACACAATAATTATTGACGGATATGGCGACCGCACTAGCGCCGCACTGGAATTGACGAATGCTCCAATTGTAGCAACAACCAATTCCGTGCCTACCAGCCAAACTGTCAATCTGAACGCTGCTGTGTCGATCACCGGTGGAAGCACAGCGCATGCGGCTCTTCACCTCAATTCACAATCCGCACCGACTACACCAGCTAATGGTGACGTCTGGTTCGACGGAACTAACCTGAAAATCCAAATCGGCGGAGTCACGAAGACAATCACCACACTTTGATTGTCTCGCGCATAACGCGGCGAGAGCTTAGATTTAACCACAACAGGAGATTGCAATGAACGCATCAGGAATCACCGGGCCGGTTGGCCTAACCTCTCTCGGGGCATTCTCCAGATCAATTCCCCGGAGCAATATCGGGGTCGTCGTGCAACATCCGGGAGGTGGCCCGGATCTGACGGTTTGGTTCTTTGACACCACTTCCGGGATGCTCGTCAATTCTGTCACGGTGGGAGGAACTAGTCGGAATGCCAGCCTAGAGCTTGTCCTAGATGGACGCGACATCTCACTGTCGTACATGGTCACCTGTGTTTCCGCGACCGCCGTGCCGTCTCCTGGCGCGTTTTTTGTCGTGTACGAGGATAAAATGACCAGCGGCAACGTGCTGGCGTGCCTCCCACAACTCAACGCCCATGCTCAGCCCGTGTACCCCGTGGTAACCGGCGCAACTGCCCCCACGTCATCCGCAGACACCACGGGCATCGCCGGTGAAATGCGGGTGGTAAGTGGGTCGCTGTACTTCAAGGATGCCTCCCTCGGATGGTTGACAATTCCTGGAATCTCATTTTGATCTCTCAAATTAAGGATCGCACCATGAAACTCCGCGCTTTCGTACTCCTCGTCCTCATGGCGGCGCTCGGTGCGTTCGCCACGCCACCCGACACTATCGCGGTCGCCCGTATCGGGTCTACACAGACCTGGGTGCCGATCCACTCCGGCGCGGTCGCTGACTCTTCGCGTGCGTCGCACATCGCCGACACGGTCACTCACCTCAACATGTACACCAGGGACACCGTCAAGCTCCGCGTCGGCCCCACTCGCAAATACACCACGATTGACGCGGCG
>Ga0182027_10016200_pt1 | contig 10191 bp, 10 predicted proteins | sample 712E1DmetaG_FD_121300 | JGI IMG/M metagenome (GOLD analysis project Ga0182027, IMG submission 121300) | Permafrost microbial communities from Stordalen Mire, Sweden - 712E1D metaG (Illumina Assembly) | ecosystem: Environmental > Terrestrial > Soil > Wetlands > Permafrost | place: Sweden... | reverse complement strand
GATTCGGATGGCGACCGCGCCGGATTTATAAATTGGCGGATTGTCCACATCGCGGATAATAGGGTCTCAGTTGCGCTCCGTCTCCCAATGCCAGCGCTGGAGCCAGTTGCCGAAATCGACGCCCTGCGTATCTGAGAGAACCTGAACGCCGCCTGTGCCTGCGCCTGGATGCCTCGCGAGTTTATCGGCGCCGAGGTTGCCGGTATCGCCCGAGCCGTGTGCGCGCGCGGCGTTCTGCATCGCCTCGCGAAGCTGGTCGGCAGGATTCGCGGAGTTCATGGCGAAGTTCGGTCTTGCAGGGACAGCAGCGGGGCGTGGGGATTCAACCTGCGATTGCTGGCTGGGCGGTGGCTGCACGGGCGCGGGCTGAACCGGCGCCTGTTCCGCAGGCTTGGTTTCAGGCGGGGGCGGCGCTACCGGAGCCGGTGTGGATTGTTTCCGCATTTCGTCCATTGTCTGCTTGTCGATCTGCGGCGGCTTGATCGCGGGCTTCGGTTCGATCTTCGGCCGTATCCGCGGCGTGTCCATGTACGTAAACTCGTCCTTATCCAGCTTCGCGGTCTTGTCTACCACTTGCGGAACGAAGACGTACCTCGGCAAGAGAAACAGCCCGAGCAGGATCGCCAAGTGCACCAGAATTGCCCACAACGCGCCCTCGCGCAGCCTAGCCCAGCGCCGCTCGTCCTCGAGCTCGCCGATCATCTCCAGCAGTTCGTGGGTGTCGTAGTCGATCCAACGGGAACCGCGAACCGCCGGCGCCGCAGCTTCGCCAGGTTCCTCCGCCAGGACAGAACTCTCCTGCACAGGACCTGCCGCGGGGCTATCGGCAGAACTGGTCCGGGGCGGCTTGTTGGGGTCGTTCACGTCGGCTGGCGCTTCGCTGGTGGGCATTCGTTCCTGAGGAGACTCCCGGAAGGATCAAAACCTTGCCGGCTCCGTTTCGAGTCCTTTCTATCTATTCTCTCATCCCGCCGAAACGGGATTCCAGAACCTGTTTGCACCCGAGGTACAACGAGGCTCAATGCCTACCTTACGGCTCGCCTCGTACAATGGTTCTTTCTGAATGGACGGATCAGAAGCCGGAAAGGGAACCTTTTTGAAGCAGTTTTTTGTACGAATCATGGGCTGGTGGAAGCTGGCAGCGCTTCCGGCACTGGCAAAACTTGGGTTTTGGGGTATCGGCCTGATCGCGCTGCTGGACTCCTCAACAATTCCTGTCCCGATGGACGCAATTCTGGCCGTTTATGTCTGGAACGACAAGGGCCACTTCTGGCTTTATTGCCTGATGGCGGCGATCGGCTCGGCCATCGGCGGCCTGCTTCCCTATGGGCTGGGCAGGGCCGGCGGCGAGCTTTTCCTGCTCAAGCGGGTCAACCGGGAGCGGTTCGAGAGGTTGCGGCTGCGCTTCGAACGGCAGGAGTTTCTGGCCGTCATGATCCCTTCCATGCTGCCGCCGCCGGCGCCATGGAAGATGTTTATCTTCGCGGCGGGCGTCTTCGAGATGCGCATTGCGCCGTTCATGCTCGCCGTGGTTGCAGGCAGGATGGTGCGCTGGCTGATCCTTTCGGCGCTGGTTCTGAAGCTCGGGCCGGGCGCAGTAGGGCTGGTGGCGCACCACTCGCTGGCTCTGATCGCCGTGGTTGGAGTGCTGGCGCTGCTTGGCTTTGGCTGGTGGTGGATAAAGAAGAAACGCTCCGGCATGCTGCTGGAAGATTAACGCGGGCCGCCTGCCGCACTAGGAAGAAATAAGAATACAAGTTCAACGAAACAGGACGTCGTCATGGAGTTCTACGGACTCCCACCCATCGGACAAAAACAAAGACGTCCGATGGATGGGGCACAGTTTCATTCCCCGTGGGTCGACGAAGCCGGTGGGAGACTACACAAGAACCGCGCCCAATCACAGGGCGCGGCTCTTGTGTAGTGCGGGTCCAGACTATGAAGAGCTACTTGTCTGCCAGCGCCGCCTGCGCGGGGGCTATGTTCAAACGCCGGAGCAGCGCGGGAACGCCGAAGGCCACGCCGAGAACGATGGCTGTGGAAGCAAGATCGTTGCGGTAGAAGGGAATGGCGGTCACAAAGCAGGCCTGGAGCCCGGCCAGCGTGTGCGGATACATGAAGCCCGCTGCCCATACCACATAATTCGAGACCACGAAGAAGGACGTGGGTCCAAGCAGAGCCGCTGCCGCTACGCGCACAAACGTGGTGCGCGCGCTGAGCAGGATCTGGCCGAGGGCCATCGCCATTACGTACCAAGCCCACGTGGGAAGGTACATTGCCCAGTTGAAGGCGTAGTGATAGGTGTAAACGGTGAGAAAGTAATCGGTGGCTGCGAGGACGGCCAGCGGAGCCAGCATCTCGCGCCAGGGACGGCGGGCGCCAAAGTAGAGCAGCGTGGCGCCAACGGCGGTAAAGTTCAACCACCCGGCATGGGGCAGGACACGGGTGAGGACAGCAACCAACAGGAGCAGATAAGCGATCATCAAGGCCTCATTCTTTGGGTTCAGGGACGGTCTGGAAGGACTCGTCCAGCGGCAGAACTGTTCTCTTTCATTCTGCGGTCCAGGGGGCGTGGGGTCAACCCTGACTATTTCATAGAGCCAATAAATTTTTCCATCTCAGGCAAATGAGTCTACTTCTGCTCGCGCCCGCCCATGCCCTGGGCTGCGATATCGCGGTTATCGACTATGTATACCCAACCACCCAGCGGCGACCGGCCTTCATTGCCGCGCGTCCCCAAAACGGAGTAGGCAAAGCGCAGATCGCTGAACTCGACGGTGGTCCACTGGCGGCCCGGAGCCAGGGCAGGTGGAGGCACGGCAACCACAGGTTCCTGGCCAAGGTCGCGGACCACGGCCCAGATTCCCCAGTCGAGGTAGACCTGACCAAGAGATGTGCGCTTGGCGGCTTCGACAGCGAGGGTGTCGGCGGGCTTATAAATCACATCGCGAATAGGATTGCTCAGGATTTCGCCGCTGTGGGTATCGATCTCGCCGGTCTGGTAGAGGTCCGCGGTCTCGAGGATGGCGTGCCAGCGGAATGGGTTAACCGGATAAGGCTCAAGTGCCAGGCGGGTAACGGGAGCGGTGGTCACCTGGATGTTCTCAAGCATCGCGCGAGCCTGCGCCTGCTCCGCCCATCGCCAGCACCAGAGCATGACCATTCCAGTGAGAGCAACGATTGCCCAGCCGCGGCCGCGGAAGGGCTTGCGGCGTGCTCCGATCTCGCTGTCGGCGAGGCCGAAGAGCCATGGCACGATCATGGCCATCAAGAGCAGCGCCAATAAGACTGGTTCGACGATGTAGACAAAACTGCCCGCGTACCAGCGCGGATTGAAGGGGAAGAAAGGCCGCACGCCGTAGTTGTTGGTCCAGTCGAGCAGCAGATGACTGAGCGCGGCGATGAGCGCGGACAGATAGAGCCATCCCAGGTTTAGAGCCACAGGTGCTCTTGCGTTTTGGTTGGGTGCAGCACCTCTACGGGCGCGCCGCCGCTCCCGCAAGGAATGCCAAAGCCAGATTCCTCCCACCACTACGCCCGCAAGGACAGGGGCAGCGAGGAACGTGTGCGTGATGCCGCGATGGTGCTTGAGCTCCTCGACCGGACCAGCGAAGGCCCACAGCATGTCGATGTCGGCAGCCTCGGCGGCTAGGACAGCGGCGACGGTGGCATAGGCGGTTTTGCGGTTCAGACCGGCGCGGCCAATGCAGGCTCCGGTAAGAAAATGGGTGACTGGTTCCATGGTTCTCTTGAATCCATACTATCCGGGCGGCGCGGCCTCCTATAATCCACCCCATGGGCGAACCTTCAAACCCGTCACCGAATCCGGCAAGCCGCGCGGAGATTTTGCGTGCCGAGCTGCGCCACCACGAGCACCTGTACTACGTTTTGGATGCGCCTGCGATCTCCGACGCCGAGTACGACGCGCTGATGAACGAGCTCAAGCGGATCGAGGCGGCGCACCCGGAGTTGCTCACTCCCGATTCGCCCACGCAGCGCGTAGGTGGCAAGCCGGCCGAGGGCTTCAAGAAGGTGCGCCACTCGCGGGCGATGCTGAGCCTGGACAATGCCTACTCCGCGGAGGAGCTCGGGGATTGGGATCGGCGCGTGAGGGAGTTGGCCGGGAGTCTGCCTGTCGACTACATCGCCGAACTGAAGTTGGACGGCCTGAGCGTGGCGCTAAGCTATGAAGCCGGCGATGAGGGCGCGGCGCGGCTGGTCAGTGGCGTCACGCGCGGCGATGGGCAGACGGGCGAGGATGTGACTACCAACATCCGCACCATTCGCAGTGTGCCGTTGAGCATCTCGGCCGAGAAGCTGAAGAAGGCAGGGTTACCGCAGGCCATCGAGATTCGCGGCGAAGTGGTGATGCCGGAAGCGGCGTTCCAGCGAATGAACGAAGAACGCGAGCGCGAGGGGCTGCCGGTGTTCGTCAATCCCCGTAACTCGGCGGCCGGCACTTTGCGCACGCTGGAGCCAAGTGTCGTCGCCAACCGGCAGTTGGTGTTCTTCGCATATTTTCTGCTGGTCGAAGGCGAGTACTCTGCCGCCGGGCAGACAGCAACGCTGGATGCGTTGACCGCGTTGGGATTTCGCGTGAACCAGAATCGCGCACGGGTCGAATCGGTCGAGGAGATGATGAAATTCATCGACAGCGCTGAAGCCAAACGGGCTACGCTCGGCTACGAGATCGACGGCGTTGTGCTGAAGGTGGATTCGCATGCAACACAGCAGCGCCTTGGCTATACGGGGCGCGCGCCGCGGTGGGCGATCGCATACAAGTTCACGGCCAAAGCGGGAGTAACGCAGGTGAATTCCATAACCGTCCAGGTCGGCCGCACTGGCAAGCTGACTCCGGTGGCAGAGCTCACGCCGGTGTTCATCGGCGGCACCACGGTGAGCCGCGCCACGCTGCACAACGCGGACTTCATCGAGCGGCTTGGGCTCAATCTGGGCGACACGGTGAAGGTTGAGCGCGGCGGCGATGTGATTCCCAAGGTAGTCGAGGTAATCGAAGACGCGGAGCACCCTCGTGGGCAGAAGGTCTTCGAGTTTCCTTCGAAGTGCCCGGAGTGCGGGAGTGCGGTTGTCCGCGCCGAGGGCGAAGTGGACTACCGCTGCGTGAACGCCGATTGTCCGGCCAAGTTGCGCGAAACCCTATTGCACTTCGGCCGGCGCGAGGTGATGAATATCGAGGGCGTGGGCGAAGCGGTGGTGCAGCAGTTGCTCGATCGCGGGCTTGTGCGCAGCGTGGCCGATCTCTACTCGCTCAGCGAAGAACAGTTGACCGGGCTGGATCGCTTTGCGGAAAAATCCGCGCGGGCGCTGATGAGCGAAATCGAAGGATCGAAGAAAGCCGGCCTGGCGCGGGTGCTCATGGGGCTCGGCATCCGTTTTGTTGGCGAGCGCACGGCGGAGTTGCTGGCCGAGGAGTTTGGCTCCATTGAAGCGCTTGAGAAGGCATCGGCGGAAGAGCTGGAGCGCGTGGAGGAGGTTGGTCCGCGCATCTCGCAGGCGATTCTGGAATTCTTTGCACAGCCAGCGAACCTTGCGCTGATCGAGAGCCTGAAAAAGGCAGGCGTGAATACAACCGCGGAGAAGAAACAGCGGTCGAGGCAACTGGCGGGATTGACGTTTGTGCTGACCGGTACGCTGCCGACTCTGACACGAGACGAAGCGAAAAAGCGAATTGAGGATGCTGGCGGAAAGACGGCCGGGTCGGTGAGCAAGAAGACCAGCTACGTGGTTGCAGGCGAGGAGGCGGGCTCAAAGCTCGAGAAGGCGCTTGAACTGAAGGTCCCGGTTATTGACGAGGCTGGGCTGCTGGCGCTGCTTGCAGGCGGAGCAGCGGAATAGGCGGATCGTCTGGCGATTTGAGGACAGGGGACTCGGCGCTCCGCAGGTGGGTATGGGTCACCGGGAACAACGGCGCCACTGCAACGAGAGTAAACAACAGGTCCATCCACACGGCAGACTCCTGGGCTTCGATGCGGGCTATGCGCTTGAACGGCGGCGGGCGGCGATGTCGGAGCGGCGTTCGACGGAGCGCAGTTCGCGAGCGCGTTCGCGCTCCCATGCCTCAGCGCGCCAGTTGCGCGACGCAATGTGCGGCGCTTCATCGGGCGAAGGAGCCACCGTCTCGACGCGAGGCTTTGCCGGCATGGCCACCAATCCGGGTTGAGGCCTGAGCGGGGATTCGGGCACTGCCGACACCGGCGACGTGGCGAGATGTGCGGAGGATTCGACTTCAGCATTGGCAGTTTTTGACATGGGGCTGGTATCGTCGCCGACGGTTCGCTCCGGAATCTCCGATATATCCGCCGCATTTCCATGGTTCCGCACGGCGATGGCTTTGGCCATGAATTCATCGACCAGCTTGTGGAGACAGGTTTGCCCGCACAGGTGCTTCGATCCTGGACGCAACCGGTTGCGCGATTGCCATCCGCTGACGCGCAACTCCCCTCCTTGTTCATACGCAACAAACCAGTGGTTGGTCTGCTTCTTTTCAGTTGCGCAAACGTCGCACGATATTGCCTGACGGATCACCCTATTCCCCCTAGTCCGCATAGTTCTCTTGCGGCTTCATCGATTCAATGTCTCGCGCCCGACGGTGCTGTACAGATCGGTTTGACGATCTGACAGCCGCTCCCTTAAGCAGATTGGAGCAGCCTCGAAAGCACCTTCCTCTACTTCATCGGGTATCCAGGCGAATACGTGAGGCAGCCGGTGTTGGAATCGAGGGGAGAATCAGATTCGGACGTAGAAGGTGGGACCGTACTGAAGCGGAACACAACAGTGTTTGACAGGGGATGTTGCAGGGGGAGACAGTGCGGCCAAAGGAGCGAGGCAAGTTCCCGCTCCGTCTGGGACGAGAGTTCGCTCAGTAATCCAGATATTTCCTGATAAGAAATAAGCTCGTAAGGTCAACAAAAAAAGCGTCGTCATGGAGTTCTACGGGCTCCCACCCATCGGACAAAAACAAAGGCGTCCGATGGATGGGGCACAGTTTCATACCCCGTGGGTCGTCGAAGCCGGTCGGAGACTGAGCGCTTTCGAATTACTGCTTTGGCGCAAAGTAGCCTTTACGAGCACGCACCTGGTAGCGCCGGTCGTTGCAATAGAGATAGATGGTTCTGAAGGCGCCGTCGTTCTTGAAGTCCGCAGGTGTGTAGGTCAAAGCGTACTGGCTGCGCAGCTCTTCCTCGATGTCTTTGAAGCTGGTTGAGACTTCTTCGACTGAAGGCGGGAAGAAGACCTGGCCACCGGTGTCGCCGGCCAACTGCGACATCACCTTGTCACCCTCGCCACGGCTGGGTGTCCAGTTGGTGCTGATGGAGTAGATGATGGTCTCGGAGCGCTGGCACATCTTGATGGCTTCGCTGAGATAGACGCGGCTCTGGTTGTCGTCGCCGTCGGAGAGCAGGATCAAGGCCTTGCGCACCGGTTCCTGGCCGCGAGACTGGTCCAGCAGCTTGTCGCGGCAGGCGGTGTAGACGGCATCGTAGAGCGCCGTTCCACCGCCGGGGCTGAGACGATTCACGCCGTTTTCTAGGGCATCGAGGTCCTTGGTCCAGTCCGCCGTGAGAGTCGGCGTCACATCGAATCCCATCACGAAGGCGCGATCGCTGCGAGCCTTGAGAATCTGCAGCAGGAACTCCTGCGCAGCCTGCTGCTCGAACTTGAAGCGGGAGTGAATCGAGGTACTGGTGTCGATGAGGATCCCGACGCGCAGGGGCAGGTTGATCTGCTGATGGAAGGAGTTGACCCTCTCCGGCGCCTTCTGATCGTCGAGCAGGGCGAAGTCGTGAAGCTGGAGGTTGGGGATGTAGCGGCCATGCTTGTCAGTGACGGTGAAGATGAGGTTGACCTCATTGACGCCCACTTTGATGGTGGGCGCACTCACGTCGGCGCCCGACGGGACGGCGGGTTGACTGCCAGGCTGCTGGGCCGGCGTTGCTGCCGCTGGCTGAGCTGGCGAGGTTGCTGGTTGCTGAGCGGGTAGCGCTGTCACTAGGAGCGCAGCCGCCAGGGCGAAGGCTGAAATCCCGAAGCCCCAGGGACGCGCTCCCGCGGCTGGGGGTGTCGAAAGCGATCTTGTCATATCGTCCTTATTTTACCAATTGTGCCCTTCGAGCGGCGGTCAATCCTGGCCACCGGAACCGGTTCAATTACTTAAGTCATAATCGGGAACGGCGGATCAGTTTTCAAGCTTTTTCAGGAATCGTTCCAATTCCTCTGGCAAGGGCGCCTCCAACTTCAGCGGCTTGCCGGTTACGGGATGTGTGAACTCGAGGTTGGCTGCATGCAGAAAGTTGCGTCCCAGTCGCAGAACCTCGGGCTCGGCCTTCCTGCGCGCGGCCTTGGATTGCGCTGCCTGCGCGGCTACCTGGTCTGTGAGTTGCCCCGCCCCGCCGTAAAGCGAATCCCCGACTACCGGGTGGCCGAGGGACGCCATGTGAACTCGAATCTGATGGGTCCGGCCGGTTTCGATGCGCACCCGCACCAGCGTGAATTTGCCGAAGCGCGTAACGAGCCGCCGGACCACCTCGTAGTGTGAGACCGCGGAGCGCGCATTTTCGTTCGGTTGCACGGTCATGCGCGTCCGTCGCATCGGGTCGCGGCTCACGCCAGCGGTGACGGTGCCTCGCTCGCGCTCCATGGCTCCCGACACGAGCGCGACATACGTCTTCTTCATCTGCCGGCCTGCAAACATCTCGCCCAGCGCCGCATGCGTGCGGTCGTTCTTGGCCACGACGATCAGGCCGCTGGTGTCTTTGTCGAGGCGGTGCACGATGCCGGGGCGCAGTTCGCCACCGGTGGATGAGAGGGCATTGAAGCGGAAGAGGAGAGCGTTGACCAGCGTTCCGCGGCTGCGTTCGTCGTCGTTCTGGCCGGCGCCGGCGTGAACCATCATTCCGGCCGGCTTGTTGACCACGGCCATGTCGGCATCTTCGAAAACCACATCGAGCGGAATGTCTTCCGCCGTGGCTTTGAGCGGCGCCGGATGGGGCTCGCCGGTGATCACGATGCGCTCGCCTCCGCGCAATTTGAGGGAGGCTTTTTCGCGCTCGCCATTGACGAGGACGTCGCCCTGGTCCATGAGCATCTGCACACGCGAACGGCTGACGCCGTCCAGTTGCGCGGCAATGAATTGGTCGAGACGCTGGCCGGCAGCATCGGCGGGCACCTCAATGGTTCGCTGTTGAAACGCGCTCTCTTCAGGCATTTGCGACCTCGCTGACCGCGGCTTTTGGTTTGCGCTCGAGAAGAACCAGTGCTCCGGCCAGCACCATCGCGATTGCGCCAAGCTGCGGGCCATCGAGCGCGCCGTTCAGCATTGCGCCGCGGCCTTCAGTATCCCGCCAGAGTTCGGTGATGAAGACGGCGACGCCTGTTCCCATGAGCCATAGGCCGGCCAGGTCGCCGGATTGGCGAATCGCCGGCTGACCGATGAAAAGGAATAAAGAGAGAGTGAAAAAGGCCAGCGCGACGTAGGCCTGTACGGGATGCAGAGGAACTCCAAGCGGAGTGCCGCTCCACACCGCAGCCAAGGGATGGGTATAGGTCACGGCCCAGCGAACCGTGGTGTCGGTTCCATAACCGGAGCCAGCCAGCAGCGTTCCCAACTGCTCGAAGGCCATCCCGAGCGCCATCGGAGCGGCCAGCACATCGGCTGTTGTTCTGAACGGCAGCTTCTGCCATCGCGCGCAGATCGCGGCAGACACCACGCCCGCCAGAGCGCCGGCCGCCGCCAGCAGCGGATGATGCACCATGGCCAGCGTCAGCAACCATGCGGGATGATTGCGCAGGTCGCGCAGATTGACGACGACCAACAGCAAACGTTGGGCTATCAGCGCCGCAAACAGAGAGACGACGCAGAGATTCCACACATGCCCGGTGTTGAGGCCGGCAATGCGCGCGGTTCGCTGGGTGAGCAGAAGAGCCAGCAGAACGCCAACGGCAGCCAACGCGCCATAGGACGGAATGAGGATTGCGCCGATGTGGAAGAGGACTGGATGCACCAGAGCAAGGATACGGCATCTGCCTTGTCGGGCGTTGAACTGGAAGGGAAGGTAGAATCCGACCCACTGGGCCGTGGTTGATGCGCTGGTGAACCCTTCCTAGGAAGGTGGAGCTCTCCGCGGTTCATTAGGCATTCCGGACTGGCGGACACGGCACACAGAACCGATT
>Ga0182027_10016199_pt1 | contig 10192 bp, 8 predicted proteins | sample 712E1DmetaG_FD_121300 | JGI IMG/M metagenome (GOLD analysis project Ga0182027, IMG submission 121300) | Permafrost microbial communities from Stordalen Mire, Sweden - 712E1D metaG (Illumina Assembly) | ecosystem: Environmental > Terrestrial > Soil > Wetlands > Permafrost | place: Sweden... | reverse complement strand
TCTGCTTTTAATTTTTCCAGTGTCGCAATATGTTCGGCAAAGGCTCCCTGCAGTGCAAGGACACCGATTTTCATCTTACCATCCTCTGCCGGCCATTAACTGGTCCGGAGGAATCTGTTTCGCGCTCAAACCCGGCATCGCTTCGCCGAGGTTTTTGGACACTTTGGCGATAATCTTGGCGTCGGTATAATGTGTGGTGGCTTTTACAATTGCCTTGGCCATCACCGAAGGTTTACTCGATTTGAAAATCCCGGAGCCGACAAATACGCCGTCGGCGCCCAGCTGCATCATCAGCGCTGCATCGGCTGGTGTCGCCACGCCGCCTGCGGCAAAATTCACTACCGGCAGTTTACCGGTGCGGTGGATTTCAACCACCAGTTCCAGCGGCGCGCCCAGTTCTTTCGCCTCCGCCGGCAGTTCGTCTTCGGACATGTTTACCAGCTTGCGGATTTCATCCTGCACAGTGCGCATGTGCCGTACCGCTTCCACGATGTCGCCCGTTCCGGCTTCGCCTTTGGTGCGTATCATTGCTGCCCCTTCGCTGATGCGCCGCAGGGCCTCGCCCAGGTTGCGGCAGCCGCAGACAAATGGTACTTTGAAATCGTGCTTCCAGACATGGTGCGATTCATCGGCCGGTGTCAGCACTTCCGATTCGTCGATATAATCCACCCCGAGTGCTTCCAGTACCTGTGCTTCCACAAAATGCCCGATGCGGCATTTCGCCATCACCGGAATCGTGACCGCTTTCATAATCGCTTCGATTACGGTAGGGTCGGACATCCGTGCCACGCCGCCGGCTTTTCTGATATCGGAAGGCACCCTTTCCAGCGCCATCACGGAGCACGCCCCGGCATCTTCCGCGATTTTGGCGTGTTCCGCGGTCACGACATCCATAATCACGCCGCCCTTTAACATCTGGGCCAGCCCGACTTTAACTCGAAATGTTGCGGTTTCCATGTTAATCTCCTGTCTGTTCGGAAAAAACGTCTTTCCCACTCGGGACTACAAAGCTATTTTACAACAAAATATCGCTAATATCTAATATCCCTGCTTGATGTAAATACTGACTATACTTAGTTGCACAGGCAGGGACGCCTGTGCGTTTTCTTTCCATTGTCATTGTCGGGCTTGACCCGACAATCCAGAAATTTCGGGCAACCTCATTGAGGCCGAAGGTCCATAAGTTTACGAGAGGGAGATAGTGATAATTTTAATAAGCCTCAAAACATAACACTGTAAGCTGTCCACTGAGAGTTGTTTCGAATTTACTTGATTACAAGGTACTGAGCTTTAGCGAATGTATTGAATCTTGAAAATTGATTATTTCTTAGATGAGGGGTCTTTTAATCGGCAGCCCCTGCCCCCTTGGGTAAATCTCCGGCGTCGGTGCGATTTTTTCAATCACTACCAGCACGCGGTTATCGGTGAATTCGTTTAACTCCACCGGTTTTATCTCGATTAGCTTTCCGCCCATCGTGGCGATGGCGCGCTTCGCCTGCTTCATCTCTTCGGCAATTTCTCCTTTTTTATGCAATATCACCTTTCCCGCGATTTTACAGAATGGAATCGTCAGTTCTGCCAGCGTCGGCATTGGGGCTAAACCCCGTGCTAAAACTAGGTCGTAACTCTCGCGGTATTGCTGACGGGCCAGTTCTTCCGCTCGCCCGCTGACAACCTCGATATCGTTCAATCCCAGCTTCTGTTTCAGATGGTTCAGAAAAGTGATTTTCTTGTTCGTCGAATCCATCAGTGTCAGCCGTATCTGGGGGAAAATGATTTTCAGCGGGATTCCCGGCACCCCGGCGCCCGTCCCGATGTCAATCACCCTGGGATGGGGCTTACTTACTGTCGGTCTCCACGCCGCCGCCACCGTCATCGAATCCAGAAAATGCAGGGTTTGCACTTTCTCATATTCGGTAATCGCCGTCAGGTTCATCCGCTGGTTCCAGTCCGTCAACTCTTCGTAATAAATCTGGAATTGAGCGAGCTCATGCTCTCCTGCCTTGATTCCCAGTTTTTCCAACCCGGCGGCCAGTTTTTCCATTACCATGAATCTATTATAACAGGAGTATGGTATTATTCATTCTTAATCCGTCTCTTTACCGTCTTTGCGAGTCCGCCTCAGGCGGACGCTACAATCTAAAATCATTTTTGTAAAACAGGGGTTGTGTTTTAAGATTATCGTTGTCGCTCTTTGATTTATTTTGTCTTTAACATTTATTTGGTTATTGGCATTTGGTATTTGAAATTTTCTCTTACTCTACTTTGTGCCTGAAACTTGCTTTCCTGCTCTCAATCTGCTATAATTATAAATTACAAGCTTGAAAAAATAATAGTCAATTATCCGCTAGGGGTGCTGAATGCTGAGAGTTCGCCGCAGGCGAACGACCCTTAGAACCTGACCTCGGTAATACGAGCGTAGGGATGCGGTCGAAACAAACCAGGGAGAAATCGCAACCCTGGTTTTATTGTTTTAAGGGGGTGTTTTATGACACAGCTCGAAATGGCCCGCAAAGGTATTATTTCTCCGGAGATGAAAATCGTCGCCGCACAGGAAAAACTGGACGTGGAATTCATCCGCGCCGGCATTGCTGATGGCAATATCGTCATTCCCGCCAATATCAAGCATAAAAACTTCACGCCCTTCGGCATCGGCAAAGGTTTGCGCACCAAGGTCAATGCCAACCTCGGCACTTCCTCCGATTTCGGCACGATTCAAACCGAGCTGGCCAAGTTGCAGGCCGCGATTGATTTCGGCGCCGATACCGTCATGGATTTGTCCACCGGCAAAGATATTCCCGCTGTGCGCCGCGCGGTGATGCAGGCCAGCACTATTCCCGTCGGAACTGTGCCTCTTTATCAGGCCGCCATTAAAGCCATTAAAGAATCCGGCGCCATCGTGAAAATGAGCGCCGATGATATTTTCGCCGCTATCGAAGACCACTGCAAGGACGGCGTCGATTTTATTACCGTTCACTGCGGCGTTACCCGCTCCGCCATAGCCCGCCTCAAAGAACAGGGCCGCATCACCGATGTTGTCTCTCGCGGCGGCGCGTTTACCGTCGGCTGGATTCTGCATAACGAACGGGAAAACCCGCTTTTCCAGTATTACGATCGCCTGCTGGAATTGGCGCACGAATATGATGTCACCCTCAGTCTCGGCGACGGCATGCGTCCCGGTTGTCTCGCGGATGCCACCGACCACGCCCAGGTCGAAGAATTATTGATTCTCGGCGAACTGGTGCAGCGTGCCTGGCAAGCCGGCGTGCAGGTCATGGTCGAAGGCCCCGGTCATGTCCCGCTCAATCAGATCGAGACCAACGTCAAACTCCAGAAATCCATCTGCAAAGGCGCGCCGTTTTATGTGCTTGGCCCGCTGGTCACCGATATCGGTGCCGGCTACGACCATATCACCGGCGCCATCGGCGGCGCTTTAGCTGCCATGTACGGCGCGGATTTCCTCTGTTATGTGACGCCTTCCGAACACCTCTCTCTGCCTGATGTTGAAGATGTCCGCCAGGGTGTAATTGCCTCCCGCATCGCCGGTCACGCCGCCGATATCGCAAAGGGTGTCAAAGGCGCCATGGATTGGGATATCAAAATGGCCCACGCCCGCAAAGCGCTGGATTGGGAAGCTCAAGCCAAACTCACTTTGACTCCCGATTATTCCCGCAAAGTCCATGCCAAACACGCCTCTGGCGGCGAAGCCTGCAGCATGTGCGGCGATTATTGCGCCATGAAAGTCGTCGGCGAATACCTCAATATCCCCGCCCCCGCCTGCAAGGACTAAATTTGCCCCATTGCGAGGAGCAAAGTGACGCGGCAATCTCATTGTGATGAGACATGTTCCCTCGTTTCTGTAGGGGAGGGTTTAGTCGCAGACGTAACCCTCCCGCCCCGCCTCTACGCCGCACCATCCCCTTTGTCTTTCCCGCGAAAGCCTATAGTCCCGTATTCCTATCCCCAAACGGGAGGGAATCCATCAACTATCATTGCCTCAATTCAATCGTCGCATTTATCGTAAAGGGAAATAAACCTTCTCCATTTTCGTTATTATTTAATCATTCCTATTTTGTATTTCAGTATTGTTTAGTATTTCGATATTAGTATTTCGGATTTACTTTGAAACTTGAAAATTGATTATTGACACTTTTTCTCTCACTTATTCGCCTTAACCGCCCCATTCGTGCTAAAGTAATATTTGGGGTTGTCCTCAAGTAACTATGGCCAGAAAAATCGATTCGTATGATGTCATTGTCGTTGGCGCGGGGCCCTCGGGCAGCCAGGTTGCTTACAAATTGGCGGCGATGGGCTATATCGTCGGGGTAGTCGAGAAAAACGCCGGTCTCAATCGCGATGTTTGCTGCACCGGCCTCGTCAGCCGCGAATGCGTTAACAAATATTCTATTCCCGAAGGCGTCATTCACCGCTGGGTCAACAGCGCTAAACTTTTCCCGCCCTCCGGGAAAATTGTCCACATTCAGCGCGACGCCCCGCAGGTCGCGGTCTTGAACCGTTCGGCTTTCAATCAAATCTGGGCACAGCGTGCTAAAAAAGCCGGCGTGGAATATCATTTCGATTGCAACTTGCGCGGCATCGTCCGCGAAAAAGGCAAAGTTACCGCCGAAATCTACCGTCACGGAGAAACGTTGTCCCTGCAGGGCCGGACCGTCGTTATCGCCACCGGTTTCGGCACGCGGCTGCTCGATAATCTCGGCCTCGGTGCCGCCGGCGATTTTGCCATGGGTGCCCAGGCTGTCGTCGCCACCGACGTCAATGAGGTGGAAGTCTATTTTGGCAGCGAAGTCGCGCCCGGTTTCTTCGGCTGGCTGGTGCCCACATCGCCCGGCAAAGGTCTCGTCGGCCTTCTCGCTCGCCGCGATAATCCTTTCTACCTCCGCAAATTGTTGGCTTCGCTGGCCGCGGATGGTAAAATTGCTTCCGACGATGTTCCGTTGACTTACGGCGGTGTGCCGTTGAAGCCGCTCCCCCGCACCTGCGGCGATAACCTGCTGGTCGTCGGCACGGCGGCCGGTCAGGTCAAACCTGTCACTGGCGGAGGCATTTATTTCGGCCTGATTTGTGCCGATATCGCCGCCAATCACCTGCAAAAGGCGCTGGCCGCGGATAACCTCACCGCCCGCGGTTTGGCCGGTTACGAAAGGGCTTGGCGCCGCAAACTGGCCCGCGAACTGCGCAACGGCTACTGGGGCCGGAAAGTCTACGAAATGCTCAATGACCGTCAGGTCAACCGTGTTTTCGGACTGATGGAATCCACCGGCATCATCGAGGAATTGCGCCGCTCCGAAGAACTTTCCTTCGATTGGCATGCGGATGTCATTACCCGTGTCATGCGGCAGCAGCTACTCGCTCAAACCTTCAACTCCCTCAGAGAGCCGTTCGGCCGGAAAAAATCGGCTGGCAGCGCTGGTTAAATTAATAATTAAGTAAGTAAAGGGGTGTAATGGTTACTAACAATAATAACGAAAATATCACTCTGGGCGAAGCCGTCGGCAAATACCTTGCCATTTTACCGGACGAAAAAAAGAACGCCGCGCAACAGGAAATTAACAATTTTATGCGCTGGTACGGCGGTCGGGAAAAACCGCTGGAAGCCCTGGAAGGTTCTGCTGTCGGGAATTACGCCGAGCGCCTGGCACGCACCGATGCCGCCTGCGTGCAGAAACTGGACCTGGTCAAAGGATTCTTAACCTACGCTCACAAGCAGCACTGGTGCAAGGAAAACCTCTCGGTCAGTATCCGCGTGGTGAAGAAGAGCAGCGGTAAATCCAAACCTGCTTCGGCCGCCTCCAAAAAGAAAGGCCAGAAGAAAGAACCCGCTTATATGACCCAGAAAGCTTATGACGACATCGGTACCGAACTCAAAACCCTCCAGGAAAAGCGTCTCGCCGTGATTGAAGATGTCAAACGCGCCGCCGCCGACAAGGATTTCAAAGAGAATGCCCCCTACCATGCCGCCCGCGAGCAGAAAAGCATGCTCGACGGTAAAATCATGGAACTGGACGAATTGATTACCACCGCGGTCATTATCGAGGAAAATGTAAACACCGATACGGCCGGTATAGGCTGCACCGTCGTCCTGCTGGACATTGACTCCAACCGCGAATGCCGCTATTCTTTAGTCGGGCCCCGGGAATTGAACCCCGCCAAAGGCAAGATTTCCACCGTGTCCCCGGTCGGCAAAGCGGTCGTCGGCAAGGCCGTCGGCGCTCAGTTTGAAGTCTCCGTGCCGGCGGGTAAACTCCACTTCGAACTCAAGGAAATCCTGCACTAAAAGGGGTCAAACTCTAAATACGAAGCACTAAACTCCAAACAATGTCGAAATACAAAATTCGAATTTTAAATTTGTTTAAGATTTCGATAATAGATATTAGGATTTAAAAAGTTATGGAATGGAAAGTAACTGCTGCTACCGTTAATTGTCCGGCCGTGGCGGACGAAGTCACCGTCATCGTTAAAAGCGACTGGTCGGTGAGCTGCTCCGGTTTTGACAAGCTCAAGACCTCGCGCCGCGCCCAGTTGCAGATGGTCGAGCGCAGCCTGGATTTGAAGCGCACTCTCGATTGCAAGGGCATGCAGTGCAAGCAAATCTCCGATTACCTCGACAAATTGCGCGCCGAAGCAAACCTCCCCGCCGCCAATCAGTAACCTATCTTCTTTACTCAATCCGCTCATTCATTCTCCTGTCCTTGAGCCCTGTCAGGCGAAGGTGCCTTATCATCCACAGCAGCCTCGACGAAATCACTATCATCCAAACCAGCGGGATGCTCAATAAAATCCGCTCGTAAATTCCGAACCACGGGTTGATGAGTTGCGGCGCCAGCGGATGCGCGACCACCCAGTACAAACCCAGCGCCAGTGCCGTAATCCCGGCCGCGATGGTGAAACCGGCGAAAGGCCGCCAGTGTGTGTCCGAATTCAGGCTCGGGACTAAAAGCAGCGCGCCGATTGGGAAAGCGGCCGCCGTGACCAGGAAAACCCAATTGTGGATGTTATAGGCTAAGGTTTTTGGCGCGAACGGGTCCTGGTTCACCCGGAATATCGCCGTCAGCAGCTGCGCCAGTCCCATGATTATGAACAACGCGCTCGCTAATTTGCCGGCTTTGGATTTGGCGATGCCGATGTAAACCGCGGTGCCGAACGCCACCGTAAACACCGTCATCAGGCAGAAATTGACTGTTTGCAGCCAGCCGTATCTTCCGAATATCAGTCGGCTGATGGATGCTGCCGCCGGGTCGTATCCCGGATACAGCGATTGCGCCAGCAGCAGAATTAACCAGAAAATCACCGGCCCGGCAATCCCCGCCTCGGCCAGCCCGGTCAGCCACCGCCTCTTCGCCGCGGTCATGTCCTGCCCCGGATTCCCTGTTTTCACTGCAATGTCCATTCACTCTCCTGTCTTTTTAACGTGCGCTCCCTTTCGGGGAAAGCCATAATTATTAAGCATGTCGAGGGGAGATACAGAGGGATTTATCTCCAGATCAGTCCTCTCTCCCTATCAGGCCGCTAGGTCCCGGAGGTACGAACGGGAGAGAGATTGAAAGAGAGTGACAATTTCTATAGGCTGCAAGCCGCATTGTCATTGCGAGGACTAAAAGGATCAAGCAAACCGACATCGCAATGCCGTACTGGGTCCGCTTTAGGCGGACTAATGTATCAGAGTAGGGAAGCGGTATCTCCGCTTCAACCAGGGCTGCTTACTTCCCCTTCACAATCAGCTGCCCTTTCCCGTCAATCTCCGCGCTGACACCGGTATCGAACCAGCCGTCTGCCATCGCTGCCGCGGTCTTTGCTTCGTTGCCAAAGTAGCCGCTGAACAGACCGTCGCCGCGTACTAAAAGCTTCCCTTCGGTCGTAATCCGCACCTCGGTGTTGGTGGTGGGGCGTCCGACGGCGTTAAAATCGATTTCCTCTTTCCCCTCGGCGGCAATCAAACCCGTTTCGTCCAGAGAGAAGCTTGGGCGTAAATTGACGCCGAGAGCATGCAGCAGGCGGAAAGTCTCCGGGTTGGTCATCGGACCGTCAGATGCGGCAACCCGGACGCGTCCCAGTCCGAACCGGTTCCGCAGCGGGCGGGAAAGCAAACAATAGCCGGGGATATTCCATAACTGCCGGAAAAAGTTGCCGGACCTGTTGGCAATCCGCGCATCCCCCAGTTTGTAGCCGTTGCCCAGGAACAGCGCGGCGTAAAAACCGGTCAGCGGACCGGCTTTGATTTTCGCCTGAATCGCGGCCGCAATTGCGTCCCATTCTTTCGGGCTATAAACCGCGAAATCGGGGTGGGCCTTGCGCATGTCGGCGGTCAGGGTTTCCGGGCTTTGCGGGAAGTTCAGGATTGCGCCGGTCAAAACGTGCGGCAGCGCCGCGAATAAACGGTTCTCCAGCCCGGTGACGGGGAAAACGGACATCAGACTAAACTCGGGGCGCAACGGGAAGCGCTTCAGCAGGCTCTGTCCGCCGGCAATCAGCGCCTTGTGCGTCATCACGACGCCCTCCGGCGCGTCGTTGGTGCCCGCGGTATAGTAGACGGCGGCGGTGTCCTCGCCCAGGCCTTTATTCAGGTTCAGTTCGAAAGTGTTGACGTTCTTTTTCTCGAATTCTTCGCCCGTTTGCAGCGCGGCGGTGAAATCGAGCAGTAGCGGGTCTTTATCGTCTTTCAGCCCGTCGTCGTTCCAGTAAATGATTTTTTTCAGCTCCGGCCAATCGCTCCGGACGGCCTGGAATTTGGTAATCTGCGCCTGGTCCCGCACGACGGCGATTTTGGCTTTGCTGCGGGCGGCGATGGATTTCAGCCCGGCCGACGTGATTTCCGGGGGAATGACGGCCGCGGTCCCGCCGGCAAACTGGGCGGCAAACTGGCTCCAGAAGAATTCCGGCTCGTTGGCTGCGACGACACAGACGGCGTCCCCGCGCTCCAGTCCCAGGCTGACCAGCGCCAGCGAAAGTTGACGGATGACCTCGTAGTATTTGCGCCAAGTGTACTTTTTCCAGGCACGGCCCTGCTTCTGCGCCATCGCGGTCTCGTCCGCACCGATGTCGTAGTTGTGACGGATGTATTCGGGGATGGTCTCGAAGGCGCGCGGCGGCCGCGGCGGTTCCACCGAAAGGCGGGGTTCAATTTCTGGCTGCATTGTCATAATTAACTATTATACTCCAAAAGCTTTCACAAGAAAGCTAAATACTAAATCCGAATATCGAAATCCGAAACAAACTCAAAATAAAAAACCTCTAAAATCCCCTTCTATCTATACATTTGCTTCGATGTAAGTCTACCGAAGCAAAGTACCTTCGGCTTTCCCCCACGAGTGGGGAAAGGACTAACCGTGTGTTTTAGTTCCCTCGTCCAAATGGGGAAGCAAGGGCACATAACCATCGGTTAGTTCCCTCGCCCCTTGAGGGAGAGGGCCAGGGTGAGGGGACATTGTACACTTTACGCAGTAAATGTGTATCGGCGCAATTATCGTATTCGTTTTGTAAAAAGTGCATTTCCTATAGCAGAGGAAACGAATATTTTCTGGTTTTCGGGTATGCGGAAGCACTCTGCGTTTCTGAAATGACGTGAGGCGCTGCGGCGTTTGCGGCCGCTTTGTTTAGAACCATTCCCATTTTGTCATTACACTTGCCCCGTGCCCACGGGGTCGGGCTCTGACCCGATAATCCAGAAAGATAACGGGAGAGGATGATGGCTGGATTTCCGATCAGATCTTGTACATTTTGGCTATAAGCCAAAAGTATTTCGCCTGCGGGCCTCAAGAATGACAGGTGGTGGATAAATCCCCTTGTCATTATCGGGCTCCGACCCGATAATCCAGAAAGATAACGGGAGAGTATAATGGCTGGATTCCCGCTTTCACGGGAATGACAGGTTGTGGTGGATTGCTGCCCTTGCAGCAGTGGGTCCTCAATATTTGCCCTTTACCGGGCGCTCAGGAGCTGGATTCTGACGAGCCTGGGCCTTTGCGTCCACCAACCCGGGAGGACTGTGAATAATGAGTGTCCGTGGCCTGCGTTGCCGCCTTAGTCGTATAGTTCGCACCGGTTGAAAGGTACCGGAACGTTCTCTGTATTCCGATACTTTTCCCCCGGGAACCCCTAAAGCCGTTGTACATGGGCATTTCCTGAATGCCCAACCGGCCCCGGCGGTAAGAATCATGACGGAGAGTTTTACGGT
>Ga0182027_10016198_pt1 | contig 10192 bp, 10 predicted proteins | sample 712E1DmetaG_FD_121300 | JGI IMG/M metagenome (GOLD analysis project Ga0182027, IMG submission 121300) | Permafrost microbial communities from Stordalen Mire, Sweden - 712E1D metaG (Illumina Assembly) | ecosystem: Environmental > Terrestrial > Soil > Wetlands > Permafrost | place: Sweden... | reverse complement strand
CGCGCGGGCCTCCGGCCCGCTTTGGGTGTGCCAACGCTCGGCCCGCCACCAGAATCGGAACCCCATCCCGATTGGCGAGTCGAAAGCGGGCCGGAGGCCCGCGCGCCGGACTTTGTCAATGGCGCTGCGTGGGATGCGGGCGGGCCATAGAAATTGAAATTGCCGCCGACCGGGGAGTTGGCCCAGTCTCGCGGCGAAACGAATTGCGCGCCGTCCGCCGAAAAGTGTTTTTCAATCATTTATGCAACGTGGTGCCGCCAAATGCCTGGCTGCGGTCCTGACCGCCGCCGCCGCATCGGCGGACGCACACGGGGGGACAGCCGCCCCGATTTACTTGTCAGGCAACGGTCTGCGAGTGGGGATTGAGCAGCAGGGCGGCCGGCTCCTGGAAGTGAGCGATGAGAAGGCGAAACGCAATCTTGTCGGCAGCGAGGGCGGGGCGCTGTGGGAGTTGGAGTTTCTGCCCGGGAAGGGGCTTAAGGTTCTCAGACCCGAGCAGGCGAAATCGTTCCGCGGCGAGCGTGTGGGCCGCGGTCGGGCGCAGCGCCTGGAGCTTGCCTGGGGAGAATTCAACCTGACCGCGGCGCCGAGGCTGCGCGTCCTGGTAACAATCGGCTTGGAGGAGAAGCGGCCTGTGAGCCGGTGGCGCATCAGCGTTGATGGCCTCGGGGACTTGGGCCTCCACCAGGTCCGCTTCCCGCGCCTGCTCAAAATGCCGCGGCAGGAGAATGAAGTGTTGGCGGTGCCGGTCTGGCTGGGACAACAAACCCGCAACGCGCGCGAGCTGCTTTGCGGTTTGGACAGCGCGCACCGCCTGGAATGGGCCTACCCGGGTCTGCTGTCGTTGCAATGCCTGGCGTTTGGCGCGCCCGGCGGGCCGGGCCTGTATTTGGCGTGCGATGACGCGGCGGCATTTCGGAAGTCGTTTGCCTTCTTCGGCGACGGGCTGGACAACATCAGTTGCGAACTGGTCCACCTGCCGGAGAAAGCGGACCGGCCAACAGGTTGCTGGACGCTCCCGTACGCGGTGCGGGTCGGGGCGTTGACGGGCGACTGGGTCACCGCGGCGGAATGGTATCGGGGCTGGGCCACCAACCAGGCCTGGGCGAAAGCGAGCCGGCTGAGCCGGGGCGCGGTGCCGGACTGGGTGCTGCAGACGGGCGCGTGGGTTTGGAACCGTGGCCGGTCCCCGGAGGTGCTATCGCCCGCGCTGGCCCTCGAGCGAAGCTTGAATTTGCCGGTAAGCGTGTTCTGGCACTGGTGGCACGGGTGCGCTTACGACGCCGGGTTTCCGGAGTATCTGCCCCCGCGCGAAGGGGCGGAGCCGTTCAAAGTAGCGCTGGCGGCGGCGCACGAGCGCGGGGCGCACGCGCTGCTCTACATGAACCAGCGACTGTGGGGGATGACAACCCGAAGCTGGGTGGAGGAGGGAGCCGCGCGGTTTGCGGTGAAAGGTCCGGACGGAAAGATCAAACCGGAAATCTATAACACTTTTACCCAGACCCCGTGCGCCTCGATGTGCCTGGGCACGGAATTCTGGCGGAACAAATACGCCGAGCTGGCCGAGCGCGCTGTTCGGGAGCTGGGAGCGGACGGGATTTACATGGACCAGGCCTGCACGAGCCTGGCGTGTTACGACGCGGCCCACGGGCATCCGATTGGCGGAGGGACCTACTGGATGAAGGGGTTCCGTTTGTTGGCGGAGGATATTCGCCGTCGGTGCGACGCGCCAGCCGGCGAGCGATCACGGCCACCGGTGGTGCTGGCCGGCGAGGGGTGCGGCGAGGCTTGGCTGCCGTATCTCGACCTGATGCTCAGCCTGCAAGTGAGCCGCGAGCGGTACGCGGAGTGGGACGGGTGGGAGACAATTCCGTTCTTCCAGGCGGTCTATCACGCGTATGCGGTCACCTATGGGAATTACTCGTCGCTGACGATGCCGCCCTATGATGAATTGTGGCCCGCCGCCTCTGCGCCCAAAGAGCCGCTGAAACTGCTCGAGCGGAAGTTCTCCCGCCAGTTTCTGCTCGAACAGGCGCGCGCCTTCGTCTGGGGCCAGCAGCCGACGATTGCCAACTTCCTGCCGGGGCAACTCGAACAGCGCCCGGAGGAAATGGAGTACCTGATGCGCCTGGCCCGGATTCGCAACCGCGCCACGAAGTACCTCCTGCACGGCACATTTCTTCGACCGCCCGAACTCCACGCGCCGGAAGCGACACTGGACATGTCGCGTCTGTCAATCTACGCCGGACAACGGGGCGGATTGACCGCCTTTCAAGATCGCTATCCGCTGGTGCTCGCGGGGGCGTGGCGCGCCCCCGATGGTGACGTGGCGCTGGCATTGGCCAGCATCGCGGATGAACCTCTCGACCTCTCGTTCAACCTCGACGCAGAGTATTACCAGGCACCGAGAGGGCGAAGGATATATCGGATGGACGAAGCCGAGCGGAAACAGATTGGTCGAATAGCAGCGAACGGGTCAGCCCTGAAACTCAATTTGCCGCCGCGCGGGGTGTGCATTTTGGAGTTCGTCCACGAGTAGCGATCAGCTCTGGGGTCCTCCTGTTTGCGGCGAAAAGGGCTGGTTCTCAGAATTGCGAGGCATGGCAAATGCAAAACTAACGGCGGTTGATGCTTTTGAGAATGAGTTTGACTATGAAAGCTATCTTTTACGCGCAATTGCAGCCGGTAAAGACAATGAAGCAGCTTGTCAGCGATCGCCGTCTGTATCGCGGGCTCATTCTTGGGGCGCTGGTCATCACGTGGTGCTTCTAAGGGCGTGACCGGTCATTGATGCCGGAACGGTTCCCGGGGGCGATTTTTTTCTCGCCAAGCGCTGGCCTGCTCTCTATTCTGGCGTCGCGATGGGAAAACGAAAGATTGCTTATGGATGTGGTTTTTAATTGTCCCAAGTGCGAGCAGGAGTTGGTCGTGGATAGCTCGGGCGCTGGCACCGAGATTGTTTGTCCTACCTGTCGTGAGACGCTCACGATCCCGGCGCCGGAATCGGTCATTCCCCAACCGGGCGGTGACGGCGGCCCCGCCGCGCCGCGTCTCGCCCCTCACCCGGTAAACCCCATCGCCTCCTCCGCCGCCGCCAAGGTGGAAATGCATCTGCGCGTGCCGGTGCACACCACCCCGACCGCAAGCCTGATTGAAAAGCCGCTGCGCCCCCTCGAAGTTGCCGCCAAGGAGAGCGATAAGAGAATCCGCGTCAAGACGATCAAGCACACGGATTGCATCGAGGTGGGCCACGACAAATTCGACGAGGTGGTATCGGGCTTTTTGGGCAAGGTCGGCGAAGCCAACGTCATCAGCATCACGACCCTGACCTATACGCATCTGGATATTGGCACCCAGAAGCTGCTCACCGATTTCGGCGTCATGGTCGTTTATCGCGGCTAGCCCGCGAGGCCGGGTCTGGCGAGGCGCTTGACGCCGTTGCCGCCCCTTGCTACCCTGCCCTCATGAATCGCCAGTCCATCCGCTTGTTACTGGTTGCAGTTTTCTGGCTGGCGCTGCCCTGCCTGGCGCCGGCGCCGCTGATCTTTCGCCCCGGCGAAGGCTGGACCTACGAGCCGGTCGGCGGCGAAGGCAAATGGATGCAGGGCAACGCGAAAGACCAACTGGGCGTCGCCCAGGCCGCCTTTGACAAAAAGGCCTACAGCCTGGCGCTCAAAGCCGCCCGCCACGTGATCCAAAAATGGGGGCTGTCGGATTACGCGCCGCAAGCGCAATACCTCCTCGCCCGCTGTTACGAAGCCACCGGCGATGACGCGCAGGCCTTCAAGTCCTATCAGATGCTCCTGGAGAAATACCCGAAGATGGCCAATTACGATGAGATCCTTCAGCACCAGTACCAGATCGCGAACCGTTATCTGGCGGGCCAGTGGTTCAAGTGGGGCTTCCTGCCGCTGCCCCCGTGGATTTCGGGCCAGAACGAGCGCACGGCGGAGATGTATGATAAGATCGTCAAGAACGGGCCGTACAGCGACGTGGGGCCGCAAGCCCAGTTGAAGATTGGCGCCACGCGCGAAAAGCAATCCAATTACCCCTTGGCCATCAAAGCCTACGAAACGGCCGCCGACCGCTATCACGATCGGCCCGAGGTGGCGACCGAGGCGCTTTACCGCGCCGCGTCGGCCTGCAAGAAAGAAGCCCAGACCGCCGAGTACGACCAAACGGTCGCCGGCCAGTCCATTGCCATGTACAACGATTTCATGGCGCTCTACCCGAAAGATTCGCGGGTGCCGGAAGCGCAACAGTTCATTGTGACCCTCAAGCGCGAACAAGCCCGCAGCAGTTACGAAATCGCCAAGTTCTACGACAAGCGCAAGCATTGGAATGGCGCCCTCGTTTACTACAACGAGGTCCTGGTGCAGGACCCCAACTCGCCCTATGCCGCCGAGGCACGCCAACGGCTGGAGGAGCTCAAGCGGCGGACCCCAAAGGCTGCTCCCTAGCATGGGGCCCGTTCGCTGGCTGCTGCTCGGGATGGCGGCGCTCGCCGTGACCGGCTGCGCCGGCTACCGGCTCGGGCCGACCAATGGCGTCGCCGCGCGCGAACGCTCGGTGCAAATCGTTCCGTTTTCCAACCAAACGATGGAACCGCTCCTGAGCGATGCTGTAACCCAGCAACTCCGCAAGGCCGTGCAGAGCGATGGCACCTACCAACTCGCTTCCCACGACGATGGCGACATCATTGTCAGCGGCGTGCTCACCGGCTACATCCGCTTTCCGCTCAGTTTCCAGCCCACCGACGCCCTCACCGCGACCGACTACAGCGTGCAGCTCTCGGCGCAGGTGACGGCGCGCGAACGGAGCACCGGCCGAGTGATCCTCAACCAGCGCGTTACCGCGACCACCCTTCTGATCGTTGGCAGCGACCTGACCAGCGCCGAGCGCCAGGCGCGCCCACTGCTGGCCGCCGACTTCGCGAAAAACGTAACGGCGTTGCTGGTGGACGGGTCGTGGTGAAAACCAAGCCGCGGGCTTGCCGGCGGCGGCCCTCTGTGGTAGCAATTCCGCATCTGGTCAAACAATTCAAACAATTAATCAATTCAACACTATGATCAAATCTGTCCTAAAAATCAGCGCGGTGAGCCTGCTCGCCATGGCGATTGCCGGCCTGCCGCTGTCAGTTCTGGCCCAAAGCACGAATAAGCCCGCGGCGACCACGCCAGCCGGCGCGGCCAAGAAAGACGCCACCGCGAAAGATACCTCCGCCAAAAAGAAATCGGCCCATCCCTTCCACGGAAAACTGGCCGCGGTGGACAAGACCGCCAAGACAATCAAGGTGGGAGAATCCATCTACCAGATTACGTCCGAGACCAGAATCGAAAAAGCGGGCAAGCCAGCCATGCTGGAAGACGGGGTAGTCGGTGAGGAAGTCGCCGGCTATGCCAAGCCCACGGACGACGGGAAAATGGCCGCGTCATCAGTGCGTTTTGGACCGAAGCCGGAAGGCACCACCGGGGCAAAGAAGAAAGACACGGCACCCAAATGAGCCCCGATACCAGCGGATGATTGAGGCAGGTCCTCAGGGGGGGCCTGCCTTTTTGTTTCCACCCTGGAATCAGCGGTTGGGATGGCGCGGTCCCCCTATTTAACCGATTTAACCCTGTACCTTATTTAACCCGTTCCGTCCCAGGTCACCGCCGCCACCAACTGGTCTTGCTCTTGATCCCTTTGCCTCCACTGGGCTGGGTGCTTTGCTGGATGAGCAACTGCCCGCGGGCCTGCCATAGCGCCAGCTCCAGCTCATCGTAGCTCAAGTACCGGTCCGAAGGATTCTTGGCCAGCACCTTCACCAGCGTATCGCTGGTGGGTTGCGTAACCTCGGGAATCACCAGATTGGGCGGCGTCAGCGCGGTGTGCACGTGGGCGGCGACCAGTTCTTCCACTGTTGGCGCCTCGAATGGCACGTGGCCGGTCAAGGCATGGTACAAAGTGCAGCCCAGGCTGTACATGTCGGAAAGAAAGGTCTCGCGCTCCCGTTTGATCTTCTCCGGGGCGACGTAGTACGGGGTGCCCTCGGTCACGGAGGTTGACTCCGGCTCGGCTTCAACGCTGCGCGCCAGGCCGAAATCAATCAGCTTGGGTTCATTGTCGGCGTCGAAGAGGATATTGCCGGGCTTGATGTCGCGATGGAGCAGGTTGTGTTTGAGCGCCATATCCAGCGCCGAGGCTATTTTGTAGCCGATGTCCAGCACCTCGAGTTCGGTGAGGCGCTGCTGCTTTTCAATGCGCGTATCCAGGCTGCCCCGATCCGCCAGCTCCATCACCAGATAACGCTGCCCTTCGAACTCGTCGAAGGAATAGATGTGGATGATGTTCGTGTGGTTCAGCGAGGCGCAGGCGCGCGCTTCCCGGTAAAAACTCTCAAGGGCTACCGCGTCGTTCTCCAACTCCTTCCGCATCAGCTTCACGGCCACCAGCCGCTCGAGCACCGTGTCGAACGCACGATACACCTTCCCATGCCCGCCGGAGGCAATCTTGCTGCGCAGTTCAAACTGGCGCAGTTGCATCGGCATCATGATGGCGTGCCCGCACTTGCTGCATGGCACCGACGCCAGCGGCGGCAGGTCCCCAGGGATGAAGACCTTCGACTCACAGCCGCTGCAAGTCACCATCTTCAGTGGCTTATCGCTCGCACTCATTGCTCTCGCATAATTGTAGCATCGGCCGTTTCGGCGACAAGTGTCCGCCGCCCAGGCTGCCGATGACCGGCCTGCCCGCCGGCAACACCCCTGCTTGTATCCCTTTGCCGTCCGGCCGTCAAAGATGAAAATGGCCAAGCAGATTAGTTGACAACTGGCCGGGTATGGTGTTTTATTATCTGCGCTAGAGAATGACAACTAAAGTTACAATTAGCCTGTGCGGCCAGCGAGCCGAGGGACGGACGTCCCCGTGGCATCGCGATATGCGCCGCCCTGGCATCGTGGGAGGGAACGACTAACCGACATCTGAGATTTTCCCCAAGCCCGCGATTGCCAGCCAATCGCGGGCTTTTTGTTTAACCGAATGCCGCCCCGGTGGGCGGCGCCAACGAAAGGCAACAACATGAATGCAAATGATCGCCGGGTGCCGACCCAGTTCGCACCCGAAGTCCAGTTCGAGGTGACCCCGGAGTCGCCCGCGCCGTTCCGCGCCAGGCAGGATGCCGGGCTGGAACGGCTCAAGCGCCAATTGCTCCAGGACCGGATGGAAAGAACCTGGGATTCGCGGCACCGCGGCGCTTTGTTCCGCGCGGCGGACGACGCGGCGGCTTTGGCCTGGGCGACGCCCTATCCGTTGCTGGTCTTCCCCGTCCTGTTTGAGGAAAAGGCCGGGACCGCGGAACGCCAGGCGCTGCACCAGAAGCAGGTTCGCGCACGCAGCCGCGAGCTGCTGGCCGTATGAAAACACCAGCCGTCTGATGAATCCATTTGACCGGCGTGGGTTCCCCGTTAGGTTCTTGCCCGATGGGCCACCAAGCAGTCGAGCCGAATCCCTGGATGATTTTGCCCTTTGGGCTGCTGCTCGGGACTATCGCGCTGGCCCCCTTATTCATATCGCGGTGGTGGGGCCGGCATTACCCCAAAGTCGCCTTTTCGCTCGGGGCGATTACGCTCGCCTATTACCTCATCGGCCTGCACGCCTGGCAACGCGTGTCGCATGGCGCACAGGAGTATGTGAGCTTCATTGCGCTGATTGGCTCGCTCTACGTCGTCTCCGGCGGCATTCACATCAATGTCCGCGGCGAGGCCACGCCGCGGGTCAACACCCTTTTCCTGCTCGGCGGCGCTCTCCTCGCCAATGTCCTCGGCACCACGGGCGCCTCCATGCTGCTCATCCGGCCCTGGATCCGGATGAACAAGTACCGCATTACCGCCCATCACATTGTTTTCTTCATCTTTATCGTCTCGAACGCCGGCGGCTGTCTCACCCCCGTAGGCGACCCGCCCTTGTTTCTGGGCTATTTGAAAGGCATCCCTTTCTGGTGGGTGACTGAACATTGCTGGCCGATGTGGGCCGTGGGCATCGGGTTTTTGCTGGCGCTGTTCTACGTCCTCGATTACCTCAATTACCACCGCGCTCCCCAGGAGGTTCGCGCGCGGCTGACGGAACAACACGAGGTCTGGCGGCTGGAGGGCTTGTGGAATATCGCCTTCCTCCTGCTCATTCTCGGCGCGGTGTTCGTTAATCACCCGCTGTTCCTGCGCGAGACCCTGATGCTCGCCGCGGCCCTGGGCTCCTGGTTCACCACCCGCAAGCAAGTCCACGCGGCCAACCACTTCAGTTTTCATCCGCTTCAGGAAGTCGCCATCCTGTTCATCGGCATCTTCGCCACCATGATGCCGGCCCTGGATTGGCTGCAAAACAGCGCTGGCCGCCTGGGCGCTCCGAGCCCGGCTTTGTTCTATTGGGGCAGCGGCCTCCTGTCCAGCGTGCTGGATAACGCCCCTACCTACCTGAGCTTCCTGAGCGCCGCCTTCGGTTCGTTCGTTGACCCTGAGACTGTTAATAAAGTGCAGTTTCTGATCCAAAACCACGGCGCGAATCTCGCCGGGATTGCCCAACCGCACGTCGAAGCCGTCGGGCAGACCCTCGCCGCGCTGCAAAAGTATCATGCCGCCAGCCTCGCCAGCGGCCACGTCGGCACCGACGAGATCGAGACCGCCTTCCTGCTCGGCCATGCCCACCTCAACCATTACCTGATCGCCATCAGTATCGGCGCGGTCTTCTTTGGCGCGGCAACCTATATCGGTAACGGCCCCAATTTCATGGTCAAAGCCATCGCCGACCAGCAGCGCGTCCCCACACCGGGCTTCCTGGGCTTCGTTTTCAAATACACCCTGCCCTGCCTGGCCCCCATGCTGTTGCTCATCTGGCTGATCTTCTTCCGCGGGTAGCCCCCCCCGCGAACCAGTGGCGTAGTTCCCGCCCGCGGCTATTTGAGCATCCCGGCGAGCGTCGGCTCCATGGCATCGGCCCAGCGCTGATACCCCTGCCCGTTTGGATGGAGCAAGCGGATATATCAGTTTACTCGATGTTTCGGTGTGTTTTTTCGATTTTTTGTTCTCCGTATCCGGCGGTAATTTCCTGCCATGAACCCTCTACCAATGCAGGCCCGCGCCGGGACCGCCAATCGGCAGATGGGTTTCAATCAAGTCACTGCGAACCATGCGAAAGGGGATCGTGGCGTTTCCCTGGTTTGTGCGTTCCTGGTCACACTTACGGGGCTCTCCGTGCAGGCGGCTACGGAAGCGACCTACAAGCTATTTGGCCGGGAAATCGGGGGCTACACGTCGAAGGACGATCTGCCCGGAATCGTCAAAAAGGAGCTCGGCCCCAGAGCGAGCGTTGCGGATTGGGAGGAAATCAAGAAGCAGTACGGCCCAAGCGAGGCCGGTATCAAAGCCTTCTGCGAGAAGGTTGGGCTCGCTCCCAACGGCTCGGCCTGGGTGACGCTGGGCGGCAAACGGTTCTGGCAAAACGAGCGGCACTACTTCCTGTATCGGGCCGACCACAAGCTGCCCGAGGACTTTATGCTGCACGATCAATTGCAGAACAACTTCCTGTTGCTGGGGTCGTGGTTCGAGACGCGTTCCGTCCTGGTGAAGATCAGCGACTATAACGCGAGCGACGCAGCGAAGTGGGCGAAGTGGGATGAGATGATGGCCGCGCGGAATAAGGCGACGGCGGCCAAGAGCAAGGAGGTGGCAGGCGTTTACACCCTGGTGACCGTCAACGGGAAGAAAGTTCCCGCCACGGTCTCTCATGAGGGGGCGGCCCTGCAGGTTCGTTCGGGAAGTTTTACGATCAACGTCGAGGGAACGTGCAGCAGCAAGGTGACCTTCGTTCCGCCTTCGGGCAGGGAAGCAACGGTGGAAACCTCGGCGACCTACAGCCTGGAGGGGCTGAAACTGAACACGCTGAACATGCAGTGGCAAGGCGCGGGCAAAACCACCGGCACGATCGAGGGCAACACCTTCACGATGGAAAACGAGGGGATGGTTTTCGCCTACCAGAAGTGAACCGGGGCATGCTGGTTTAGGGCGATGCCGCTAGAGCCTTGAAGCCCAATGGCTTGCAGCAATCCTGCTGCGTGGGTGCGCGAAGGGCGGAGCGCCGACCCTCCCGGCATACTGCCGGCTAGCTCCGATGGTGTATCCATGGCGTACCTATCTCGTACCTATCTCGTACCCCCCAT
>Ga0182027_10016196_pt1 | contig 10192 bp, 6 predicted proteins | sample 712E1DmetaG_FD_121300 | JGI IMG/M metagenome (GOLD analysis project Ga0182027, IMG submission 121300) | Permafrost microbial communities from Stordalen Mire, Sweden - 712E1D metaG (Illumina Assembly) | ecosystem: Environmental > Terrestrial > Soil > Wetlands > Permafrost | place: Sweden... | reverse complement strand
CCGCGACCTGGTCCAGGATATCGGCGTTTACTATTCCTCCTCCTCCATGCTGGCCTTCTTCACGCCGGCCGGCGCCCAGAATATGGATGCCCAGCAGCACCAGTTCGGTTTCTGGGGCTGGGCGACGGCGCTGGGCAATCTGCATTATCAATACCGGGCCATTCCCGAGTGGAAACTGAACGCCGACACGCTCAGGAGCCTGCGCGTGCTCGTCATCCCTAACGCTGAAGTGTTCGATGCCGCCGACGCAACCAACATTCTCACGCCTTGGGTCAACGCCGGCGGCCTGCTGATCGTCACCGGCAACAGCGGCTCGCGCAAGGGCGAGGCCGGAAACTTCGATACCACCACAACTCTCGCGCTGGCCAGCCTGACCGGCGTCAGCAGCACCAGCGGGGCGCCCGCGACCAAGCTCCGCACGGTCGGCGCGGGCAAGGTCTACTTCATCAAGAATAACATCGGTCTGAATTACTATGACGCCGACGCCAGCACGACGCCGAATCGCGCGGACCTGATCGGCTCGTTCCAGAGTGCGATGAGCCAGGTGCTGGGCAGCCAGCCAACGCTTCTCGCGCCGGTCTCGGCGATTCCGGACACCGTCGGCCTGACCGTTTACGAGGATGCCGGCCTGCGCCGCCTGTTTGTCGATGCCAACAACCTGAACGTCGATCTGGCCAGCGACGTGGTGACGGCGGCGCCGGAGACCCAATTCCAGGTGCAGTTTCCCGACTGGCTCAAGGGGGTTTCGCAAGATCAATTGCGGCTGCGTGTGCTGTCGCCCGACGCGGCGCCCACGGCCAGCCTGAGCCTGGTGGGCGCGGACCAGGTGCAGATCGACCTGGGGCCGTTCACGCACTATGCCAGCATCGTCATCGAAGGGCCCAATCAGGCCGCCGGTTGGCGGGCGTATCAATAGGAAATGCGGAATGCGGAATGCGGAATGTGGAATGTGGAATGTGGAATGTGGAATGTGGAATAGGAATGAAGGAATAGACAAACTCAACCCCCGACTTTGTAATCGAACCGCTGGCGCGGGCCCAATGCGGCTCTAGGAGAGACTTCATGATGAGAATCCCGCTCGCAAGACGCCTGCAATCAAGCCCGCTCTGGGCTTTATTGGTATTCTGCATGTTGCCGGCGATGGCGGCCCGCGCCCAGCCGCGGCCGTGGTGGGATAGTTATCCCCTGAACGTCGATTCACCCGATGTCAAAACCGTGCAAGACTACAATGGCGATAGCGGGTTCGACACATCTCTGTGTGACGAGCATTGGGGGATTTACGAACAGAAGACGATCGGTGGCACCTGGACCGTGAGTGCCATGCACAACGCCGGGTTGAAATTCCTTACCTATTACACCACGGGAAGCTGGACCAGTTTTATCCTGGAGTTGGGCAATCGCGGCAATTTGGACTACACGCCGGTCTACCGCTTCTTTTGGTCATGGCCGCTGCTGGACACGCATGGCGGGCCGATTGCCTGGACCGGGCCGCAAACCTATTTTGACGTCGAGGATTTCTGCGGCCCCTATAACCGCCTAAATCCGGTCTATGGCGCCGGCGGCCGGGCGATGACTTATCCCGACGGCTCACCGGCCACCGGCTATGTCAATAATGACAGCAGCGATCCGCGCAACAGCTACGTTCTCGATGCCGGCAGTTCCAAGGATATCCTCGGCGGCTGGGGAGGGCTGATGAGTTACAGTGACGTGGTGACCACCGACCCCCTGCGCTCGGGCGGCCTGATCAACGTAAACGAACAGAATCAACAGGTCGGGTGTTTCTCGAGCGGCTTGGACCCGGCCTGCCCGATGTGGAACGACATGGTTCATTCCTCGGTCCTTTATGGGACGGATAATGGCATGGACGGCATCTGGTCGGACAACTATGGACCGTGGTGCACTTTCGGCTACCCCCCGGTTCAGGTCGCTTTCGGCGACTGGTCGGTGGCCGGGTTCCGCGCCTATCTGCGCCAGAATTTCACCGATGCCCAGCTTACGGCGATGGGCATCAGTCCGGCGGGGCTTTCCACGTATGACGTGCGCACGGTCTTGCGCGCCAAATTGAGGAATCCCCCCCCATTTGGGTTGGGGGGGACGGACACCAATCTCAATGATCCCAAATGGAACGACGCGAGTTGGCTGAACGATCCCCTCTGGCGCGCTTTCAAGATCTACAAGCGCCAGGTCGGTTCGCAAGGGCTGAGCGATTATTACCAGGCCTGCAAGAGCGCGGCGGCGCAAATGGGCAAGCCCGACTTCTACGTCTCGGGCAACGACATTCCGCTTTACGCCCTGGGCTATCCGCGCGGCACTCTGGACCAGGTCCATGCGGAGATGACCCCCGGCTGGCACATGGGCTCGGGCTCGCGCGGGATCATGCTCCCGCCGGTTGGCCGCTTCGCCCCGGTTTACAAACTGGCGCGCGAGTACGGCCAAAGCCGCATGGTCAACATCACGTATTATTTCGACGACCAGTTCGGCCCCGACAATCTCTTTAACAAGTATAAAGAGAACCCCGGCGTGGTCAGCACGCTTTATTATGAGATGCTGGCCAACCAGACCCTGCCGATGGTGCACATCAACTCCGGCTATGCGCCCCGGACGACGCAAAGCAAGGCCATCAATGCCCCCTTCTTCGGCTTTGTCAAGGAGGCCCGCAAAACCTTCGCGGGCCGCGACCTGGCGCAGGATATCGGCGTCTATTATTCCTCCTCCTCGCTGATCGCCTACATGACGCCGGCGGGCTTTTTGGATATGGACGCCCAGCAGCACCAGTTCGGTTTCTGGGGTTGGACGACGGCGCTGGGCAACCTGCATTATCAATACCGGGTCATCCCGGAATGGAAATTGACCAGCGACACGCTCAAGAGCCTGCGCGTGCTCGTCATCCCCAACTCTGAGGTGTTCGACAGCGCCGACGTGACGGGCATCCTCAGCCCCTGGGTCAACGCCGGCGGCCGGCTGATCGTCACCGGCAACAGCGGCTCGCGCATGGGCGAGGCGGGCAACTTCACCACCACCACCACCCTCACGCTGGCCCCCCTGACCGGCGTCGGCAACGCCAGCGGAGCTCCCGCCACGAAGCTCAGCAGCGTCGGCGCGGGCAAGGTCTATTTCATCAATGCCAACATCGGTCTGAATTATTATAACACCAGCACCACCACGACTCGGGCGGCCCTGATCGGCCAGTTCCAGGATGCGATGGGCCAGGTGCTGGGCAGCCAGCCGACGCTGCTGACGCCGGTCTTGGCGATTCCGGACACCGTCGGGCTGACCGTTTATGAGGATGCCGGCCTGCGGCGCCTGTTTGTCGATGCCAACAACTTGGACCTCAACTTGGCCAGCGACGTAGTGACGCCCGCGCCCGAGACCCAATTCCAGGTGGCGTTGCCCGACTGGCTCAAGGGCGTTTCGCAAGATCAGTTGCGCGTGCGCGTGCTGTCGCCCGACGCGGCGCCCGCGGCCAGCCTGAGCCTGGTTGGCACTGACCAGGTGCAGATCGATCTGGGGTCGTTCACGCACTATGCCAGCGTCGTCATCGAGGGTCCCAACCAGGCCGCCGGTTGGCAAAGGTATCAATGAGAAATGCGGAATGCGGTCTCGAAGGCCCACCGGGCCTTCTCACTTGGAATGCGGAATGAAGAAAAGATGGTAACGCAAAGGACGCAAGGGTCTCGAGAAGGACGAAAGGAGTCCTCATGCGAATAAGATATCAGTGGCTCGCCCTGGCGGGCTTTATGTTGACGATAGGCGGGGTTGGGGGCGGCCTGTTTCAAAAGGAGGCCTGGGCCGGCGCGCTACCGACGCCGACGCCGGCGCCCCAGGGGCTGTCGGTCAACGCGCAGGGGGTGGTCGTCAAGGACGGCAAGATCTACCGCGCGATCGGGGTCAACTACTTTGACGCCTTCATGCGCACGTTCAGTTCCCCCAACGATACTTCCTATCGCGCCGGCTTCCAAGTGCTGGCCAATCACAAGATCCCTTACGCGCGCGTGTCGATGGCCGGCTTCGCGCCGAATGACTATAAGGTGTACCTCAACACCCCCACCGAGTATTTCCGGCGCATGGACGGCGTGGTCAAGGCGGCCGAGGATTATCACGTCGGCATCATCGCCGATCTGTTTTGGAACAACTCCGTCTGCGCCGATGTCGTCGGCCAGCACATGAACGCCTACGACGACCCGACCAGCGCGACCTATACCTTCATGCGCAAGTATATCGATGACGTGGTCGGGCGCTACAAGAACTCGCCGGGGATCGCGGGCTGGGAGTGCGGCAACGAGTACAATTTGTCCAACGATCTCTCCAACGGCTACAGTTACCTTTCGAACTACGCGGGATCCCCCGCCACGCGCGATTCGGCGCTGGATAATTTTCCGTGTACGCGAACCAACATTCTCCTCTCGGAATTTGCCAAGGAAGTGCGGCGGATGGATCCTTACCGGATCATCGTCTCGGGCAACAGCGAGCCGCGCGGCTGCGCCTGGCATTTGACCAAATACCAAAGCTGGACCCAGGACACCGTCTCCCAATTCGGCCAGGTTTTGCGGCGCGACAACCCCGATCCGCTCAACGTCGTTTGCGTCCACGCCTACTACACCACCTCGAATGATTTCTTCTCCGGCCTGCCGGTGAATTACAGCGGCTTGATGGCGGCAACCAAAGCGGCCGCGAAGGTGGCGGGCAAGCCGGTTTTTGTCGGTGAATTCAGCGCGCCGTCGTTTATAGACCCCAACAATACGCCCAACCCCAATGAGCACGCCCAATTCGCCGAAATCCTCGCCTCGTTCGAGGACAATAAAATCCCCCTTGCCGCGGTCTGGACCTTTTGCCGCTGGGACGGCTGGGGGTTCGGCGATCCGACTTATGATATCGAGGCCACCAATGCCCGCGGGTACATGCTGGACCTGATCCAGCAGGCCAACGAGCGCATGGCGGAGGCCGTGCGCAAGGAGACCAACGCCGTCAAAGGGCCGTGGGAGCTTTATGAATAGGTATGCCTCTCGTCCTTCTGAAAAATTTTGTCCGAATTTTTCGTGCTCGTGCTCGTGCTTGTCCTCGGAATATTGAATTTCCTTCGATGACAATGACGAGCGCGAGCACGAAAAATCGGAATCAGTCTTTCTTCGCCTTGGCCGGGGCGGGCTTGAGCGTTCCGGCGCGCGCGCGGATCAACTCCCGAATCGGGCCGATGGCGTTGCTCAGGCTGTCCTCGGCGCGAAAGGCGATCTTGCCGTCCGGGCCGGCCACCAGGGTCGCCGCGCCGCCGGGCGAGACTTGCATCAGCGTGCTCCGCATCCCTCGCTCGTCACCCTGGTTCATCGGGTCGCGGTTGGTCACCAGGGCATACGGAAGCTGGACGCCGACCGTTTCGTTGAAGAACTGCTCAAACTGAACGTTGTCCTCGATCGTGACCACGCCGACCTTGTCGCCGAATTCGTCGGTCAGTTTCCGGGTCAATTGGGCGTAATTGCCGTACTTGCCCTGGCCGTAACTGTTGCCCGCGAACTGCATGACGAGGAAGCGGCCTTGATAGTCCGCCACGTCGATCAGGCGGCTGAAATTCAGCGCCGTGGCCGGCCTTCAATCATTCATGACGCATTTTGGTTGCGGCTTCGCTGCTCCCGGACCTCCGTTATCTCCGTTCTCTCCTGTTCATGAATTCTGCGCGCCGCGAGGTCCTGCGCACGGGGGCTAAAGTAAACAGGAGGCAACGGAGCGAACAGAGAAAATCATTCTCCACACGACGATCTTCCACAATCATCGCCAGCCGCGTCGATGTCTTCGCGATAACCTGTCATGGAACTTAAGCTCGCCCAACAATTCCCGTTTTCTTCTTTGTGGTTCTTTGCGGATCCTTTGCGGTCCTTTGCGTAACTGTCTTTTCTTTATTCCGCCTTTCGCATTGGGTTGCGGCTTCGCTGCTCCAGGGTTGATGATTCCTTTGTTGAAGAATTGGAGGGCTGGACGACCCATTGATTTTGGGGGCCATCTTTCGGCTTCCCTTCCCGGGGGCATCGGTGGAAAATGGCGGGGATCGAATGCTCGTTGCGCGCGGCGCGAAGGGTCAATCCGCATGAGCGGCGCGGACCGAAAGACATCAAGATGAAAACCCCCGACCCCCGTCCCCAGGATAAAATCAAGCAGACTTCCGCACGGCCGACCCGTTCCGGCGGGGGCGCCCGGCTTTTTCGCAGCCAGCAAGCCCAGATCCAGCGCCGAAGCGGTCTGTCCTGGCGCGCCGTCAGCATCGTCGCCGCCTTTTTGATCGTAGGGGTCGTCGGCGCGTTCTGGCTGCTGAGCCGGCCGTCCGGCCCCGGCGCCGACGGGCCGCCCGCCGCCGCGCCTCCTGCCGCTGTGACTCCCGTCGCGGCGACGCCAAACCCGGCCCTCCCGGATATGGTGCCGGGTGGCGCGCCCATCGCCACCCCGGCGGCGCCGTCCGCCGCGCCGACCGTCACCCCGGCGGCGACGACCCCCGCGCCGCCCCTCGCGCCGGAAACGCCCCCGCCGCCCGCGACGGTCGCGAAAAAAACATCCCCATCCGGCTCGATCATCGCGCCCGGCAAGGCGTCGGCCTCCTCCGCCGGCCACCTCGCGGGTGGTAAAATCGCCCGGCGCCGCGCCAAGGTGAGCGCCGCTTCGACCGGCGCCGCGGGAGCCAGCCATGCTAAGCCGGTCCCGCGCGTCAAGCGCCCCGGCGTCAAACCGACGCGCCTTGCCGATCGCCCTTTGCCGGCGCGTGCGGTGAAACGGGCCGGCGTCTCGACCGCCAAACCCCTGAAAAGCAAAGTCAAGAGCCAGACGGTCGCGGCGACCGGCAAAGCGTCCGCGGCTCCGGCCCGGGCGGTCTCCAAGGCCGCGCCCAAGACGCCGGCTTTCAAGCCATCCGCGCGTCCCAAGGCGCCCCCCACCGTGCAATTGAACGACGCGCCGCCTCGCGCCGCCCCGGCCGCCCGCGCGCCGCGGCCCACGCGGCCCCCGGCCCCTCCCGGCGTCGAATTGCCCGAGGAATCCCCGCCGGACGCCGAACCTGCCGCCGAATCGACGGGCCGCACAATCGGCGACGGCGACCTGCGGGATGCCCCCGCCGCCACGGCGGGTCAAGCGCCGGTTGCCGCGGATCGGCCCCGCCGCGCTCCGCTCGAATAACCGCGCGCCCCCCACGGACCGAGTCCAAGTGCCCCGTCACGCTTGTTTTGACGAATGGTATTTGACGGCGTAGCCGTCTTTGGAGTGCGGCGGCTTGCCGCCGCTTTTGTTCTCCGATCCGTCATTTCTCCTGTGACGGCGCATAGGACCGCCCCCCACGGACAAGAATTTGTTCGGGGTGGGGATTTTTTTATTGCCCCCGACCCACCGGATGAGTCAGAGTATCCCTTTGTGGCTTGGGCCCAAGTAGCTCAGTCGGTAGAGCACATGCATGGTAAGCATGAGGTCTCCGGTTCGATTCCGGACTTGGGCTCCACTTCTTTTCTTCAAAAATCACTGAAAAACACAAGGTTTATGGGCTTGTCGAGACCGCCGGCAAGCCTCTTTTGCGGCCTTCTTACGGGTCCGGTGAGCCGGATTTTGGCGAAAAACTGGCAGGGGTCTGGCCGGAACCGGGCCGTCCGCATGGCGGATGCCCGAACGCCGCCGGAAAACGCGCCCGTTGCCCGCCAAGTTCTCTCGCGCCTCAATTATGATGGCTTTTACCCGCGCGATGACGGCGGGCGGCTTGTGACAATCGGTCGTTTCTGTCTCCATTTTGTGGTTGATAGTACTGGGGGCGAGCGGCATACAGTTGGCTGTTATAAACCGGCATGATGAAGTTTTCGGGGGATCACCCGTAAGAAGACGTGGTTCGACATTGACCAGGATTGGATAGTTTAGGAGGCTGTTCCCGAAACACCGACACACCCCCTTTCCCCCGCTTCAAGATTTTTCTATTTTGCGAAACTTATCCCTCGAGCACTTCTCCCTTCGGTGTGATTGATAGAATATAACACTCGTCAGTCAAATCCTTACGCTCAACAAACATACTGTAACGATTTCCCAGAACTACCATGCCTGGGTACTCGTTCGGCGTATACTTACATCCAAACAAATGCGACCACCATTCATCAATTCCCGAAAACAATTCGATTCCTGGAAGAAATGAAGAGCGAAATAGCTTACCCACGGCCGTATGTTGTTGGAGGTGCCTCCCATGCCTCACAACAACAAGGTCTTTCCCTTTCTCAACCGCTTCATTGTAATGGGTGTCAATCTGTCGAATATAGACGTCTGGGGATATTCCAAATCTCGCCAAGCCGCCCTGAATTGTCTCCCACCAATCTTGGTTGAATGATCTAATCTCTTCCTTCATCATTCGGTCCGGCATCAAAATGAATCTTGCCCCTTCTTGACAAAGGTATTCGATTTCATCGAGGTTAAATGCTATTTCACGATCTCCGAATTTGCCGGTTATAAATACTTCGCCATCCTGAACGTCCTTCTTTACAAAAGGTACACCCGCCGAGTTTGTCTGAAAGAAAAATGTGTGTACTAATTCGTGAGCAATAGTGAAGCGTTGACGCGCTATTAGTTTCGGAAAGTTTCCAAGATCATCAATGCTAAACTGTTGCTTTCTTTCGCTCTTCAAATATATATCAAACCCCTGTTGGTAAATAGCAATCATTCCTTCATCGAGCATTCGTCGGAATCGAATTCTCTTGATATTCCGTTCCGCGCAGATTCGCAATAAATCCACAGGAATGTTGTCTTCGCAATTAGCTGTCAATTGTGCTATTGAGGGCCTTAGTGTGGTGTGAAGAAACGCAAGAGGCTCCGGTTGGGTTCTTTGACTTTGCTTTGCCATTCGTTACTCATCCCCTCTGAGTAGAGCGTTCAAGTGTCTGAGAGTGATGCTCAATAGCCTCTCGTGCAACAATCCCTTGGGTTCACCCGGAATACGAGGTCGGGCGAAGACATCTTCCGGCAGATCATCATCTTCCTTGATGTCGGCCTGGTACTTATTGAGAATCGATTGGATATCATCTAAATCCTGTTTCGCCAGATTTAAGTTAAACCATGCCAACAGGGCGCTCGCTTCTTTTGGACGTATTTCAAGAGCCTTGTCTCTTGCCCCACGTTGGAAATCAAGTTTAGCCAATCTCAAAAATTCCGCACTTGCATCCTCTTTCGAGTCTATTTCCACAACCTCCGCTGTGGGTTCGGGAGTCGTTGGTTCTATAATGTCGCTGTCCGGCGCAATCTTGGCCTTTTCTTCATGCGCATACAAAAAAGAAACTTCATCCAACGGACTTTCAGATAGAAGCTGCTCCAAATTGATAGCATTCTTCCACTTAATGTCTGTGTGATCCTCGGCATACTTTATAACCAATTTCTGTATACGTCTGTGTTCTTCGAGAAATGCACTTTGGTGAAAGATCGGATGAACGAAGATATAGACACACCAGAGAAGATTATAACTGTCCTGCATTGCATCGAGTTGCTTGCAAATATTTTTTGGATCCGCGCACTTGTAAAGTGGAGATACGTCAATACGCGAACTCGTAACCGCGAAATTGTGAGGCCGACAGACCAACACGAGGGGCTGTTTGTACTTCTTGTCCCAGCCGCGTATGCCAAGTAAAGCGCAATTATGTGGTGATTCTTTAGCCACATTGCGATGTGCAAAGGCGACGAGAAGAATCTCCTCTATCTCGATCAATAACTTTTCCAGATCTTGTTGCCCCATTTTGTCCTTGGGAATGAATGCCCGTTCCAATTTTTGGCAAGCATCTATAGATCCCTTCTGGGGGGTATTGACGCAGCCGTGCATTCCATCAATGATCAGAGCCTCTCGAAATACTCTTCGGTCCTGTAAACATCCTGCAAGCTCGGAGGCGCGCCTAAGATCTTTGTCACATTGAGTGAGCACGTCCGCAGGTAAATGCGCTCTCAGGGATTGAACCCATCGAAAAAATGACGGGTCATTATCCGGACGGACGCAGAAGGCTGAATCCGTTGAATCGAAATCTGTATGCAGACGAGCCAAAGAAAGAACACTATGCGAATTCGGTTGAGTTCCCTCGGGTATTCTATCTAGTGTAGTGCGTCCGAAGTCCCTTGACATATTTCGAACAGGGGACTCACCGCCACCATCCAGTGAGATGTCTGGACTTCGCAGGGCCTTGGCTGATTTCTTGACGCACCAGAGGTGCGT
>Ga0182027_10016195_pt1 | contig 10192 bp, 8 predicted proteins | sample 712E1DmetaG_FD_121300 | JGI IMG/M metagenome (GOLD analysis project Ga0182027, IMG submission 121300) | Permafrost microbial communities from Stordalen Mire, Sweden - 712E1D metaG (Illumina Assembly) | ecosystem: Environmental > Terrestrial > Soil > Wetlands > Permafrost | place: Sweden... | reverse complement strand
TTGGCCGTCTAAGAAGTGCTATCCTACCTCAGCTTACCTCTTTTGACTGCATCAAAGTTGCACTTGCGACTTGAATCTACGAAATAAATAATAATCATGGGTGGTTTTTAAGCCTGGTAAAACCCATTGCGCCTAATTACACAATGTTCCTCATTATTACTGGTCTTTACATGCATAAGATAATGATATTCATCATGTAATGAAGGTACTGAAAGCATGTATTCAAATACCGGGACTAACTTGACTGACAAACCAATAAGTTGTATATTATGTTCGTTTTACGAGTAAATATTCGTAAAACGAACAATTATTCATATTTATATACACAACCCTTCATGAAAGGCTAAGGGATTGAAATATGCAAAAGACCCCATTGACCCAGGCTTCAACGAGGCGCGAACGCCAGGTACAGCGTAAAAAGGAAGAGATCATTACGGCTGCGACCCGTGTCTTCGCCGCCAAAGGGTTTTCTGCGGCAACCACCAAAGATATCGCCAATGAGGCCGATATCGGAGAGAGCACCCTCTATAACTACTTCGACAGTAAGCGCGAGATCATGCTGGCCATCATGGATGATTACAAACAGTTGTTCGATGCCGATTTCCATGAAGCGACTGCCCTGCTAAGCCGTGAAGCCTTTGTCGAGTTAGTTGACAAGACCATAGACGTGTTCACCTCCCGTGTGTTCTTCATCCGCGCCCTCATTGCGGAAGCCTGGATAGATGACGATATCCTTGAAAACTACGTCACAGCCCGCTTGCAGCAGATCTCCGGGATTTTAAGGGACTTCTTCTCGAAAGAGATCGAGGCGGGGTTATTCCAGTCCATAGACCCTCAACTGGTCTCCCGCTTCGCGATGGGAATGTTCTTTTCGCTGGTGGTACCCGTAGCCCGCGGGGTTGAGCCTCCACCCACCCCGGAAGACCGACACGCGCTGGCGGAGGCCCTGGTCTCCGTACTCATTGACGGGATCCACTCTCCACATGGGAACATTCATAACACTTAGGAAACGCTCGCTCAGGATATCGGAATGTTGAAACGGATCGGGGCCATCACGCAAAAGGAATTCATCCTGTTGGTGCGCGACCGCGGGACTCTGGTTCTTGTTCTTTTGATCCCCCTGATCCAGCTTGTCCTGTTTGCCTACGCGATCCATATGGATGTAAAGCATATTCCCATGGTGGTTGCGGACCAAAGCCTCGACACCGCCAGCCGTTCCTATTTGGATGACCTGGTCCATTCCGACTATTTTGACATTGTTTCCACCGTACAAGACCAGGCCCAAGTAGTCGATGTGATCGATGCCGGGCAGGCTCGCGTTGGGGTTGTCATTCCACCTGATTTCTCCGCCGACGTGGAGCAGGGAGATGCAAAAGTTTTGCTACTAGTGGACGGCTCCGATCCCTTTACAACCCAATCCGCCTATAACGCGCTTAGTGCCATCGCACAGCAGCATGCCATACAGTTAGTCCTGGACCGCATCGGTATTTCGAGCGGCAGCGGCGCAGCACAATCGCTCAGTCCCCTCACGGCCCATATCCGCACCTTCTACAACCCCGACCTGCAGGATATCTGGTTCCTCGTCCCCGGGTTGATTGCAATGCTTCTCCAAACCCAAACCATCACACTGACGGCCCTGGCGGTCGTACGTGAGCGTGAGGTGGGTACTATCGAGCAAATCCTGGTGACACCCATTCGCCCCATAGAGTTGATGCTGGGTAAGACCATCCCCAATCTCCTGATCGCGGTGATCAACATGCTGACCATCGTGGTGGTAGGCACCATCGGATTCGGCGTGCCGTTCCGTGGTAATTTCCTGCTTTATTTTTTCCTGACAGTCATCTATATTTTCTCCGGGTTGGGATTAGGCCTGTTGATTTCATCGTTTTCGCAGAACCAGCGGCAGGCCCAGCAATTGACCTCGATGATCACCTTTATCGGACAGGTAATAGGCGGGTTTGTGTTCCCGCGTTACGCCATGCCAGTCATCCTGCAATGGATCGGCGATCTTTTCCCCCTGACGTTTTTCATCCCCATTTCCCGCGGGATTTTCATGAAAGGGATCGGGATGGAATTCCTGACCGGCCAGGTGATTGCTCTTTCGTTTTATGTAGTAGTGATCGTGTTCCTGGCCGCCCGCCTGTTCCGGCAGAGGTTGGATTGAAGGACCGCTCCATGCAAAAAAGACTTCAACGTATCGCCGCACTAGTCCTTAAAGAAACCACGCAACTCCTGCGCGACCGTCGTACCTTGATGATGGTCTTCGGCCTGCCCTTGATTGAGCTGTTTCTGTTTGGCTATGCAGTCTCATTGACGGTCTATCACATACCGACGGCGATCGTCGATCAAAACAAAAGCCCGGAGAGCCGCGATTTTATACGGGCCCTTGTGAACTCACAGTATTTCGACGTTACCGAAACTTTGCAAAACCAGGATCAGATTGTGCAGGAGATGGATGCAGGCCGTGTGAAGGCGGCCATCCTCATCCCTCCCGATTTTTCCACCAGACTGGAGACGGAAAATGCGAATGTACTGGTCCTGTTGGACGGGTCCGACTCTTTCAGCGTGAAGTCGGGTTACACCGCGGCCAGCATCGTAACCCAAAATTATTCCATCCAATTGACCGTTGAAAAGATAGAGCGGGCGGGAGCCGCGGCCGGGCCGCTCCAGCAAGCCGCCGTTATGCCCATCACCAGTTCGATCCAGGTGTTGTATAACCCCGACCTGAGGGATTTGTGGTTCATCCTCCCTGCCATCATCGGCATGATCCTGCAAAGTATCGCCGTCGTCCTGGCGGCTATGGCGGTCGTGCGCGAACGGGAAGTGGGCACGCTTGAACAGATCCTGGCGACCCCCACCCGGCCGATTGAATTGATCGTTGGAAAAATGATCCCGCTGCTGGTCTTATGCCTGATCATCATCGGGGTCACACTGGGGTTGGGCGTTTTTTGGTTCGGTGTTCCATTTAAAGGAAGCCTGTGGCTGTATCTATGGTTGTCGCTCCTTTTTATCGTCTCGAGCCTGGGCCTGGGCCTATTGGTTTCGACCATTGCCAGGAATCAGCGGCAGGCCCATCAGATCACCCAAATGCTTATGATCTTCAGTATGCTTCTAACCGGCCTGGTCTATCCACGCGGCGCCATGCCCGCGGTTCCGCAGTTCATTGGCGACCTGATCCCACTCACCTATTTCATTCGCATCTCGCGCGGCATTGTCACGAAAGGCGTTGGCCTGACCTTTTTCTGGGGCGATGCGCTGGCCTTGTTGATCTATGGCCTGGTGGTCATGATCACGGCTTCCTTCAGCTTTAAGAATCGCCTGGATTGATCAAAGTATATTGCAAACAGTCAGCCCTTGGTAAAGCACCCGAAAAAAATGATATTCCCGACGGTCAGTGAGGCCATGTGATAAATGAAATTGCTCTTTCAGCAGATGCGTTGGTCAAAAGATTTAATACATCTGATGGATGGAATACCGCGGTGGACCACCTTTCACTGCAAGTCCGCCGCGGCGAAACCTACGGTTTGATCGGCCCGGATGGCGCCGGAAAAACCACCACTGTCCGCCTGCTCCTCGGCCTGCTCAGCCGGACCGAGGGGAAGACCGGCATCCTGGGATTCGACTCGATGAACGATCCGTATGAAATCCGTGAACGTGTGGGATATATCGCCCAACAATTCGTCCTGCCTGCCGACTTGACCGTGAAGGAAAATATGCGCTTCTTCGCCAATATGCAGGGTGTGACAGATGAGGAACAGAAAAAACATATCCCCGAACTCCTGGCTTTTGCCGGCCTGGCTGATTTCACCGGCCGGCTGGCCGGGCAGCTATCCGGCGGTATGAAGAAGAAATTGGCGCTGGCCTGCAGCCTGGTCCATACACCCCAGGTGGTCCTTCTTGATGAACCCACCCTGGGAGTGGACCCGATCAGCCGCAGGGAGTTCTGGAACCTGTTGGGGAATCTCCGGGCAGAGCGCGGGCTGACGATTTTTGTCTGTACTCCCTATATGGATGAGGCGGAGCGCTGCACACAGATCGGATTAATCTATGAAGGCAAGTTGATTGCCAACGATACCCCCAACCAGATCAAGCATATGGTCGCAGGGGAGCTGCTTGAATTAAGGCCATCGCGGTTTGTCCCGGCCCAGGAACTGATGAATACACTGGAAGGTGTGCTGGAAGTTCAGACCTATGGCGAGAAACTGCACGTCTTCGTGGATGAGGCCCAGCGGCGCAAGCCGCAAATCGAGGCAGTCCTGGCCGCCCAGGGGATCACCCACCAGGGAATACGCTTGATCGAAATACGTATGGAAGAAGCATTCATAAGTCTGATCCGGCGCCAGACAGATGCTGATGTGATGTCAATCACGGAAACAGTATCAAAAGGCATTATATGAATCAACCGAACCTCGTCGATAATCAGGATACAAATCCAACGCAGCCTCCGATCGTCGTGGAAGGGCTGACGAAATCCTTTGGCAGCTTTATGGCCGTCGATCACATCAGTTTCAGTGTACAGGCCGGGGATGTTTTCGGCTGGCTGGGCCCGAACGGTGCCGGTAAGACCACCACCATCCGCATGCTTCTGGGTTTGATAAAACCCACATCGGGAAGCGCCTCGGTGTTGGGCTTCGATCCTGTCACCCAGACCAAGACCATGCAGGCCCACGTAGGCTATATGTCACAGCAATTCACTCTGTACAACGAATTGACCGCCCGTGAAAATATCCAATTCTATGGCAAGGTTTATGGGCTGGAACGGGATGAGCTTAAAAAAAGGCAGGATGAGATCATGCAAATGGCCGGACTGGTCGGGCGTGAAAATGTGCTGACCAGCCAGCTTTCGGGCGGCTGGAAGCAGCGGTTGGCGCTCGGTTGTGCAATCGTCCACCGGCCAAGGGTCGTCTTCCTGGATGAACCCACTGCAGGCGTTGATCCGATCAGCCGGCGGGATTTCTGGGGTTTGATCTATGCCATGGCGAAAAAAGGGGTTACCGTGCTTGTGACCACTCACTACATGGACGAAGCCGAGCTTTGCCAGAGGGTCGGCTTCATCAGCCAAGGCCGCCTGGTGGCCATGGACTCTCCCAGCCGCCTCAAACAGACACAGATGCATGGCCAGGTGCTGGAGATCAATTCCTCCGATCCAGAAGGGGGAATGCGGATCCTGAAGGCCGTTCAGCAGCAAGGCCAAATCCCGCTTCTGGAAGTTGCTTTGTATGGCGCCCAGATCCATGCGGTGCTGCCCGAAGCCCGGGAGTATAAAGAAGCCATCCGAAATATTCTTCTAAAGAAAAACATACAAGTCCATTCGCTCGAGTGGATCGCCCCGACCCTGGAGGATGTCTTCATCTCATCCGTCACAACATTTTCCCCATGACCCATAAACCATTTTGTTATGCGGGCTTATGCAGCCTTCATCCGTTTGAAATCATCCAGAATGGCTGCTGTGGCAGTCGCGCCGCAGCGCGTAGCACCAGCGTCGATCACATCCAACAGCGCCGGTAATGTGCGAACGCCTCCTGCCGCTTTCACCTGAACCTTATCGCTAACTGACTTCCACATAAGACGCAAGTCGTCAAGGGTAGCTCCGCTGGGCGCAAATCCTGTGGACGTTTTTACCCAATCTGCGCCCGCCGCCTCGGCCAGTTTGCAAGCCGTGACTTTTTGGTCGTCGCTTAGATAGGCATTTTCTAAAATGACCTTGACTTTAACATTCCGCGCATGCGCTTTGTCACACACGGCTTTGATCTCGTCACGGACGTAATCGTTCTTGCCCGACCGTAATTCGCCGATGTTCAGTACCATATCCAGTTCGACCGCGCCTTCGTCCATTGCATGGTTCGCTTCTGCAACTTTAATGGCTGTCACATTACTTCCGTGCGGGAAGCCAATCACCGTGCTAACCATCACATCCGAGTCTTTCAGGCATTCTTTAGCCAGTTTGACATGACATGGTTTCACGCAGACAGTGGCAGTATGATAGCGGGCGGCCAGTTCACAGCCTGCTATTATATCGGCTTCGGTCAGCTCCGGGCGCAGGAGGGAATGATCGATGACTTTAGCAAGTTGTTCATAAGTTATAGTCTTACTGTTTAGTACAGGCATATGTTTTTCCTCTTTTAATATAATGACACTCATCCAGGCGGTTCTTCTCTTGCAGCCTGGATGGCTAGGTCAATGAATATGGCGGACGACCAGCCAAACATCGAGGCGGCCATTGGAGGGTTTTCTCCGCTCTCGGGATCGTAGTACTCATAGATGTCATCCTGGCCGCCGATCAAATCCATGGTCCGGCGGCGAAGCTCACGGGCAAGTTCGGCATAACCGGATCGCTGCAATCCTTCGATCAGGAGATAATTCACATTGACCCAGGTCGGCCCGCGCCACATCTGGCTCGGATTGTATTTCGGGTCGTCCATGGCAACAGTAGGGACGGGATAGCGCGACCAAAACTGGCGCTCGTCCGTAAGATGGGCCACAAGCCGGGCAGAGATCTCGGTTGGCAGCTGCCCGGTGAGGAGTGGGAACAGGCTAAAAGGTGTGCGAACGTTCACCCGCACCCCATTGTGCTTCGCCCAGAAGAAACCGCTCTTCTCATCCCAACTGGACTCGATCATACGCTGGGCAGTGGCATGCGCCACCTGCTGCCACGTCTGCACGTCGTCTTTTTCTCCAATGACAGCGGCTATTCGGGCCAGGGCCTCTTGCTGAAGATACAGGTACGTATTGAGGTCCGGCGATTCGACCGGCATGCCGTCGTCCCACAAGGGGCTGTCGTCCAAACCCGATGAAAACGGATGGCTGTATTCACACAGACCGTTGCCATCCACATCGCTCTTCTCATACCACCACCTGTTGCAGCGCACAATGGGCTCATAAATCTCATTCAGGAATTCACGATCGCCGTCCTTCTCATAAAGCTTCCACGCGGACCAAGCAAGCAAAGGCGGCTTGGTCACGTCGGCATCCACTGGGACGTTCAGGTGGGTTACCGTGCCTTCGTCGTGTATGGCATCCGGGATCATTCCATCTTCGCGCTGGTGATCGAGCATGATGCGGATTTGGTCCTGGGCCAGATGCTTCTCGATATGCCGGTAGGCCAGGGCATGGAAATAGGCATCCCACTGCCACACACCCACATAATAGATCATGGAGGGAGTCATGGCCTCGCGGGTGGTATAGAAGCGGCTGGAGATCAACCCGGCGCGCATCACCCACCAGGCATAGTAGTATTGCGCCCTGTATTCGTCGGCTACCGGCGGCGCAGCGGCAAACCAGTCATGCCAGCGGTGCGCCGAAAGCTCTATGGCATCGGCGGCGTTCGGGATATAGCGATTGAAACCCAGGCGGGGCGTAATGTTCAATAGGAAGCTTTTGTTTCCTTCGGAGGCATCCATCAGCAGTTGGACCGACTGGTTCCTTGCATCGATGGAAATGGTGTCGTTCTTCAGGATGCGCGCATCGGTGGTGTACGCGACATTACGCCTTATATCGCCAGTCAGCCGCAGCACGCCCCCGCGGCGATCGGGATGCACATGGTCCAAATTCGCGTCGAATTTGATCCCGCACGGACACGATGGCAGCGTAAGAAGCAGGGTTTCGGGATCTACGAAAGTCAGGCTAAAAGTTCCCACCCGCGTGGCGCAATCCAGCCGGTGTGGATAGGTGGTCAGGTTGATTTCGAGGGGATTGCCTTCGCCATCGGTGAGACTCCACTGGTCGATCAGAGGTGGCCGCTCACGATAGGCGGCGAGTTGTCCTTGAAGTTTGAACCAGCGCTCCGCCAGCTTGATTGTAAAGTGATGGTTGGATCGGAAGACCATCAACCGGGAGGCCCGCTCGCTAAACGGGATTTGGCGCATGTTGATGCGGTTCTTGAGCAAGTTGAGATATGGCGAATCAAGGTTCACTGGAGATCCTTATGGCATCTAACATGATCGAGGAACGAGTCAGCGTGCCTTTGAATGGTTCAGATCGACGACATTACAGGGTTTGAATTATCCTACAATTTGGGAACCTTATAAAGTCTGCGCGTCCGGAGAAAAACAATTCCAAAAATTCGGGGGTCTTATGGAGGGCATGAATAGATATGATATGTTTCAGTTATACACCTCCGACTTTGGCTGTGACAGGTTTTTTTATCAAACCTGTCGAAAGAGTCCCCCAAACCCATAATTCATCGTCAGTCTTATCCTCCAATTAATAGACTTTAAGCAACTACTCATTGTCCCGGCATGAAGTATGAGTATTTTGACAATGCCACATTGTCAAGGTATTTACGGTTTTAAGATAAATATAACCTTGAAATAATATGATGTTAATACAATTCCAGATAAGGGGGAATATACTTCTGTTGCTGTATATGATAGGAGATTATTAAAATGTTAGATCAAATCGATCTTAAAATGGCAGTTGTGGAACCATCTCTTAAAGAAATAAAACGCCATTTGGTTTTTTCCGGTTCAAAGAATTTTCGCGACCTTGGTGGATATCGAACGGCTGATGGCAAGACGGTCCGTTGGGGGGTGCTTTACCGGTCGGACCATTTACAAAAGTTGACGGATGCAGACCTCAAGCATTTGTCTGCCCTGCTCCTCGATCGGATCATCGACTTTAGGGCAGACCATGAAAAAAAAGAAGAGCCTGACCGCCTCCCACCGGATATACACATCCGTATTGTTGAACTCCCGATCCTGGATAGCACCACCCAGATCTGGCATGATACCCGTGATCATCTATTGAAGGACACGTTGGAGGACATCGACGCTGCCAAATATATGATCCAGACGAATATGGAGCTGGCCACGCGTTTCACGCCTCAAATGAGACAGTTCATCCATGAGTTGTTTTCGGCCAAAGGCCGTCCGGTACTGTTCCATTGTGCGGCCGGCAAGGATCGGACAGGGTACGCGGCCGCGATCATCCTGCGAATATTGGGTGTGCCGTTGGAAGTAGTGATGGATGATTACCTCCTTTCAAACCAATATTATTTGTCCGCCTACTCGTGGAATCTATTTGTGCTTCACCTGATAAAAGGGAAAAGATTTTCCACATTTGTAAAAGGGTTTTTGGAAGTACGGTCGGCTTTTCTTTCTGCAGCCTTCCAGACCATCGATCGTGAGTATGGCTCCTTTGAAAAATACGTCCACAATGGACTGGGCCTGACCGGGCAGGATATCGAGCTTCTGAGAAGTTTATACCTGGAATAACAAGACGAAGAATTCCGCGCAGGCGGCCAAAATCACCTGCCCTTCCGAAAAAAAGATATGCCAAGGCATATCTTTTTTTGTATTTCATGCGGGAGCTGTGAGCTATTGCTTTGGAAAAGTCCCCTCCATTGACGAACGGGATGGTTGAATGTAGACTTTACATTGTAAAGATTGCACCTCAAGCAATTCCGTTGCCAATCCAATCGCAGAAAGAAGCAGGCTGTCATGGAAACTACTGCACCCCTTTCATCGGAAAAAATGAAGAACATTCCCTCCATGCAATATGGAAGCGCAAAAAAATTACCCGACCTGTCGCGGCTGGCATTGCTGGTCACCCACACCGATACCCCCCATGAACTCACAACCGTCCGGGCACCCTTTACCGGGGAAACCCTTGGGGCGGTCCCGATCTGTACAACAGACGATGTTCAGATCGCGATCCAGCGCGCCCGCACCACCCAGCATACTTGGGCACAGACCCCTTTGTCGGAGCGCAAGGCGATTTTCCTGCGTTACCACGACCTGGTCTTACAACACCAAGAAGAATTGCTGGACCTGCTCCAGGTTGAAGCCGGAAAGAGTCGTCTCACAGCCGTGGACGAAATATTCGATGTTGTCATCAATAGCCGCCATTACGCGATCCGTGCCGCACAGTATCTGCGGCCACATCGACGGAAAGGAGCCCTGCCGTTCCTGACTTATACGATGGAACTCCACCAGCCAGTTGGCGTGGTAGGAATCATTTCGCCATGGAACTATCCTCTGGCGTTGACAATTTCCGATGCCATCCCAGCGATCCTGGCCGGGAATTGCGTGGTGCTAAAACCCGCCGAGGAGACTCCGTTCATTGCCCTTTTTGCGGTGCAGCTTTTATATGAAGCCGGGCTGCCGCCAGAGGTGTTCCAGGTAGTAACCGGGAAAGGCCGTGTCATCGGCCCGGTATTCATCAAGGACGCGAATTATTTATGTTTCACCGGCGG
>Ga0182027_10016194_pt1 | contig 10193 bp, 9 predicted proteins | sample 712E1DmetaG_FD_121300 | JGI IMG/M metagenome (GOLD analysis project Ga0182027, IMG submission 121300) | Permafrost microbial communities from Stordalen Mire, Sweden - 712E1D metaG (Illumina Assembly) | ecosystem: Environmental > Terrestrial > Soil > Wetlands > Permafrost | place: Sweden... | reverse complement strand
TTCTTCTCGCGCCCGACATCGGGCAGAACTTCAGTCGCCGCTGCGTTGGCCATGCCGAAAAATACGCGTGGGGAGGCGGGATGTCGAGTGGTTCCAAACGGAGGCGCTGTCCTGATGAAAGTCTCGGGGAAAGTGACATTTTTGGCGTTTGACACGGACAGTTTTGGTTTGCAGTCTGGGCCACAGCTTGGCATGGTCGTTGCGCATCCAATGTCCAGGATGCGGGGTCATCTGATGGGGCGGCCGGCACGGGCGGTCCGCCGGACGGAGTGCCAGCGCGGCCGGAAGCTCAAACACTTCAACGTTCAACGAATGAACTTACTGATAAAACCGTGGGATACCAAACACTGCAATCAATGGAATGCTTGATTTCATTAGGCAAAACTACCGTTCACGTAGTCTATCCCGCAGTCTTGGCAGTATGTCATTGAACCATAAACATGCCGAGAAACCGATGGTTTGCACAATCTCAACCACGTTAGGAATCCTGTTAGCGATGATAGACTTTGCGGCTTCATTGCCCCGCCAACACAACCTAGACCAACACAACAACCCAGAAATGATCCTTTTGATATTTGGTTTCTGCTTCGCATGTTGGGTTGGAACCCCTTTAGTAATGCTCGGCCAGATGAAGATATTTTGGGCATCGCCGAAGTTGACTTTGATATTGCTAGTGATTGGATGTGTATCTTTACTCTCACAGTTCTATGAAGTTTTTATCGCTCCCAAGCACTCTACTGCTGCGTTGGGATTGTTAGCGGTGCCATTTATTCTCCTGCTGATATACGGCGTCATAGCATTAGTTTTGAAGCTAGATCAAAAGTGGCAGTGAGCAGGTCGCGAGCAGGGGTCCCGGCCTTTGTAGAAAATGTCTTAAAACGGGTCCTGAATAATGACATAAATTCACTTTTCAGGCATTTTATATCGGTTTGCTGTGAGGATTTGGGAATCTGTGCTCCTGTGGTCTGGCCGCATCTGTGCCGCTCATGGTGGGTTCACGGCTCGCGAAGAATGTCGTTCAGGGGGAGCGTCTGTCCGGCGCGATGCACGGCGTCGGCCTCGTAGTTGAGCTAAGTCAAAAATGGCGCCGGCTATTTTTTCTCCGCGCCCGGCTGTTTCTGAAGTTTCTCGAATTCCTCCGGCTTGATGGTCTCGATTTGGGCGCCCTTCTTCATTTCTTCGAGCGAGGGCACCTTGATGATGTCGCTGGTCAATTGCTGGCCCGGCGCGACGGCGGCCGGCGGCGGCGGGGGGTGAACGGCCAGAAGTTCAACTTCCAGCAGCAGCGTGGCGTTCGGGCCAATCACGGGCGGTTTGCCAGCTTCACCGTAGGCAAGTTGGGAAGGAATAAACAACTGCCATTTCGCCCCGGTCTTCATGAGGGAAAGCGCTTCGGCCCAGCCGGGGAAGATGTTGCTGACGCGGAACAGGGCCGGTTTGCCCAGCTTGGCTGAACTGTCGAATTCGGCGCCGTCAGTGGTCGTCCCGCGATAGTTCACGGTCACACTGTCCTCCGGTTTTGGCGAGGGGCCATCGCCGTCCTTGAGGACTTTGTATTGCAGGCCGTTGGTCAAGGTGATGACGCCCGGTTTGTTTTTGTTTTCCGCCAGGAACACTTCGCCCTGTTGTTTGTTTTTCGCGGCAAGCTGCCGGCGTTTCTCCTGTTGTTTGGCGGCGAATTCCTGCTGGAATTTGGCGAGGGCCGCGCGCGCTTCCGTTTCGTTCAGGAGCGTCGGCCCGCCCGCCCGGGCGTCTTTGAGGCCGCGGATCAAGGCGTCGTAGTCCGCGTCAATTTCCTGGCGCTTCAAATTGTTGCCAAGGTTCAAGCCGATGGCGTAGCTGGCTTTTTCCCGGTCGTCCTTCAAGACGTTCTGCTCATCGGCGCGCGTGGTGAAACCCGCGGCCAGGCAGGCCAAAATGACATAAGTGGTCGTTCGCACATTCATGGTTCGGGAGTATTCCGCAACCGCGCGGCCATTTCAATCAGGTTCTGGCCGGGCCCCCCGCCTCCGGTTGCGCCCTGCGTCCAGGCACAGCCAGCGCGAAAATGTTTGTTCCCGGTGAACAATTCCGGCTACAATGCGTCAAATCTGTGCTATTTTCAGGCATTTGAACGTGATGTTGCGAAAAACAATTTTGAAACTGCTCCTGCTGGCCGGCGGGCTGCAGTTGGTGTGGTCGCTGGGGGCCTTGGATACGACGAACCCGCCGGCGCCGGAAGCCAAATCCGCGGCCGCCAGCCCCCTAGCGCCGGGACCCAATGACGGGCGGATTGCCTGGGTGGCGGCGCGCTGGTTGGAGCAGAACCAATACCTGCTACACCCCTTGAACGAAGAATATTCCGAAAAATTCTTCGAGCGCTACCTCCAGGCGCTGGATCCGCAACACTTGCATTTCCTGCAATCGGACCTCGCGCAATTCGACCACTACCGCACCAACCTGGACCACCTGACGATTACTGCCAAAGGCATCGCCGACATCACGCCCGCCTACGACATCTTCAACCGTTTTCTCGAACGTTTGGAGCAGCGCGTGGCCTGTGCCGGGGATCTTTTGAAAAACAAACCGTTCCAGTTCGACACCGACGAACGCATCGTCACCGACCGCCACGACGCCCCTTACCCGAAGGATCTCAACGAAGCCCGGCAACTCTGGGGCCAGCGGGTGCGTTTCGAATACCTCCAGGAAAAACTTGCCCGGACCGGCACAAAGAAAAAAGACGACGCGCACACCCCGGCCGCCAAACTTCACGAAGGCGAGCCGGTTTCGCCGCCCAAATCGGCGGCGCCAGCGCCGGAAGTGAAGAAGACCGAAGCGGAAGAAATCGTCGAGTTGCTCGCGCATCGGTACAACCGCACACTGCGCACGTTCAAAGAGTGGGATAATGAAGACGTGCTACAGGTTTACCTGACGGCGCTGGCGCACGTTTATGATCCGCACTCGGACTATTTCAACGAACGCTACGCCAACAATTTTGCCATCAGTATGAACCTGTCGCTGTTCGGCATTGGCGCGGTGCTGTCTTCCGACATTGACGGCTATTGCCGGATTGTGGAACTGAAGCCCGGCCCGGCCATGGAAAGCAAGAAGCTCAAGCCCAACGACAAGATTGTGGCCGTCGCGCAGGGTGACGAGCCGCCGGTGGACGTGGTGGACATGAATTTGGGCAAAACCGTGGAGTTGATTCGCGGCCCCAAAGGCACCGAAGTGCGGCTGACCATTATTCCGGCGGATGACCCCTCGGCACGCCGCGTCGTGAGCCTGATCCGCCGGGAAATCAAACTCGAAGAGCAGGAGGCCAAGGCCAAGGTCATTGATTTGCCAGACGGCCGGGACAAGACGTTGCGGCTGGGGGTCATTGATCTGCCTTCGTTTTACGCGAGCATGGATTCCCCCGGCAACCATGGCCGCGCGGAGCCTCGAAGCACCACGGCGGACGTGGCGCGGCTTTTGAAAAAACTGACCCAGGAGAAGGTCGCCGGGGTGATTCTCGATCTGCGGCGCAACAGCGGCGGCTCCCTGGAAGAATCCATCCGGCTTACCACCCTTTTTATCAAGGCCGGCCCGGTCGTCCAGGTCCGCGACTCGTACAACAACGTGCAGGTGGACGAGGATCCCAGCCCGTCTGTGTTTTATGACGGGCCACTGATTGTCTTGACGAGCCGTTACAGCGCCTCGGCGTCGGAAATCGTCGCGGGCGCGTTGCAGGACTACGGGCGCGCCTTGATCGTGGGCGATTTGTCCACGCACGGGAAAGGGACCGTGCAAAGCCTCAACCCCTTGCGGCCTTTTGTGAAGCCGGCTACCGCCACCGCCACCAATGACCCCGGCGAACTCAAGGTCACCATCCGCAAATTCTACCGGCCCAGCGGCAAGTCCACGCAAAAGAAAGGCGTGATGTCGGACATCGTGCTGCCGTCAATCCTGAACTATGCGACTGATATTGGCGAGGACGCGCTGGAAAACCCGCTGGAATGGGACACCATCTCGAAAGCCAAGTTCGAAGGATTAAACCGCGTGACGCCCGCCTGTCTCACCGAACTGCTTAAACGCTCCACCGACCGCGTCGCAACAAACCAGGACTTCGTCTATGTCCGCGAAGACATCGAACAGTTTCGAAAACGGCAGGCGGACAAGACCATTTCACTGAACGAAAAACAGCAGCTCAAGGAGCGGGAAGAAAACGACGCCCGCCAGAAAGCGCGCGACCAGGAACGGCGCGCGCGCAAGGAACCGGACCAGAAAGTCTATGAACTGACGCTCAAGCTCGTTGACCAGCCCGGCCTGCCTCCGCCGGTCGAGAAGACGAATGTCGTGACGGCGGCGAATCCAGAACACAACGGAGCCGGCCTGCCGGTTGTGAAAACCAATTCCGTTTCGGACCTGGCCAGCGTGACAGAACCGCCGGCCAGCCCCGACGAAGAATCCGAAGAACAGAAACCCCCGCCGGTGGACGCAACGCTGAATGAAGCCGAACACATCCTGGTGGATTACATCTCGCTCCTCTCGGATGAGGAGATGATCACGGTCAACCGCTGACCGCCTCGAGCAGGGTTGACAATTTGCGGCCTCAATTACAAATTACATTTTTCGCTTATGAATAAACTATGGGTCATCGTCATGGTGTTGGGGCTGCTGGCCGGGCCGGCGTTCGGTCAAGCCGAGCGCAGCCGCCAGCGCGCCAGGTCCGTCAGCAACCCGACCAACAGCGTTGACGGCACGTTGTCATCAACGTCATCCACCAACAAGTCCACCAACAAGTCCACAGCCACGGGCACCGCCGCGTCGGCGACCCCCGTCACGGCGACCACCCAACAAAAAAGTGCCGCCAAACTGAAAGACGATCTCACCGCCACCCGCGCCAAAGGACAAGCCACGCCTGAGTTGAGGCAGCGGTTTGCCAAAGACCTGATGGCCGCCGCGCGAGGCTCCGCCAAGCCCTCAGCCTACTCCGTTGATAAATTCACCGAAGTCCTGCTGACGTCGGCCGCCAACAAAAGCGTTTCGTCCGCCGCCGATGCGCGGCTGGTTCATAACATGGTCCTCATCATGAACAGCTTCGGCATCTCCGCCACGCGCACACAAGAAATCGTCAGCGATTTGCAGTCCGCCCTGAAAACCGCCGGCGTGGCGGAAGACAACGCCACCGCCATCGCCAACGAATTCAAAACGCTTGCCCTCGAAGTTCAGACGGCAGATGTGAAGTAGCGTTCGCCGATGATATGCTGCCGGGAATAACAGAGCGCGCGGGGTTTTGCGCGCTGGCTTGCCTTGTCGTGGCGGTTGGCGCCGCCGCGGAACCGGCCAGGATTATGAACCCGACCGAAACAAACAAAACCGAATCGGCCACGTTTGGCGGCGGCTGCTTCTGGTGCCTGGACGCCGTGTTTGAGCGCGTGCCCGGCGTGAAATCCGTCACCTGCGGCTACGCCGGCGGCCACGTGGCGAACCCGACTTACCAGGAGGTTTGCGCCGACACCACCGGCCACGCCGAAGTCATCCAAATCGAATTCGACCCGCAAAAGATTTCCTACGAAAAGTTGCTCGACGTGTTCTGGGACGCGCATGATCCGACGACGCTGAACCGCCAGGGTCCCGACGCGGGCACGCAATATCGCTCCATCATTCTTTATCACAACGAAGCCCAAAAACTGGCGGCGGAGAAATCCAAACAACTGGCCGCCTGGCGTTTCACCAGTCCGATCGTGACGGAAATCGTGTCGTTGAAAAAATTTTACCGGGCCGAAGATTACCACCAGGATTACTTTCGGAAAAATCCGAACGCGCCCTACTGTCAGATGGTCATCCGGCCGAAACTTGAAAAATTGAAAGCCAAAGAGGCGAAGCCGCCAAAGTAGTGGTTGGACGGCGGGGCGGTTTTCGGGCTAATTACCGGCGCGCGCAACGAGTTTGGCCTGGTCTGGCAGGATCGCATCATGATTTGGTGGTCTTTACTGCAACTCAAATCGGAAAGCCCGGACACCCGACGGCGGGCGGTGGAAAAGCTGGGAGCCGACGGCGGCGTTCGGGCGCGGGCCGCGCTGGCGGCCGCGCTGGCGGATCCGTCGAGCGCGGTTCGCTGGCAGGCCGCCAAGGCGTTGGAAAGTTTGAAGTGGGAGCCGACTAACAACGCGCAACGGGCGTGGCTGGCGGTCGCCCGCAGCGACCTGGCGCGGGCCGCGAGTCACGGCCCGGATGCCGTGGAACCCCTGACACTGGTGCTCCGGACCGGTGCGTATCACGAGCGACATGCCGCCGTGCAGGCGTTGAGTTGGATCGCGGACGAGCGCGTGCAGCCAGCACTCCAGGTGGCGCTCAAAGACAAGGACGACCAGGTGCGTTGCGCGGCGGCGGCGGCGCTCCGGAACCTGGGCGGCCCGGGAGCCATTGCGCCGCTGATCGCCGCGTTGACGGATGTTCATCAGCGCGTCCGGGCGGCGGCGGCCGAGGCCCTTGGACTTCTCGGCGCTCCGGAGGCCTTCGAACCGCTGATTCCCCTGGTGAACGACCAACAATGGGAAGTCCGCCAGGCAGTCGCGCTGGCCTTGGGGAAATTTCACGACCGGCGGGCGGTGGAGCCGGTTATGGCTTTGTTGAAGGACGGCGACCGCGAAGTGCGGGAGGCCGCCGTGCGGGCGCTGGGAGAGATTGGCGATTCGCGGGCCATCGGGCCGCTGATCCTGGTGCTGAAAGACGAGCAAGACGCGATGCGAAGCCTGGCGTATGCCGCGTTGCAGAACGTGGACCCGCATTGGGAGCAAACTGAAGCTGCCCAGGTTGCCGCCTCACACCTCAAAAGCGGGCTGACCCATACGGAATACTGGGTGCGCCAGTCGGCAGCCGATGCGCTGGCCCGCATCGGCGGAATTCATACCGCCGAAGCAGGGGTCAGGAAACCGGACGAGCCGGCCACGGCCGTTTTTTCGCGCCCCCGGCGCCAGGCGGCCATGGATGTGATTGTTCCCCTGCTCGGAGATTTCGACCGGGAATTGCGCTTGGCTGCCGTCGAGGCGCTCGGGCGTTTCGGCCAATTCAGCGCGACGGAACTGCTGACGCGCGCTTTGAACGACAACGATGCCGGGGTCCGGGCAGCGGCAGCGCATGCGTTGGAGTTGCTCCGCAGCAAACCCACGGGAGAAAAACGCCTGACAGCGCATGGCGAAATGTTTCCCATTTGAATCCCCCGGTCCGCACGGGACCGTTGCGGTCGAGAACCTATGAAGCGAAAAATTCTATTTGTGGACGGCGAGAATCGGGTGCTCAAGGAACTGATGGCCGGGCTGGCGGAGCGTCCGCACGCGTGGGATTTGCTCTACGCCCGGAATGGCCGGGAGGCGTTGAGCCTGCTGGACCGAAGTCCCTGCGACGCCATCGTGACCGACCTGCGGCTGGCGGACATGAGCGGCGACCAGTTGCTCGGCCTGATGACGAAGCAATTTCCGCAAGCCCACCGCATCGTGCTGGTTGACCTGGCGGATTTGCAGTCGCTGCTCCGCTGCGTCGGCAACGTGTTCCAGTTTCTTATCCAGCCCTGTGAAGCGGAACGGCTGCAAGTCGTGTTGAACCGGGCCTTCGCCTTTGATTTCTGGCTGCCGAATCCGACGGCGAAAAAACTCATCGGCAGCATGCCCCAGTTGCCCAGCCCCGCCGACTATTATGCGCCGACGGTCAAGGAATTACAGTCGGCATCCGCTTCGCCGGAAAGCGTCGGCGCGTTCATCGTGCGAGACCCGGCCATGACGGCCAGGGTCCTGCAACTGGCCAATTCCGCCGCTTATGGTCCGCCGCCGGACGAAGCCGATCCCGTCCACGCGGTGAAGGAGTTGGGGCTGGTGAACACAAAGGCGATGCTGCTGCTTTCACACACCTATTCCAATTTCAGCGCGTTCGAGGGCAGCGGCTTTTCCGTCAAGGCCCTGTGGCGTCATTCGCAGGAAACCAGCCGGCTGGCGGCCTGGATTGCGCAACATGAAAACGCGGACCAGGCCGTGGTCCAACAAGCCGCGACGGCGGGATTGTTGCACGACATCGGCAAGCTGGCCCTGGCCGCGAACCTGCCCGAGCAGTTTCGCCAGGTGTCCAAGCTCGTGGACTCGCAAAACTTGCCGTGGTGGCAGGCCGAACGGCAGATTTTTGGCGCGATCCACGGCGAAATCGGCGGCTGGTTGCTGGGGATTTGGGGGCTGCCGGCGCCCATTGTCGAGGCGGTCGCCCTGCACCATCACCCCGTGCAATTCCTCAGCAACGCGTTTAGTCCGCTGACGGCGGTCCATCTCGCGAACGCCTTTTTGCACGCAGACACGCTTGATCGCGCCGCAGCATTGGTGGACTTGCAGTACCTCCAGGCTCTGGGGCTGGAAAAGAAACTGCCCGAGTGGTGGGCGCAGCGCCCGGCGCCAACGCAACCCGTCACGAACTGAGTCATGCCCACCAACATTGCCAACGCGAGAGTCCTGTTTGTGGATGACGACGAATCGTTTCTGGACCTGATTTCCCAGGTCTTCAGCGGCTTCAGCGAGGGCGCGTGGCAAATTCATCTCGCCACCAGCGCAGCCCAGTCGCTGGACATTTTGCGGCGGCAGCCAGTGGACCTGGCGGTGCTCGATCTGCGCATGCCGGGCGTGGATGGCCTGCAATTGCTGGGCACCCTCAACCGCGAGTTTCCGGGCCTGCAAAAAGTGTTCCTCACTGGCATCGCCGATGAGTACTCGCGCATCACCGGCTTGGAAGGCGGCGCGGCGCTATTCCTGGAGAAACCCGCCAGCCTGGCCGGGATGGAAAGCATATTTGCGACGCTCAACGAACTGGCACGGTGGCAGCAGAAACAGGGCGAACGTGGCGTGATGCGGGGGGCCGGATTGCAGGACATCATTAGAATGGAGTGCCTGAGCGGCAACTCCCGGCTGATCGAAATCACCGCCGGCCTCATCGAAGGCCGGATTTACATCAAGGATGGTGCCATCATCCACGCGGCCACCGAAGGATACCTTGGCCGGCCCGCCTTTACTCGCCTGGTCAACCTCCCCGACGCCGAATTCCGCCTCAAGGAGTTTGACGAACCCAGCCAGCGTTCCATAGAGCAGCGGTGGGAGTTGCTGATTTTGGAAGCGGCGCGCCCGGAGGAGCGGATGATGCCGCCGCTGGGAATCAGCACCCGGCCGGCCGCTGCCGTTCCGCCATCCGAAGTGGAATCAAAACCGCCTCCCGTCTGGCCGGCTCCGCCCGCCGCGCCCGCTTCCGTTCTGGCGGTGTCGGTCAAAATGCCATCACGGCCCGCGCTCGTGCCGCCCATCCAGATGGCGCCCGTCGTCAAGGAAACACCCCGTCCGCTCACGCCCGCGCCGGCGTCGTTTCTGCCGGAACCGGACAGCGCTGGCCTCCACATCGAGGAAATGCTGGTCTGCACCGAACAGCGCGAAGTGCTCCACGAATGGCAGTGCCAGGAAATGGACAAGCGCGTTGTATTCATGGAATTTGTTTTGACCAAATCGCGCCAGCTTGCCCAAAAACTGCCGTTGGGAAAGTTTGACCGCCTTGAACTGCAATCGCCCGAGGGCCGCACGGTGGTCCACTGGCCGGGCCACTGCGGTATCCTGGTCCGCTCGAATACCAAAAGCCAGCCGCCCAGCGCCAGCGGCATCGGCGTGTCCCATCCCATTGACCAGTGGCTGGACTGGCAGACTCATATCACGGGCGTGCTCGCCTACGGCGTCGTTCATTCCGGCAAGAAGACCTTCAACCAGTCTTGCGCGGCGGACTATTCGCCGATCGTGCTCGACGGCGCGTGGCGTTGCGCGGAGGACACTTATGAAACCGCCCGCCGGCAAAATTTCCCGGCGTGGCAACTGCGCTGGATTTACGAACGCGCGCAGCTTTTCTGCCTGCGCCGGGCCGACGGCGTTTTCCTCGGAATTTTTCTCGGCAAGGACCCGCAAGCCGTTGACCTCGCGGGCGTGGGGCGTTTGTTCAACAATTTCAAATTATTGCGGGTGTCGTCGGGTTAGCTTGAACTCCAACATATCTCGGCTGCACCGGCATGTGGAGCATTCGAATCGCAAGGTGCAAGCATACCGAGAAGAACATGCAAAAAAAGACGCGGCAAATCAGAGCTATGCCGTTCTTTTCTCCGCCAAAACGTGTTCCCGTTTTCTCTCGCCGCGCCAGGTTCAATTCGCCGGCGAGTTGCGGACCTG
>Ga0182027_10016192_pt1 | contig 10194 bp, 4 predicted proteins | sample 712E1DmetaG_FD_121300 | JGI IMG/M metagenome (GOLD analysis project Ga0182027, IMG submission 121300) | Permafrost microbial communities from Stordalen Mire, Sweden - 712E1D metaG (Illumina Assembly) | ecosystem: Environmental > Terrestrial > Soil > Wetlands > Permafrost | place: Sweden... | reverse complement strand
TCTTCCTGATCAACAAGCTGCCCGATGCGGAAGGTGATCTCGGCATCCGAGCGGACGCTGCACACCTGGCCGACCTGCTGACAGACAGCCTGACCGAGGGCACGGATGAGATTCGCAAGCGTGTGCCACTGTTGCTGGCGGCACTGCACGAAGAGGGCGTGCTGATGGCGGTCGATGGGGAATACCGCCTGCAAACCACGGAAGGCGCGGCCTGGGAGGGCGAGTAACGCAAGCTTTTGGCGGGCATCAAGAATGACGAATCGCGGATTGCGGCCGAGCGCAGCCAGTTAATCTCCAAAGAAATATCGACGGCCTTGGGCGGAATCACCGTCAGCCAGCGGGCCGCAAACGTTGCGCGGAAGACGCAAATGCACTACGGCAAGGAAAAGCCGCCGGCCCATGACGGGCCGGTCATCTGGATTCGGGATGGCTTCTCTGAATCCGAGAACTCGATCATCAAAGAGGTCAACGGCGCACCCACTGAGGACGCCACCGTTTTCGTGGTCATCCCCAAGGCACAGGTCGAAGAGGTGAAGAGCGCTATTGCGGCATGGCTGGCAGCCGAGGAGACGCTTGCTGCCAAGGGCAATCCATCCACGGATGCGGGCAAGGATGCCCGCCAGGGCATCGTTTCAAGGCAATCTGTGGCGAATACCCGGATCGAAGGTCTCATGGGGAAGGTGATCGCCGGGGCGCGAGTCTTCCTCGCGGGAGGTGCTGAACAGCAGGTAACAAGCTTGCGTGATGCCGTCGAGGACGCCGCCTCGCAGGTGGTCGAACGCATATTCCCGAGGTTCTCGACCGCCGACTCGGACAAGTGGTGCACCGTTTGGAAGCGTGCCAAGGACGGAAACGCCAACGCCCTGGAGGCTCTTGGCTACCAAGGCGATCCTGACAAGCACGCTGTCGCCAAAGAAATCCTTCTCTACATTGGAGCTGGCAAGAAGGGCGCAGAAGCGGTCAAGCATTTCACCGGTGGTGAATACGGCTGGCCCAAAGATGCTGTCGACGCGGCGATCGCCACACTCATGGTGAGCGGCCATCTGCATGCACGCCTCGACGACAAGCCGGTGGGCATCGGCGACATCGACCAACGGATCCTTGGCAAGGTCTCGCTGAAGACGGCGCATCCGGTGCTCACGGCTGGTCAGAAGCTCGGCGTCAGGAAGCTATTCACCGCTGCTGGCCTGAAGTTCAGTCCCGGCCAAGAAGCCTTGGATGCACCACGGTTCGTGGTCCTCCTGAAGGAGCTTGCCGCCTCGGCGGGCGGGCCGCCCCCTGCGCCGGAGGCTCCCAAGTCCCCGCTGCTCACGGAACTGGAAGGACTTCAGGGGAACGATCTGCTGTTTCGTCTTTTCGAAGAGTCGGCCACCCTCACCACCAACATTGCAACCTGGAAGAAAACCGGGCAACAAATCGCCAAACGTACCCCGGTCTTCCAAACAGCCGAGCATCTCTTGAGGCACGGTGTCGCCGCAGTACTTCCGGGCATGGAAAGGTGTCAGGCCGATTGGGAGGCCGTTCGCGACCACCGTTCGCTGCTGGACGATCCGGACCCAGTGTCCCCTGTGCTGCAATTGATTTCCACGGCACTTCGCAACGGCCTGCGAGATGGCCATACCCACTACGAGCAGGCTCTGAAGAACGAAATCGCCGGGCTCGAAACGCACACCCTGTGGAGCGCGCTTCCCGAGACCAAGCGCAAGGTCCTCCTTGCAAGCCAGGGCGTGGCCTCGCACCCAGTTCCACAGCTCGCCAGCGAGGCCGAGATCTTGGCCTCGCTTCAGTCTTGCGACATTCCAGCATGGAAGACTCGGACCGCTGCGCTACACACCCGCTGCGCGGCTGCACTTGCCGAGGCCATCAAGGAGGCGAAACCCAAAGCCCGTCGCATCTCACTGCCGAGCGCGACCATTGAGACGGCAGCCGAATTGGAGGCGTGGCTAGGCCAGGTCCGGGAAACCATCGAGAAGGCCCTGCGCGACGGTCCCGCCATTCTCTGAGGCTTCAGCTATGCCTACACTTTCCACCGCGCATCGCAACCGGCTGCAGTCCGTCACGTCCGAGGCCAGGGAGGCCGCAACCACCACCTGCAAGGCGGCGCTCGAAAATCTGGCCGTACACGAGGCGGATTACCGGCCTCACATGACCGTCGAGCAGCGCAAGCTCCGCAATCGCCTGCGGGCGCGTGGCAAGGCGGTGGGAGACGAGAGGGACGTTCGCAGCGGTCGCCAGGAAATCAAGCGTCTCGCTGAAGACGCCGCCTACGAGCACTGGCACCGGCTCTTGTTCACACGATTTCTGGCCGCGAACCATCTGCTCATCACCGACCACGCCAACGGCAATGTTCCCGTGACCTTGGAGGAATGCGAGGAGCTGTCGTCGGCTCTCGGGGCCAAGGATGGATTCGAGCTGGCTTGCCGGTTCGCCTCGGCCACGCTGCCGGGCATCTTTCGTAGCGACGACCCGGTGCTAGAGCTTTTCTTTCCAGCGAACGATCGGAAGAAGCTGCGCGAGCTCCTCGACTCCTTTCCACAAGAGATCTTCACCGCCAGCGATTCCCTCGGCTGGACCTACCAGTTCTGGCAGACCAAGCGGAAGAAGGAGGTCAACGATTCCGGTGTGAAGATTGGTGCCGACGAGCTGGCGCCGGTCACGCAGCTTTTCACCGAAGACTACATGGTCGACTTCCTCCTCGACAACACCCTCGGCGCATGGCACGCGGGCAAACGCCTTGCCGCGAATCCCAAGCTGGCGGCAGCCGTGCAGAGCGAGGACGAGCTTCGCCAGGCCCTGTCCCTGCCCGGTTGCCCGTGGAAGTATCTCCGTTTCATCAGGAACAAGGATGGCCAGTGGACTTCCGCCGCCGGCACGTTCGATGGCTGGCCCAAGTTGGCAAGGGAGCTGAAGTGCCTGGATCCCTGCATGGGAAGCGGGCATTTCGTGGTCGCGTTGTTCGAGCGACTGGTCGCGCTGCGGATGGAGGAGGAGAAGAAGCTGGACGTTCAAGCAGCTGTGACGGCGGTCATCAGCGACAACCTGTACGGGCTCGAGCTTGATCCGCGTTGTACGCAGATTGCTGCGTTCAACCTGGCGCTGGCCGCGTGGAGGCGCGTGGAGCAGTACTGCATCTTGCCGCCGATGAACCTGGCGTGTTCCGGTCTCGCACCAAACTCGCGCGAAGCCGACTGGGTTGCGCTTGCTGGGGATAACCACAAGCTCCAGCGTGGGATGGAGCGGCTGTACCGATTGTTCGAGAAGGCAGCGGTGTTAGGCAGCCTCATCAACCCGCGCGTGGTGGAGGGGGACCTGCTGGAGGCCGGATTCCACGAGCTCCAGCCGCTGCTAGAGAAGGCACTGGCGGGGGAAGGTGAGGATGAGAGTGCGCATGAAATGGCGGTGACGGCGCGTGGGCTGGCGAAGGCGGCGGAGATCCTTGCGGGTGAGTTCACGCTCGTTGCGACGAATGTGCCGTACCTTGGAAGAAAAAGGCAGAATGAAGTACTGATGAGCTATTGCGAACGAGCCCATTCCGAGGCGAGAGCTGACCTGGCGACATGTTTTATTGAACGATGCCTCACCTTCTGTACGCATGCTGGGACAATAGCGCTAGTGACGCCACAGAACTGGTTGTTCCTGGGAGGTTACAAGAGTGTTCGTCAACGGATCCTGGCAGAAACCGAATGCAGCTGCATCGCAAGAGTCGGAGCGCGGGCGTTCGAAACCATTACCGGTGAGATCGTAAATGTTGCTCTCGTTTCTCTATCCCGCCGATCTCCAGACAAAGTTCACTGTTTCGCTGTTGTTGACGTCTCGGGAGAAAGCAGCCCGTCGTGCAAGAACAATGCTTTGCTGAGGAACAACGTTGGCCTGCTCTCGCAGGGCGACCAGTTGAAAAACCCCGATTCAAGAATTTCAGCAGAGGAGCATGACTCCGAGATGTCTCCACTGGGCGATCACGCCGAATGCTATCAGGGAGTAGTCACTGGCGATCTTGAGCGTTTTCGCGCTCAGTTCTGGGAGATATCTACTGTCACCAAGACATGGGAGCCATTTCGCACAACAATTGATACCCATGACGGCTTCGATGGACTCAACGCCGCACTCCGGTGGCAGGAAGGGAAAGGTGATCTCCATGAGTATGCGGCTCTTACACGCGACCAACTGCACGACATGCACGAGAGTGGAAATCGAGCTTGGGATACGCCGGGAGTTGCTGTCAACCGGATGGGAGATCTGTTCGCTTGTGCATATTTGGGAGAGATTTTCGACAACAACGTCGCCGTTATTATACCCAAGAGGAAGCAGGACCTGGCAGCACTGCGGGCGTTCTGCAGCTCACCAGATTTCTCTACTTCAGTCCGATCATTGGACCAGACGCTCAAAGTCACAAATCGAACACTAACAAAAGTACCTTATGATTCGTCGCACTGGCAGAAGGTGGCCGCCGAGAAGTACACGCAAGGATTGCCCAAGCCGTTTTCGAGCGATCCAACGCAGTGGTTATTTGCCGGTCATCCTACGGGTTCCGATGAGCCATTGCATGTGGCAGTGGCCCGGTTGCTCGGCTACCAGTGGCCGCGTCAGACCGGTTCGAGTTTTCCCGATTGCCCGGCACTCGGCGCCGACGGACTGGAGAAGTTCGTCGATGACGACGGTATCGTGTGCCTTGCCCCCCTGAATCGCGAGCAACCCGCCGCCCAGCGCTTGCGGGCTCTGCTTACCGCTGCCCTTGGCAAGTTCGAAGAGCGTGATCTCATCCGGAAGTCCGGACCCAAGGGCTCCAACAAGACCAGCCTGGAGGAATGGCTGCGCGACGACTTCTTTGCCCAGCACTGCGCGATCTTCCACAGCCACCCCTTCATCTGGCACATTTGGGACGGCCTCAAGGACGGGTTCCACGCCTTGGTCCATTACCATCGCTTCGACCACGCCAAGCTCAAGACCCTTACCTATACTTATCTCGGCGACTGGATTCGCGATCAGAAGGCGGCTGCCGAGGCGGACACACCGGGGGCTGCCGAACGTCTGGGAGCCGCCAAGAAGCTTCAGGCGAAGATGATCGCCATCCTTGAAGGTGAGGCGCCGCTCGACATCTTCGTCCGCTGGAAGCCTCTGCACCAGCAGGCGATTGGTTGGCACCCCGACTTGAACGACGGCGTCCGACTCAACATTCGACCGTTCTTGTTGGCAGGAAACGTCGGGGCGAAAGGCGCCGGTATTCTGCGTGCCAAGCCTGGCATCGAAGCGGATCCGAAGCCTGACCGCGGCAATGAGCCGGAGCGGGACAAGGACGAGTATCCCTGGTTCTGGTGCGCCGAAGACCCGGGCACGGATCCTGTGGGCGAAAAGGAATTCGTAGGCCGCCGCTGGAACACCACGCACCTCACGCTAGCCTGCAAGCAAGCTGCTCGGAAGGGGAAGCGATGACGGTCCTGGAACACATAGTCGCCTCCCTCCGCGCTTCCGCTGTCTACAACAAGCACGACGTGGCACCTCCTTCTGTCATCCTGTGGACGGATGGCCAACGGCTTTGGGAGCCCGTGGCGGGCCGGATCGGCGAATGCCTCGACCGCTTCTACATGCTCAGCCCCGAGGTGTCCGGCACCAATTCGGGCCCTTCAACCTGGATTCGCTACCACTTGACGGCCGAAGCAGGCAAGGAAGGCATCCCGGTCATCTATCTGCCTGGCATCTCCCGGCTGGCGTTCCGATCTCCAATCGGATTTCCTGACGAGGCAAAGCACCTCTTCGCGCTCCAATTCCTGGGCCAGTTCTGGACGCAGATCAACGGCAAGGATTGGACTCCAGCAGCCATGATGAGCTCCGCCGACAACGGACTGGGCCTGGACTTGGCAAAGGACAGCAGCACTGCGCAGGCATTGGCGACCCAACTCGGGGTAGTCCTGGATGCCCTGGTGGCGAACCTCCAAAGGGGAAAGCTTGAAGCGACCGATTTCAATGCGCTGGCGGTGGCCGACCCCGCTGGGATGCTGCTCCGTTGGATGGCCGACCCTGAGAAGGTCAAGGCCGAGTGGCCCCCCGAGCGGATGGCTGCATTTCAGGGGATCTGCCAACAGCAGTATCAATTCAGCCCGGCGTCGGATGGCCGACTCGCCGCCGCCGAAAAACTGGTGGCTGGGGAGGGTGCCTGGAAGACTGTTTGGGACCGTTTTGAGGAGGCGCCGGCTACCTATCGGGGCGTGCGCGATGCACTTGCATTGGCGAAGCCCGACGACCTTTTCGGTTCCAAGAGCCTGCGTCTGCCCCAAAACAACCAGCAAGCGGAAGATCGGCTCCGGAAAGCCCTGCTCGACCTTGCCGCAAAACCGCAACAGGAGGTTCTGGGCCAACTGGTCAAGCTGGCCAACGACAACCGACAGCGGGCGGCCTCAGTCTGGGCGCACCTTGGCGAAGCGCCGCTGGCCCAGGCGGTTGCCCATCTGGGACGAATGGCACAAGCCATCCAGCAGGGCCTGTCAGGCACCGACTGGGATGGGATCGCCAAGGCATACTTGCATTCAGGCTGCCAGGTCGACACCGAGGCCCGCCGAAGCTTTGTGGCCGTGAGGAAAGGACCTGACCTGGCCGTGGTTATCTTGGCGCTGCGGGAGGCCTATCTGCCATGGCTCGAACAACAGGCGAAGCGCGTGACGGCGTGGGCGTCGGATTACCCGAATGGCTCGAAGGACTCGGCTCGCCGGCTCACCGCTAGCCCCGGCACGGTCTATCTCTTCGTCGATGGTCTTCGTTCGGACGTTGCCATCGAGCTATCTGCAATGCTCGATGGTTCCGGGGCGACGGCCACCACGACAGTCGCATGGGCACCGCTGCCTACGGTTACTACGACCGCCAAGCCGGGGTGGAACCCGTTGGCAGAAGCTCTATGTGGTGAGACCCTGGGCGAGAGCTTCGACCCGCAGGTGGCCGAAACCGGCAGGCCGCTTACAACCGATGTCTTTCGCGCTCGGATCTCCGAGCTGGGCTTCGTGTGGTTCTCTGGTGCCGAAACTGGCGATCCGGCTGGTAGTGGATGGACGGAAACGGCAGATTTCGATTCGCGTGGCCACGACGAGGGTGCCAAATTCGTATGGCGAATCGATGAAGAGCTGAAAATGGTCCGGCAGCGGATAACGGAATTGCTACAAGCAGGCTGGAACAAGGTTGTGGTCATCACCGACCACGGCTGGTTGTGGATGCCCGGTGGGCTGCCGAAGACCGACTTGCCGGCACATCTCACCGCCTCCAAGTGGGGCCGCTGTGCCGTTCCCCAGCCCGGCGCTCAGCATCATTGCCCGACGGCGCCGTGGTTTTGGGCGAACGAACACCATGTGGTCCTCGCTCCCGGGGTAGATGCCTTCCGGAATGGCGTGGAGTATGGCCATGGCGGTCTCACTTTGCAGGAAGCGCTCACGCTCACGATTACGGTGAGCGCGTCACAGAGTGCTGAGCTGACCACTGTGGCGATCACCTCGGTTCGCTGGCTCGGCCTGCGCCTGAATGTCGAGGTGCAGGGGGTGGTGCCAGAGCTGTCCATCGACGTCCGCACGAAAGCGGCTGATGCTTCGACGTCACTCTTGGGCAAGACGGCTGCAAGGCCGCCCATCCGTACCGACGGGAAGGCGTCGATCATCATTGCTAACGACGACTACGCGGGTACCTCGGCGACGCTCGTGGTGCTTCACCGCGACGCAGTGGTCGCCAAGCATCCTGTTATCGTGGGTGAAAACTAGGGAGATCCGGCATGCAACTCGATCAGATTGACCAGCTCGCCGCGAAAGCCTTCGAGGGCTTCATCGTCCGCAAGGACCTCGTGCGTCGGTTTAAGGGCCAGTATCCGGTGCCGACCTACGTAGGCGAGTTTCTCCTTGGCCGCTACTGCGCCAGCACCGTCGAGTCGGAGATCGCCGAGGGACTCGAGATCGTGCAACGGCAGCTCGAGAATCGCACCGTGCGAGCCGGGGAAGAGGAGCTGTTCAAAGCGCGAGCGAAGGACCAAGGCAGGGTCAAGCTGATCGACATCATCCGCGCCCGGCTCGATGCGAAGAACGACTGTTTCCTGGCCGAGCTTCCCAGCCTTCGCCTCAACGATGTCCGCGTCCCCGAGGATCTGGTCCGCAAGCATGAGCGGATGCTTACCGGCGGTTTCTACGCAGAAATAGACCTGAGTTACGACCCCACAATCGCCGAAGAAACGGGCGGCAAGCCTTTTGGCATCGACACCCTACGCGAGATTCAGCTTTCGCGTCGCGACGGCCTTGACACCCTTGCCAAAGGGCGTCGCCTCTTCTCTTTCGACGAATGGAAGCACTTCCTCCTGCGGAGTGTGGGGATCGAGCCGGCGGCGATCTCGGAGCGCAATCAAGACGTGATGCTGCTGCGCATGGTTCCCTTCGTCGAGAACAACTACAACGCCGTGGAGCTTGGGCCACGCGGAACAGGCAAGAGCCACCTTTACCAGCAGGTGTCCCCGTACGCCCACCTGGTGTCTGGCGGGAAAGCTACGGTGGCCAAGATGTTCGTGAACAACGCCAACGGGCAGCGGGGGCTCGTCTGCCAGTATGACGTGGTTTGCTTCGACGAGGTGTCCGGGATCTCCTTCGACCAGAAGGACGGCGTGAACATCATGAAGGGCTACATGGAGTCCGGTGAGTTCAGCCGGGGCAAGGAAAGCATTCGCGGCTATGGCGGGATCGTGATGGTGGGGAACTTCGAGGTGGACGTCGCCCACCAGCAGCGTATCGGCCACCTGTTCGGCCCGATGCCCCCGGAGATGCGTGACGATACCGCGTTCATGGATCGCATCCACTCGTACATCCCCGGCTGGGACATCCCCAAGGTGAACAAGGACCAGCTCACCGAACATTTTGGCTTGGTCAGCGATTTTCTCTCCTCGTGCTGGAATCATCTACGCGTCCAATCGCGGGTTCAGAAACTGCAGGGTCGAATCCACTTTGGCGGCGCCTTGAGCGGTCGGGATACGAATGCCGTTCAGAAGACCATGAGCGGCTTACTCAAGCTGATGTTTCCAGACCACGACGCGGACATTCCCGACCAAGGCATCGAGTGGGCGGCAAGGCTGGCGCTCGAATGTCGTCGCCGTGTGAAGGAGCAACAGAAGCGGATCGGATCCGCGGAGTTCCGCAACACCCATTTCAGCTACACCATCGGCGATGACGGAGTTGAGCAGTTCGTCTCGACGCCGGAGCTTCAAAGCGAAGACAGCATAGGGGAAGATCCCTTACCGCCCGGACAGGTCTGGGTCATCTCACCGGGTGGCATGGACGAAAACCCCGGCCTCTACCGTGTGGAGTGCAACCAGGGTCCGGGCTCTGGCGTCAAGATCCTCAACCAGCCACCGCCTGCCCCGCTCAAGGAGAGCGTCCGCTGCGCCGAGCAGAACCTGTATGCCCGTGCCAAGGAGCTGGTCGGGGACCGCGACCCGAGATCCCACGAATACACCGTCCAGATTCGCGCCTTCGATCCCAGCAAGAGCAGCGCAGCGACTGGCGTCGGCATCTTGTTGGCCCTGTCTTCTGCGTTGCTGGAGAGGAATCTCAAGGGCGGCATGGCTGTCGTCGGCGGGATCAACCTGGGTGGATCCATCGAGCCCGTTTACAACGCGGTCTCTGTGGTGGAGTCTGCAGCGGACAAGGGCGCTCGAACGCTCCTGATGCCCGTGTCCACCCGAAAGCAGCTGATCGAATTGCCCGACGAGATCGCGACTCGAGTGGCGATCGTGTTCTATGCGGACGCCAGGGATGCCTTGCTCAAGGCATTGAACGAATAGGTCTCCTGTCGTCTACACGAGCACGCATCTGCCACGCTGACCCGCAACAACCCTCCTGAAATTCCCGCCCCTTCGCGGGTATAAGGATCTTGAGAGGCAGCTTCTCTGCCCTCCACGGTGCGCCGGCACCGTAGTCCTCAGCGTCTGACTGCTCGACGCTGCTAACCCACGCGCCCACTGGCGCAACTGTGCGCCACGTGGACCACCGGGGCCATCCGTGTGTGCACGCCTACGGAGGTCCTGACCATGAATCTCGAGACAATCCGTTCGTCGTTCGATCAGAAAATCCGCAGTGGCATGTTCAAGCCCATCACCCGCCGGTTGCATGCCGACATGGCGGAAGACAGGGCACAGGAAGGCTTGGCCCTGACCTACGAAATCTATCGCCAGCACGCGCTCCAGGG
>Ga0182027_10016191_pt1 | contig 10194 bp, 9 predicted proteins | sample 712E1DmetaG_FD_121300 | JGI IMG/M metagenome (GOLD analysis project Ga0182027, IMG submission 121300) | Permafrost microbial communities from Stordalen Mire, Sweden - 712E1D metaG (Illumina Assembly) | ecosystem: Environmental > Terrestrial > Soil > Wetlands > Permafrost | place: Sweden... | reverse complement strand
GAGATGCCGCTGGAAAATTCATAGATGTGCTGTTCAGCACCGCTGAAAATGTCAGAAGCCCCAAAAGCCATTGAACCCCAGAAATTAGCAGATAAGTTCTCGCCATGTATGTAAGAGTTGACAACCGCCAAATTACTTGTGTTTATTTCATATAGAGAACCATCAGCTATGTTTGTTTCATAACCGGTAAACCCTTCTGCGATTAACATGCCGTCATAAGGATACAGAGAAACGAAATTATAATCAAAATCAACAGATGTTGCTACGAGAGTCATTGTTGAAGAGACTTTGTTGTATGTGATTCCTAAGAGTAATGCTACAATTAGGGGGTGCTATGCTTGGAAGGATATGATTAGTGATTTTATGTTTTATCCGTTTCTGTTTTTGCAGGAGTATTTTAAGCGGGAGCACTCGGAGAGTGGTTTTTCTGCTGATAAGCGGTTTAACGGCTGGAAGATCTGGGAGCGTAAGGATGACCGAATACAGACTGCCACCTTGTGCAAAGGGGTTTGGCACAACCTCATCTGGCTAGGAGGTTAACGACCGACTTATGTCCCAAAGTCCAAGCAAACGAAAGCTTTAAATTTACTTCACGATAAACGCCTTTAAGAAATAAGGTGGAAAATGTTATGAAAATCAAAGTTTGGAAACTTTTAAGTCTAATATTTATTTTGATTTTTGCATTGTCGGCAGTTAGCATGGTTCACGCTGCTATTACACAACTTCCAATACCCCCGGCGATAACGGCAGGAACTTCTGGCACCAGCTTTACCGCCTGGGTGGCTTATGATTCTGGCAAAGGCGAAATATTCGTAACCAGCGGCGACAACAACATCTATGTAATATCGGACAGCTCAAACACCGTGGTTGCCACCATACCCGTAGGAAACGACCCTGTAGGCATAGCTTATGATGCGGGCAAAGGAGAAATATTCGTAGCCAATGCTGAAGACGACACGGTCTCGGTCATATCGGACAGCTCAAACACCGTGGTTGCCACCATACCCGTAGGAACAGGTCCCCAGGGCATAGCTTACGATGCTGGTAAAGGCGAAATATTTGTAGGCAATGCTAATTACGATAATTCCGTTTCCAGTACCGTCGACACTGTCTCTGTTATCTCCGATAGCACTAACGCTGTAGTTGCTACCATAAACGTGGGCGGTGGACCACTCGATTTGGCTTATGATTCTGGTAAAGGCGAAATATTCGTATCCAATGAGCTAAGCTCCTCTATCTCTGTTATATCTGACAGCACCAATGCTGTGGTTGCCACCGTAAACGGTGTAAGCGCTCCCGAAGGTCTAGCTTATGATTCCGCGAAGAACGATCTGTTCGTAGCCAACTATGATGCAGCTAACGTCTGCGTAATATCGGACAAAACCAATGCTTTGGTTGCAACCGTGCAACTGGGATCAGGTTATACAGGAGACCCCACAGGCACAGTCTATGATCCAGCCAAAGGCGAAATATTCGAAACTAGTGGAGCTGGCGCATCTGTCTTTGTTATATCGGATAGCAATAATGCTGTTACCGCAACGGCACCCTTGGTACAGCTACCAAACGATAACGCACCATACCCAATGGGCTTAGCTTATGATTCTGCTAAGGGAGAGATATTTGTGGCCCGTGGCGACAACGCGGTCTCTGTCATACCCGATTCTTCCAGCTCGTCCACATCCTCAACTCCAACCCCAACTTCGTCCCCATCAGCAACCTCCACTGCATCTTCATCTCCCACCCCAAAAGTACCAGAGTTCAGCAATGCAGCACTCGTTACAGTCGCGGCGGCAATGGTAGTTGTGACCTTAAGTGCAGTTGCTATTCGCAGGAAAAAAGCCTAAAAAACTAAAATAGCTTGCCCTGTTTTCTATTAGACGCGCCCTGCGCGTTTCTTTTTTCATTAACTTATGCGGGCAGCCCCGTTCGGAGGTAAGCCCGGTCCGGCTCACTTATTGTGAAGAAAGGTTTGTCCTCAATTTATGCAGGATTCGCTTAATAGTTTAAACGAATCCCACCGGACCCGCATCTTAAGAAACTCGTCAAAAGATTATTTTTACTGGTAAATTGGTGCTATAATCCCCCTTCTATACTACACGAGTAAAGTACTAGTTTTCCGTGACATGAAGATCGATTCCCATGTTCTTGACAAGCTGCTTCAAATCTACGTCGCTTATCCACTCAGTCTGCAAGTAACTGAGAATTCGCTCATCACTTAGCCCCAACCGTTTAGCCTCTTTCACAGTGTAACGGTAAGCTTCAACTTCCGTGGGGTCAATTTTGTAGATTTCTCCGACATCAGACGGTTGCAGATACATGGAAACGTACAGGTAGCTACCATCGGAACTAAAATAATAAAGAGCATTGTCACCATTCGGGTCGGTATAGTTAGCAACAGCAGTCATATCTGAAGTGTCAACCTTCGTTATATAATCTTGAATCCCAAACGTTGTAGAGTTGTAGAAAGTTTCAGCGAAATACAGGTAGTTTCCAATGACAAACATCGGATTATTGAAATAGCCACCTTCGGTTGTGCAACTGCCAACGATAGACATCGTGGATTCCTCAACTTTATAGATGGTCGGTACACCACCCGTTGTAGTGCAATATAAGTAGATGTAACCTGTCGAACTTGCCATAATTCCGTCAGAAAGGTATTCACCGTCTGGAAAAATTAATTGCCCTGTTTGTTGAAGATAAGTTGAAGAAGGAATTGGGGTCGGGGTTGGCGTTGGAGTCAGAGTTGGGCTGGTCGTCGGAGTTGCTGTTGGAGTCGGAGTCGGTGTGGCAGTAGGGTAGGAGTTGGTGTAGGAGATGGTGAATAAGTCTCTATAGAGACACCAACAGTTCCAGAACTGGCGGTGCCACCATTTCCTGACGGGTTAACATAGTATTGAGCCAGAGGATTCTCTGAGTTAATCATATTGATACTTGGCATATCAGAACTATCAGTAGAAGTTGAAAAACCAGTAATTATGTTATTAGAAGCTACACCGCTAAGGCTTACCGTTGTTCCGTCACACGTTAAAGTAAAACTTGACTGAGTAGTTAAATCAAAGACGACAAGAGTATAGTGAGAGTAAGAATCAAAAATTGCAATTTGATTATAAGCAGCCTCAAGAGAAACGCCCATCCATAATTACCGTCAGCATCTCTAAGTTCTATAATATTCTGACCGTTCAAAGTAGCGGAAGACAAAACAAAAGTAGCGGAAAAAGTGGCATACGTATCCTGAAGAGAACCCCAATATCCGGGTCCTGTTCCCGATACAGACAAATTCAAAGTTTCATTAGCTTTAACTGTTGGGAGAAGCAGAAAAGATGATGCAACTAAGCATACCAGCAAGATCAACGCGAACAACTGTTTCTTCCGCATCACAGCACCTAAAAGAAAAATAGGTTATCGCCTATGACGACGGTTACCTCTATGAAGCATGACGGCAAGCAACCCAGAAATCCCCAAAACAACAACGGCAAATATACCGAATAATTCGAGGCTGTTCAATTTCAGAGGCGTAGGCACAACAACAGGCACAGACGAACCAGATACCGAAGGCGAAGCCGTCGGAACTGTGAATGAACCACCGCCACTGCCCTGAGTGGGGGCAGGTGTTGGAGAAGAACCTGAATTTGACAATTCATACTGCACAATCATGCTGACATCTCCAAACTCAGCGTAAAGGTAGTTGCCTGAAGAATACAGAGAATAGACGCCACCGTAACCTGTGGGAGAAGAAACTGTAGTAATTGTAGTCATGGTAGATGGGTCAATAGCAACCAAAGCAACTTGGGAGGCATCAGGAGTCAAACCCGCAATCAAAATGTTGTTGCAGTACACCACGCAAACGTCATCTCCGCTTAGACCTAGCGAAGATTCATCCCATTCTCCAACTTGAGAAAAGTCGGTGAGGGAGTATTTGTAGGCACTCTGATAGCCATTAATAAAAGTGTTGGTATCGCTGAAAACGGTTCCATAGTTGTTGTAGGCAACCGTTGTATTAAGAGAAAGGTCACTTGGGTTAAGTTCGTAGCAGTTTTGATCTGAACAGAAGCCAAGCAACAAGCCATCGTGGGGCTGTAGGAAAGAGATGGGATTGGTATAATCTGAACTTGTCAGTACAACAGACATTGTGGATGGATCAAGCTTGTTGAAGTATGCATGAGCGTTATTTCCATCCCAGCTTGTTGAGCCAAAATATAGGTAGTCATCATAGTAGCAGAAAGATGATATACCGTTTGTTGTTGTAGCCCCAGTATAGTTGCCAGCGTAAGCAATGTCTGAAGTGTCAATCTTCATAATCATCCGCTGTTGTCCCCTTGCCGTTGCATTGTAAAAGTCTTGAACGTAGTATAGGTAGCCACCTAAAACAACCATTGGATAGCCACCATCGCCTTCGCCAACAAAGGAAGTAGTGTAGTTGCCCACGAGAGTCCAAGAAGCCGTATCTACCTTCAAAATCTCAACATATTGATTATTGTTGGAGATGTCACCGTAAAGGTACAGGTTGTTTCCATCCTGCATCAACTGATAAAAGTCCATTCCGTATGATCCGTAGTTAAATTCTCCTGTTTGAGTTAAGGTCGGTGTTGATGAACTAACTGCGTTGTAGCTAACGTAAATGCCCATTATCCAATTTTGATTGTAAGGTTGATCTGCGATCCAATCTATTGTTTGGCCTGTTAAAGCTCCAAAAACCAAATTGGTGTTAGTATCGTATTCCCAACTAACAGTACCGCTTTGAAGCTCTTTTATGTAGAGATTAAAGTCGCCAGAAGCATAGATGCCAAACCAATAAGGAGTGTTTGGCGAACCTGTATAGTCAAACGTGAAGGTTATCCATTGGTAGCTTGAACTGCCAATTCCAGTGATTTCGGAACTTTGAGCTAACACAACACTAGGAAAGTTGTTGTCAGAATAAATTACCCCATAGGCATCAATGGAGCCGGAAAAAGCTTCCATATAAACTGAAACCTTGATGTCCGTGCCAAAATCACTTGGAGAAGTAAAATTCTCAACTATAAGCGGCGGAGCTACATTAGTCCAATCTAAAGCGTCATCAGTAGTCCAACCAGCACCAGACACAGAAGTGTTCCCAAAAGTTTCTGTTCCTTGAGCTTTCACCATTGGAATTCTAATTAGGAAAGGAGAAGCTACCAAACAGACTATCATGATCAACGCGAACAGTTTTTTCTGCAATATACTCACCAATAGAAAAAAGGAAAGGGTTTAAGATCCCTAATTATTTCTGCCGAAGAATCAGGTAGCCATCGTCAAAATCGGTGCAGGCCACAACGTCCGACGGCAAAAGTTCAACCTTGGAGACGTCGCGCATCGTTTTCTTGTCTTTCTTCGTCAGAGGAGAGCTGCTTGACAGGCGCTCCCACTGGTCAGCATCTTCTAGGTAACGCAATGCCTTCCTAGTTGACAGGCACACCCAAATGGCAGGCGTGTCGTCAGGGTACTTTATTAACGCTGGAAAAGTGTTCCCCCGTTCTTGTCTTTCCAGTTCACGAATCTTCTGTAGAGTTGTCCAAGAACCGTGACTGTTGAAAGCCGTAAGCTTCCTTTCACCAACCAACTCGCCAAGAATAATCGGTCTCGGATTATTAAGATCTGACAGGAAATGCTGCGTGAATGATTCGCCAAGAGTTGCTTGGGAACTGAACCGTTTCTTGTCAAGCTTGGCCGAATCGAACCGTAATAAACTGATTTTAGCTGGTTTCCGCTTCGGCTTTTCATAATGTTTCTTCGATGTCATGTGGTACATTTGGTTAATTCGGCCTCCAATGGTTGCAACTCCCGCTTTCATCAATCGCAATAACCAGTAGATCAACGGTTGTGCCCACCATAACAGACGACTTTAGTCGAAGTTTGGTTGATGCTTTCATAACAGGCCAATAGAAAAATGCCAAAGTAAATTGTCCATTACTTAGCGATTTCTTTCCTTTAGCGCTATTTTGGTGTGGATCGATTTAGACTCCGTTCATAATGGCCGATAATCTATCGGGCGCTTGTTTGAGAAAGGATTCAAAATCCTTTGGCGGTTGAACCACGAATAGTCCTCTTTCGAATGGCTCTTCCAAAACGGGTGACAATTCAAACGATTTTATGTTCCTCTCCAGATTTGCGCGATACCTTTTGTAATTGAGACATGCGTTTATCTTTGCCATAATTTGTTCTCTTAGTTCCTCGATTTTGTAACCTGATTTTTCAAGCATATACAGATCATAGAAATCGCGCAATTTCTGCGCTCGTCTCGTGAGTATTGCCCTTACTTTTTCGCAGAGAATTTCTTTTTCATCATATGCTTGCACCGCGAAAGGTTTGTAAAAACTCAACGCTTCTCTGAAATAAGCAGTATCATCTTTTGAAAGTTGAATGTTATCTAATAATGTCTTAACAGTGACTATCTTGGGTTGAAATAATATTTTATCGGTGAAATTCACTTGTATTTTTGTGAACTCAGAATTCTTCCATAATTTACAGGTTACCAGTTTGCAGCCTCCGCCAAATTCAAAGTACTTTGCATTTTTCGGTTCATTTTTGAAGTCTAAACCAATATCTTGAGCTGCATTTTCTAGTAACGAGCCCATGTTCCTTATTTCTTCAAGGAGGCGTCTTCTCAGTTCGTATTTTCCTAGGTTCAACCACGCTTTTTGATCTTGCCAAGTAAAATCCAAGTCAACGCTGAAGCGGTAGTAGCCGAAGTAGCATTTGACTAAACAGCTGCCTCCCTTGAAGAGGTAGTTTCCAGCAAAATGCCTCGAATCGCACAGGTCTTTAAGTAGTCTGTGGATCGTCAAGTCTTTTTCTATCAAGCTTGGCTTCTCAATTCTTGATTTCTCGGCTACGAAAGCAATAAACTCAGATAAGTCTGGCAGCTTTAACCACCTTTTCTACTGCTTTGGGATAAAACCTCAGGTAATCTAAAACTTTGTTGGTTCGCACTCTTTTTTTATGTTCTTCAATCATGGAAATTATTTTTCCTTCTGGAACAGAACGGTACCTTGAGATGTAAATGAGGTCCAGAAGAGTCTTTTCAACATCGGAAAATCTTTTATAATCTTCGTGTACTATGCCAAAGTCAACGAGTTTGCCCGACAACTTTAGAAATTTGACCTTTTCTCCTGCTATTTTTATCTCTTTAGGACGATAAATCCGGTCGTTAAGAACGAAAATTGTATCAAAGAATTCGTGTGTTAAACCATTAAGTCTTAAACCGGTGTACAATCCGAAGTACCATTTAACTTTGAGCTTGTTTAGGCCGAGGAAGAGAATTTTGTAGACATCTGGCGATTTTCTAAGCTCAAATTCTTCCACAGTTTTTACGTAATAAAGTCCTCTAAGAATCCTCACAAGATAGCCGTATGATATCATGAAGTTTGTGGTGCTGTCTGGATCAGCATCAAACAGCTTGCATGCCTCTATTATTTCGTCTTTGGTTGTTGCATTTCCACCGAACTTGGATAGAATGTATCTCGTCAACTTTTTCATAGTAGTTACTTATATAACAACCTTTAAAAACTTTTAAGTTAGATACACAAATTTACATTGCGAAAAATCGCCTTAAGTCCGTTGGAACAATTTAGCTTAAAGTTTTTGATGAAAAAGGCCGGGGTAGCTCTTCGCCTTTTTCTTTTAAGGTGTTGAAATGTACGATCAAAAAGCGCTTGACGTGATAAAGTGTTTGGCGTTGTCTCCGTGCAGGGACTTTGCAGGAAACTTTTAACCTGATTGCATTAACCTCAAGATGACAAACATGTATCGAAAACAGAGAAGACATAACACTTATGTACGGCTGGCAAACCGCGCGTACAATCCCAGTATGTGGACCAACGGTTTCCAAGGCGCAATCCAAAAGGCAGACGCACTTGCAAAGCAGGGCTGGGTAGTTGACACTGACCGGGGAGCATTAACCACTAAACAGGCAGAAGCCATGGCCAAAGAAGCCGAGAAGAAAGGATTCGAAACCCAGTTGCTCCCCATAGCCCAGTTGGATGGTGGCGTCGCCCAGTTCGTAGCCACGAAACCAAAACTGGTAGACCCAGCTTCTAGCAGTCCAACCGCCGCGACCTCTGCTGGGTCTCTTACAGCGGACCAGATAGAAGGAAACTTTTTGCGCGAGTTCTGGAGCCCAGCTGAACAACCGACCGAGATGGATAACGGTTACACTTTGAACCCGGCGACCACTATGGGCTTTGCCCGGCGAGACGCAGATCCTAAGTCAGCTAAAGACCTGGTTGCGAAAGGTCGACGGTTGCTGCAAGACCCTAAGGCTGCTATCCGCGAGGAATTCGACCGCGAAGCAGTTGTGGCCATTTATAACGCGTATAAGAACATGGGCAAGAAATTCGTGGCTTTCGGTCCAACTGGCCAGGAAACCGCGGCAGATGCCAAAAACATCCTTAAAGGCATACGGGCTCTTCAGGGCGGACGTGAAGACACAAAAATCAGAATTGCAAGCGAAGGCAAAGACGGTGTTGTCTACCTCGCCAACCCAGAAGGCGATATGGCAGTCCTTGCGCCGGTAGTGAGCGACGACCCCAGCACGAAGGACCCGGACATGATCAGTTACAACGAAGCAATAGCAGCCGTCCGGAAACCGTAATTGCAACTTGCAGTCTGAAACCATATCTCAATTTGTGTTCCGCAGCGGAACAGAAGCGGTGTTATGCTGCGCAACTTGGTTCTCAATCTTTATTCTTTTGAGAGACTCTGCATGTATGGAAAAAGACCTGGTCCGAGCTATTCTCTGAAAAGATGTTCCAAGAAACATTCAGTCACACCAATCCACAAACATATTCCCCAAGTTCCAACAACCAAAGTTTTCATGCCGAAAAGCGTCAAGGATTCTGAACGTAAAATCTTTGAAGTTTTCCGTTTAAGGCCTGCAGGACAATGGAGCAATGATTTCCTCAATAGCGAAGCAGGCCGACAGCTTGTGGAAAGCCACTGGATCCAAGTCCAACATGTTCTTATGGATGCGGCCAAGAAATCAAAGTTGCCCATGAGCAAAAAAGAAGTTGAGGCTCTCCTTAAAAAAACAATGCAGCTCCCAGAACAAAAGTTTCTTATGCTCTATGAAGCCTCGCTTCAGGGACCACTCACGCATGAAGCCTTCCGGGAGTACATGAAGCTCTTCAAGAAATTCTGGCCTAAAGCTTACAAAGGCGTCTTTGGCTACAGAACACCCGGACAAATCACCAGCGCTTGCGTCAAACAGGAGGCTAAACTCAAGTGAGTTACAAGCAAAAATGCCGTTCACGCTCAAACGCTCACCAGCTACGCCTTCCCGGAAAGAAACCCAGGAATCCTAAGTTCCAGGGTGGATGCCGTTTCTGCGGTAACATGCAGGGTTACGGCACCGAGGGATCCATGGCATGCATGGTTCCTAACCGAGATAAGAAACCGGACAAAAGCTGTTACACTCCCAGTGAGGGATTTTGACAATATGAAGATTATTCTCTTGTTTCAATCATTTAACATTAACACGTGACTTTATTTTAGTCAGGGAGATGAATTGCTAACTTTCATTTGTAACTTCAGACGGCTTCTTGTCTGGTCTTTCTCTGAGGAAATCGGGCATGCGCAACAGGCCGTTTTCGGTGCGGTTTAGGTATTTGACCTCGATAACCATCTTCGGAGAACACCATTGCTGGACTTCGCCTGCAACGTCAGATGGAACATTCACCAAGGGGCTTTTCGAAATCTTCGTAGCCTTCAACTTCTTTAATATCTGTTCAGCCTCGAAACCTTTCAGTCCAGCAGCCTTGCCAATATAGTGAAGTTTCCTATCTTTGCCAAGTTGCGCGATGATGAGAGAACCGAAAGTTGAACTGTTCTTGCCGTTACCCCGCGTGCATCCGACGACGATTGCCTCATCTGATCGCCAGTTTTTAACCTTCACCCATTCAGGAGTCCGTTCGCCCTGCCTGTAAGGCGATTCAGCTTCCTTCTCGACCACACCCTCAAACTTGCGTTTCTCAAATTCCTGGAATTGCTGTTCCTTCTGCTTCACGTTCTTCACAGTCTTCGGAACAATCAGGTACTTCATGTCCTTCGGAATAAGAGTGCGGAGAATCTCGTCTCGATCATCAAAACCCAAAGATTCCACGCTGTCATTGTCCACGTAAAGAACATCAAAAACTACGAGTTTCGCTTCGCCATTATACTTGTCAATAGTTTCTTGAGTTG
>Ga0182027_10016190_pt1 | contig 10194 bp, 5 predicted proteins | sample 712E1DmetaG_FD_121300 | JGI IMG/M metagenome (GOLD analysis project Ga0182027, IMG submission 121300) | Permafrost microbial communities from Stordalen Mire, Sweden - 712E1D metaG (Illumina Assembly) | ecosystem: Environmental > Terrestrial > Soil > Wetlands > Permafrost | place: Sweden... | reverse complement strand
TTTTTGGCGCGTTGGGCAAAAATAGCCATATAGGGTTTTTTAATTTATATGTTGTCTTTACTATAAAATCAATAAAAATGAAAACAATTTTATATTTTATATTATTAATTGCTTTGTCAATTAATGTATTTTCACAATCATACTATGTATCAGACAGCACACAATATAAATATTATTTTGGTACTGCCGAACCGGATTCAAACTGGCGGAAACAATCTTTTAACGATTCTGCCTGGCAGTCAGGCAATGGAAGTATAGGATATAGGGTAAATGGCATAAAAACCCAAATTCAAAAAACCACATCTGTATATTTGAGGTATAAATTTACAATTAAAAATAAAGCAGTAATAAATACCTTAGGTTTTTCCAACGACTACAACGATGGTTATGTTGCCTATCTAAATGGCGTTGAAATTTCCCGCACCAATCTCGGTAAACCTGGAGTTTTTGTTCCTTTCAACAGGGTTACCGAGCGGACGCACAAAACATTGACAATGTCATACCCAAGTTATGGTTATTATATAGACTACTCTGTTGTCAAACAATGTTTAGATACAGGAATGAATATGCTTACAGTGCAGGTTCATAATGACAGCATCAACGGCTCTGATTTATCATTTGTATGTTGGCTTGAAGATATTACAAACTATTATGGAGACAATATGGGTGGCCATTTTTACAGGCAGGTGGTACTCGATTCAACAAAATTTCCGATAGTAATTATTTCTACTGATTCGGATGTCTTGATTAAAGGAGAAAGCTTTATAGCAAAAATGGGCATTATAAATAAACCGAATGGATTATATAATAAACCTTCGGATGGGTTTACAGATTATAATGGGCGCATATCAATAAAAGTTCGCGGGCAATCATCAGCCTGGTTTCTTAAAAAATCATATGATATTAACACCGAAGACAGTGTTGGGAATAATAATAATGTGCCTTTACTTGGAATGCCTAAGGAAAATGACTGGATTTTAACAGGCCCGTTTGCCGATAAAAGTCAGATTCGGAACGAACTGGCTTTTAATTTAGGGCGCAGGCAAGGGCATTACGAACCCAGGACAAAATTTTGTGAGCTTATTCTGAATGGTGATTTCATGGGGCTTTACTTTTTAACTGAAAAAATTAAAAGGGATTCCGACAGGGTCAATGTTGCAAAACTAAAAACTACTGATAATTCCGGAGATGCAGTCACCGGCGGTTATATTATTAAATATGATAAAGATATGCCTGATAGCGGTTTGTTGATATGGGTGTATCCGAAAAAAGAAGATATTACCCTGGAGCAAAAGAAGTATATTTTCGATTATATGACTGACTTTTACAGTACATTGGATAAAACAACATTTTCCGATTCCATTTTGGGGTATAAACCTTACATTGATATACAATCGCTTATTGATTATGTAATAGCTGAAGAAGCAATGAAAAATTGTGATGCCTATATGTACAGTACTTATTTGTACAAAGAAAATATTACAAATGGCGGTAAAGTTAAATATGGGCCACTATGGGACCATGACCTGGCTTTTGGAAACGGAACATTTCAGGATGGCTGCAATACTTACGGCTGGCAATTTGACGAATCGTTACAATACACAAATTTCAATGCAAATAATTCCTTACAAATTATGAAAATTATGCGCGACACCAATTTTACCAGCCAGTTCAGGGATTCGTGGCAGAAAGTCAGGAAAACCTTTCTGAATACCGATTCAATGATGGCTGAAATAGATTCATTGGTTTTGTACATACATGATGCACAGATAAGAAATTATGAAGTTTGGCCGGTAATGAATTATATTTTGTTTGGATCATGTAACTGGGTCACCAGTTCCAGCTACGATATAGAAATAAGCAACCTAAAAACCTGGCTTACCAAGCGATTAACATGGATTGATAATAATATTGATTTAATAAATAAAACAACAGATGTCCATACTATTCTTAATAATAGCTATGGTTTTATAAAAATTTATCCAAATCCGTTTATCAATAGCTTTACACTTGAATATAATTCAGTAAGTCAAAAAAATATTAATTGTTCTGTCTATAACGTTTTTGGGCAAAAGGTATATAGTTCTCAAAAAATTGAAATTGAACAAGGCAATAATTCTTTTATTATTGAAAATAATGTGCTTCTAAATCTTTCAAAGGGAGTCTATTTACTTGTGATTTACGATAATGGGAATATTTTGAATCAAACCAAACTGGTGAAAGAATAATTATTGGGTGAATTAAAAAGATAAATGTATATATTTTGTTTTCTGCACTTTAATAGTGATATAAAAATGAACATTTCTAATAAGTTATTATGAGGATATTTATTCATATAATAATATTTTCATTATTAATTCAGGCTTGTAAAAAACCATATGATGATCCTCCAATTCAGGAAAGTAAATCGTGTTTGGTTGTAGAATGTACAATAACCAATGAACCTCCACCTTACACTGTGCTAATAAGTAAATCTGTTCCATATAATTCAAATTTGAATCCTCCAAAAATAACAGGAGCCATAATTACAATTAATGATGATATTGGGAATATTGAAAATGTAATTGAATATCCAAAACATTCAGGAATTTATCAAACATTAGCAACAGGAATGCGTGGGCAAATAGGCAGAAGCTATAAAATAAAAATTAACCTTCAGGATGGAAAGAATTATGAATCGGATTGGGAAAAAATAAATGCTTCTCCGACAATTGATTCAATATATGCTGATCCTGGGCAGGTTCAGTATCTTTTGCAGGAGCCAGATGGAACTTATTATGTAAGCACAAAAAATGGTATGAATTTGCATATAGATTTTACTCCTTTTACTGATCAAGATTATTATTATAAGGTCGAAACAAACTATATTCAGCAAACGGAAAAAATTATTGAAGGAGCATTAACCATTTACAGTTGGAGTACAAATACATTGGTATTTAATAATGGCTTAAAAGCGAGTATAGCAGAATATTCAGCTCCTGTAAAAGAATTCTTTATTGGTTTTGTTCCAGAAGTCCTAATAGTTGATTCAAATACTATAACAGTTTCAGATGGAGAAATAATTAACTCAAGTATATATTCTGTATCAAAAAAAATTTATCAAATATTTACAGAAGAAAATACCCAAGGTGTACCTTCAAATAGTATTTTTGATCCAATTCCAACCCAACTATCTTCAAATTTGAAATGTGTAAGCGATACGACACAAACTGTATTTGGCTATTTTGCTGCTGCTTCGGTTGTTCATAGGTATCAATTTTTTTATTTGCAAGAATCCAATGATCGGTATTTGACATATAACATTGATTCAATACCTTCAGGACTAACTCCTTATGGTGTTGATAGTGTGGGAAATGGTACACCAATGCCCAAATATTGGTTTTATACATTTCCTACAAAATTTAAGTAATTTTTAATGGTTGCGAAATAAAAGCTTATTGAAATGAAAATAAATCTAATTTGTACATTTCTTTTAATTAACGTTAGGTCCTAATCAATTAAATATATTTGTTATGAACGGGAAAAATAATTTAAAGTTCGGATGTAAATCAAAAATTACTTTCTTCTTTCTGGGAATTATGTCAACAATATGGTTTCTAATTAGGGTGATCCCCAAACCAAGCAGATCAAATTATCCTTGTATGAGAGCAGCAGCCCCATTTATGTCTGCTTTTATTCTGTACTTACTGGGATTAACTGCAACACTTGTTTGTTTCAGAAAATATAAAACAAGTTTCCTGCAATCGAAATTTATGTTATCATTTGTTTTTGTAGCAATTGCCTTATTTTCATTCACAAAAAGCACAACAAATCAACTTCAATTAGTTGAATTAAATAGTTTTGTACCAAATGCTCCGGTTGGTGTTGCGAAAGGTATTTATCCGGGCAGGGTTGTATGGGTACACGATCCGAGTGCTGTAAATCAATCGTATGATACTTTAAATACTGCAACTGATGATTATTGGGACAATGATGTCAATAATAACCAGAAAATTATTGATTCTATGTTAAATGCAGGTATTGAACAAATTGCTGGTCAATCAAATATTAATGATGCATGGGACGCAATATTTAAATATTTTAATAATAGCCATGGGAAAGGAAATATTGGTTATACGGTAGGCGAAAATATTGCTGTAAAAATAAATCTTGTTATATCTGGCGAAACAAAAAATGAGGTAAATGCTTCTCCACAATTATGCCTTTCCCTTTTAAAACAACTTATAGAAGTTGTTGGTGTTAATCAACAAGATATTTGGTTTGGCGATACATACAAAACATTTCAGGACGTATATTGGAATAAATGTCATAGTGTCTATCCCAATGTTCATTATGTTGATGGCACTGGCGTTAACGGTAGGGAAAAAACGGTACCTTCTTCAGGGCAATTATTAGTTTTCAGTGATGGTATCGAAACTTCGTCCATTCCGCAACATTATATTGATGCATCTTATTTCATAAACATGCCTTGTTTAAAAACACATAATGAAGGAGGTATTACACTCACTGCTAAAACACATCAGGGTTCAGTCCTGCAATCAGGAACCGCACCTGAAAACCAATCAGCTCAGTTTATGCATCCATACTTACCTGCAGATAACCCTGGATACGGCAAATACAGGCACTTTGTAGATTATATGGGGCATAAAGATTTAGGAGGGAAAACATTGTTGTTTATTGTAGATGGACTTTGGGCAGGTGAAAATTTTTGGGGTTATATTTGGAAATGGCAAATGGCGCCTTTCAATAATCAATATCCTGCTTCTCTTTTTATCTCACAAGATCACGTTGCTATTGATGCGGTTTGTTTTGATTTTTTATTAGCGGAATATGCAAGGATGCCCTCAGATGAAAAATATCCCTATATTTTAGGTACAGATGATTATCTATTGCAAGCTGCAGATTCTTCTTATTGGCCTTCAGGTTTAAAATATAATCCTGAAGGAAATGGAATTCCTATAGGCAGCCTGGGTGTATATGAACATTGGAATAATTCAATTAATAAGCAATACAGCCGTAATTTGGGCATTGGAAATGGTATTGAATTGAAGTCGAATGAAGTTATTACGTCAGTTCGCCCGTTAAACTTAAATCCAGAAATTGAAATTTACCCAAATCCTTTTTCAAAACAAGTACATATTAAATTAAACCAAGAAGTATTAAGTAAAGTAAAACTAAATATTTACAATTTTAATGGACAATTAATTTTTCAATCAAATATTCAAAATAATGGGTTCGTTTGGAAAGGAACTGATCAATCAGGTAAAAATGTTAAACCGGGTGCATATATTGTAAGTATTGCAAATAATAAGGTTATAGCTTTAAAAAATTTAATTTATTTGGGTAATTAGTATAAAAACCATAGGACATTAAATTAACTTACTAAATTTCAACAATTATGAAATTAACAAAAGTTAAAATAGGGGTATTGCCATTTGAATTTTACAATTTCATTTGATCCCTGACAGTTGTGGTAAAAAGATAGGAAGGACATGACATTGCTAATTTGGAAATAATATTGGTTGATTAAACAGGCGTACCACCAAATATGGGCAAAGTAAAAATTATTTTGATCAAAAATATAACCATTGAAATAACAAATACTGAAAAAGAAATTTATGACGTAATCCAAAATAGTATCAAGATAACTGAAGAAAAGATCAGTTTAATTTGTGACCAAATTTACCAGACGAAAAATTTTGCTGAAATAAGGGCCCTGGAAAAAAGGTTGCCAAGATTGAAGAAACAATCAAAAGATTTATTAAGAGAAAGTTGGAAAATAATAAGAAGGAACCTTAATAATCAATTGAAAAGAAAAAATAAACATAGTACAATGTAACAGTCGTACGTAAATCATTTTTTGCCACTTTTTCTTTCTTTGCTGAAAATTATGAAGTTGGGTTTGCAACCATATTACAACATACTAAACCCAGGATTGCTTGTGAGTCGGTTGATGCGGAACTTCATACTGGGTTTATTTTTATTTACAGTTTTGCTAGTTGTTTGTTTATCATAGATAACAGCAACTCTCTTTCTATTGGCTTGCAAATAAAATCGTCAAAACCTGCTTTTTTCGCTTTGTCCCTATCATCAGAAAAAGCGTATGCACTTTGTGCAATTATGGGTAAGCCAGGCCTCATTTTTTTTATCAGCTTTGTAGCTTCAAAACCATCCATTACAGCCATTTTTAAATCCATCAATATTATTTGTATTCCCGGATGAGCTTTTACCATAACTATAGCAACTTGTCCATTATTGGCAAAAAATAAGTTGGCTTTTTCTTTTTCTAAAACCCTTTTAAATAAAAGCATCGAATATTGATCATCTTCTACTATTAATATATTTACAGATTGCAGGTTGCTTTTCAAACTTGTTATTATCGGTGTTTTGCCTTGGATAGCTTTTGCTAATTTGCAAGGAATATTAAAGTAAAAAGTTGTGCCTTTGCCCAATTCTGACTCTACCCATATTTTGCCACCGAGCTTTTCAACGAATGCCTTTGAGATGGAAAGCCCTAACCCTGTTCCTTCATAGCCACGGGTGTTTGACATTTCGCCCTGGATGAACCGTTCAAAAATAATCTCTTTCTGGCTTTCAGGGATACCCTTGCCCGTATCTTGAACATAAAATTCTAACAAAGACGTTGCGTGCAAAGTCTCTACGATTTTGTAACCAAAATCAATGAACCCGGATTTTGTAAATTTTAGCGAGTTTTTTAACAGGTTACTCAGGATCTGGGTTAATTTTGTTTCGTCAGTTTCTATTTCACATAGTTCATCGGAAAGTTCTGTGTTATATTTCAAATTTAAGCATTTCTCTTCTGCTTCGGGTTTAAAAAAAGCATAAAGCTGTTTAAGCAAATGGTTAACATTTATTTCTTTAGAAGAAATTTCAATTTGCCCGGATTCAATTTTTGAGATGTCTATAATATCATTGATAATGCTGATCATCCGTTGCCCACCTTGTTCAATAACCTTAATGAATTCTTTTTGCTGCTCACCAGAGAGTTCAGGGTTTTTCAGCAACTCTGCAAAACCAATGATACTATTCATTGGGGTGCGTATTTCGTGGCTCATATTTTGAAGAAATGCCGTTTTGAGACGGTTGCTTTCTTCAGCCCTTTCTTTGGCTTGCTGCAATTCATCATTGGTCTGTTGAAGTTCTTCGTTTATTTGCCAATATTCTTCATTTTGGGCTTCAATTTCCTGTTTTTGTTCCTGTAATAAAATCTCGGCGTGTTTGTGTTCGGTGATGTCGGTTGTAATGGCTATCATCCCACTGATAATACCGGCTTTGTCCCGTAATGGGATTTTAGACACCAACAACCAAATTTGTTTGCCATCCGGGCCAATCCCTTCTTCTTCTTTGTTTATTATTGACTGGCCATCCCGGATGACTATCTGGTCATCAACAAAATATTTTTCCGCCCACTCTTTTGAAGTGACCTCGAAATCTGTCTTACCAATAATTTCTGTACCAGGGCCCAGCCCTAAACTGGACAAGTGTCCCGCCATGCTGGATAAATGTAATTTGTTGGCTATAATTTTACGATAACCCCTGTCTTTAACAAAAATAGCGCTTGGCAGGTTATCAATTAAAGTTTGAAGTATAGTCCGTTCCTTTATTATTGTTTCTTCTGCCCGTTTGCGTTCAGTGATATCTTTAATTATTCCGTCATAGGAAATAAGTTCCCCATTTGGACCGTGTTTAGGCACCAAGGTATCACTAATCCAGCGTATGCCCCCATCCTTATGGATTATCCGATGTTCAATGGAATATATATCTTTTCCTTCAAGAAGTTTCTCAAAACTACCGGTAACCAACTCCCTCTCTTCAGGAACAACCATGTTGATCCACAGGTATGGGTCCGATTCAAATTCTTGTGCCGAATACCCGGTTACAGCTATACACGCTTCACTGTGGTATGTCTCAATTGCTTTACCATCTTTAACTTTGACAGTATATAAATAATCTGTAATACCTTCTACAATTCTTTTATACCGTTCTTCATTTTCTTCAGCCTTAGCGGTTACATTCGATAATTCTTCGACCAGCTGCTGAAGTACTTCGTTCATTTGCAAATAATATTCATTCTGCTTCCTGATTTCTTCATTTTTTTCCTTTAATGTAAATTCTGCCAGGATACGATGGGTAATATCCCTGGATATACCAAACGTCCCGATTATTTTTCCTCTCTCGTCACGTAATGGGAGTTTAACTGTAGAAACCCATGAATCGGATTGGTCATTCCACGTCTCTTTTTCTTCTTTGTATACCGATTGCCCTGTACGAATTATCATTTGCTCATCGTCAAATGCCTGACGGGCATGCCCTTCAGAAAAAAAATCAAAGTCTGTCTTGCCCACAGCTTGTTCAGGGTTACTCAATTTAAAATATTGGGCTTGTGCTTTATTTATTCTAATAAACCTGTTCTCCTTATCTTTAAAATAGATGTGGTCGGGGATATTGTCCATGAGGGCATTGGTAAAAGTACGTTCATAGAGATGGGCCTTTTCCTGCTTGGCTTCATCGATAATTTTATTGATATACTTTGACCCCAGAAGTCGTTTTAAAATGTGTATCATATTATATTTTATGAACATAAAAATGTAACGACCCAAGAAAATCGAGGATTTAAAGGTTTATTGAGGTAGTTAAAAGTATACCAATTTTTATTAATTTACAAAATTTGAGAAGTAACTTTTAAAAAAAGTTGCAGAGATATGTTTGTTGCAGAATAGTTAAACACAATCCAGCGAGCCCTAAACGTTTATATTAAAATAGGCAGACTAAAAAATCAATCGAAGACTGCTACTTAATTAAGCGAAGTTTCATACTTCGTTTAGGTTGGGATAAATTTTTCTCACGATATAATTTCTCACCAATTTTTCCGCGATCACCCAAAGCCCGGCCCCTTTATTAACCAAGAAATACCAAAAGAGAATAGAGCTAATGCCTCAAACACTAATGTTGAATAAGAAACTTTAAGCTTCGCAAAAACAGGCACCATTATAATGAAAATTAAAATTAAATATCCACAGGTTTTATAAATTCTATTCTCATTAAAAAAAACTAACAGGGAATTTTATCATTTAATATCGGCCAGAGGCCGGCATAAGATGTCGTAGTGAAGACGCTACGCCGAACTTGGGGTATCTTGCAGGTATAATCGTTGTGTACAATTGCATTGATAACAGCTTCAAGCAAGGCAACAGGATTCCATAAGCGTTTATTAATGCGTTCTTTGGTTGTTTTAGTAGCAAAGGTTTTATTTTCAAGTTCTGGTTTTACAGGACTTGCTTTGTAGCTTTAATGAGGGAACAATAACCATATTCATTATTTTCAATCAATTCGACCCTGTTAATGCCTTTGTATTTGACTACTTTAATTGAAGTTCCATTACTATCGGCAATCATATAGGCAACATAATTAAAAACGCCATCGGTATTGAGCAGCTTCAAATAATTGATTCACAAATGTATGTAATTCTGGAAGCAGATTCTTTTTTTAGGTAAATTTCCGACATAAGTTATGTACCAATTAAAATTTGTGCATAAAGCGGTTCAGTCTAACTAAATTATTTACCAATTCACTTTTATCTCTTTTACACTTGAATAAATTCCTTTTAAATATTTACTTTTGAATTAATTATTTAAAAGGAATAGCGATGAGTGATAATACATATCCAAACTTTGCTGGTAAACATATCTTAATTGCTGAAGATGTTGTTATTAATTTCAAACTATTGGAAAATTATCTTAGTAAAACAAATGCAACAATTTATTGGGCAAAAAATGGAGTTGAAGCAGTTGATATTTCTATCAAATACGATCTCGATTTAGTTCTCATGGATATTAGGATGCCAGAAATGGATGGAATTTCTGCTACAAAATTGATTAGGATGTATTATCCAGATCTTCCAATAATTGCTCAAACAGCATTTACTTCAAAAGAGGATATTGAGAATATTATGAATGCAAGTATTAACGAGTATATGGCAAAACCAATTAACGGTTCTCAGCTTTTGAATAATTTAAAGAAATATTTAAATGAATAGGTTATAATAGGTATTGAAAATACTTGTTGAAACAATTTATTTCCATCTCCAAAAATAATATTCAGTATTTGACTTGATAAGCCAGTAAAAACAATAAAATAAATTCAGTATAAAGAATAATATTTCTGAAAGGTTAT
>Ga0182027_10016189_pt1 | contig 10195 bp, 3 predicted proteins | sample 712E1DmetaG_FD_121300 | JGI IMG/M metagenome (GOLD analysis project Ga0182027, IMG submission 121300) | Permafrost microbial communities from Stordalen Mire, Sweden - 712E1D metaG (Illumina Assembly) | ecosystem: Environmental > Terrestrial > Soil > Wetlands > Permafrost | place: Sweden... | reverse complement strand
TGGCGGAGCTTGCTGAGGGCATCGAATCGGCGCGCGACGCCTCCATCACGGGGCATTTCATCCATGGCGTCGAGCAAGAGAACTACCCGGCCCTGTGCCAAGTACTCGTCCAGATGGTCGGCGATCTTGGGCGCAGGTCCGCCCAGCGCATGAAGGCTCTGCTTGGCGAAATCGATCACCGGATCCGGACTGTCCAGGGATTGTCTGAAATTCCTGAGCGGCAGATAGATGGGCAGGAATGCCGGCTGCGGCTCGGCGAGCCCTTTGTGCACGAGCGCGACCATTGTCTTCTGCAACGACACGGTCTTGCCCGAGCCGGGATCTCCGATGACCACCACCGGATCGCGGGTTTTGAGCAGCAGGCCCACCAAATCTTTGGAGAAGGTCGGCTTGTCCTTGGCCTGGTCCCCATCGCACGAACAGAGATCCGTGTCGCCGGAAAATGGATCAATTCTGTATTTCGGCTCGACGTTGAGTTGCGCTCGCATTTCCACGATTTCTTCCTCGGTCTCGGGCGTGAGCCGGGAAGAGTCGTGCTGCATTTCCTCGAACACGACCAACAGCTCCTCGAGATAGCGACGCTCGATCTCGACCTGGTTCTTGTCTGTGGTCTTCGCCCTCGTCGGCTCCTGGGCATCGCTGGCAGGTCCAAGAAAGAGCCACCTGATGACGGCTAGCAGGCCGAAAAAGAAGGTAGAGAGAAACGCCGCGAGCTCAACAACCCCTTTGTGCTTTTCCGCCCAGGAGCTCGGTCCCGCAACGTGCTCCGACACCCAGGGCGAAGTTACCAGCCAAAGTGCCAGCACGCCCACACCGGCACAAGTAGCAAATAAGACGAGGAATCGCTTGGACAGTCCCATCAGAGCCTCGCGGTAGGTAGGTAACGCAGGTGCGACCTGACGACACTAGGCCAAGGATGCCGTCGTGACAAGCGGGTGCGGGTGTGGGACCTGGGTGGGACCAGCTCAACCCGGAGGAACTAGTGCCGTTCCTTCGCCAGCCTATCACAACAGCAGCGCCGGCACCGTGGCCGACCTCGCCTGCCCCCGACGAGATTGGCCGACGCGAGCCGATTGGCTAGATTCCCTTTTCGGCCAGTTCTTTGGTTACCTTCGCCATGATTTTGCCGTTCAGCGGATAGAGCATCATGAAAAAGGCGCCGATGAAGCAGGTGATCATCGGGGCCCAGCTCATCATGAAGCGCATGATGTCTTTGACCTGCTCGGACTGCGGCTGGTTGGCCACGTAACCCGCAAGCCCAAGCAAGATGCTGGTCAGCGAGCCACCGATGGCCCAGCCGAATTTCTGGGCGAACGACCCGGCCGACATCACGAGACCGTTCGAGGCCGAGGCGCCCTGGTTGCGCATGTAAGCCGCGATGTCCGTGTACATGGCGAACAGGATGGCGCCCGTCGGCCCGGTGAGGAACGAGAACAGCGCTTGGGTCGCGATGATGGTCGTGATGTTCTTGTTGGGGATGTAATAGAAGTAGATGGATAGCAGGCCCGACGAGATGATGAGGACGTAATACATCTTCTTCTTGTCGATGGTCTTGGCGAAGAAGGTGAACGTGATCACGCCGAGCAGGGCGCAGATGGTGCCGAAGGTGAAGAACGCGCTGACCGCGCCGCCTTGGAACAACCCCCACTGCGCCACGGCACCCTGGTCGACGTAGTACTTGAAGTAGTAGGCGGCAACGCCGAAGCGCAGGGTGAACGCGGCAATGGTGAAGAAGGAGACGAAGAACAACAGCCACCACGCCCCGCAGCCGAAGATGTTCTTGAGATCCTTGGCGACGTCCCCTTTCTCTTTGTCGTCGGGCTCGATTCTTTCGCGCGTCAGCTTGCCGGTGGCCAGGAAGCAAACCATGGCCACGACCGCGAACAGGGTCATGACGATGAAGAATCCCTTCTGCTGCTGGCTTTGCCCGTTGCCGCCGCCGAACTTGGCGACGAAAAACATAAGCCCGCTGGAGACGATGAGGCCCGCGACCTGCGCGCCAATCATACGGAAAAAGCTGGTGCTGCTGCGCTCGCCCGGCTCGCGCGACATCACGCTCATCAGCGCCGAGTAGGGGACGTTGATGAAGGAGTAAACCATGCAAAACACGGTGTACGTGACCCAGGCATAGACCACCTTGGCCCCGGGCCCAAGGTTGGGGGAAAAGAAGGCGATGCTGCTGACGAGCGCGAAGGGAAGCGCGAACCAGTAGAGGTACGGGCGAAACTTGCCGAGCCCGGGTCGCGGGCGCGTGCGATCCGCGATGAGCCCGACCAGCGGATCGATCACCGTGTCCCAGATGCGGGTGACGAGCAGCATGTAGCCGACTGCCGTGGACGAGATGCCGAAGACGTCGGTGTAGAAGAAGTTCCCGAACAGGACGAACGGCATCCAGAACAGGTTCGAGGCGAAGTCCCCGAGCGCGTAGCCGAACTTCTCGATGAACGGAATCACTTGTGATGAATCGACGGTGCGCTTTTCCGACATGGTTTCCTCATCCTCGACCCGGCCGGGTCGTTCGCGTGTGGCGGGCAAGTTAGCATCGACCCGCCAAGGTTCCTAGCCCCGCGTGTGCTTGCCCGTCTCGGCTGCCTGAAGGGCCTGCTTTACTTGCACCCAACCCAGGGGTTAAATCGCGAAACTACCATGAGCACAAAGAGCAAAGCTCTCCTGTCCAATCCCTACGGCTACTACGACGCCGCCCACCGCGAATACGTGATCACGCGGCCGGACACGCCCACGCCGTGGTTCAACTTCATCGGCGAAGGCCGCTACGGCGGCATCGTGTCGAACGCAGCGGGCGGCTTCGCGTTCGACCGCGACCCCAAGAACCGGCGCGTTTCGCGCTACCGCTACAATGCCCTGCCCGCGGATCAACCCGGCCGCTACATTTATATCCGCGACATGGAGAGCGGAAAGTATTGGAGCCCGACCGCGCAGCCCACGCCCGCGGTGAAGCTGTCGGCCTACGAATGCCGCCACGGCGCCGGCTACACCAAGATCGCCAGTACCTATCAGGGCATCGCTGCCAGCCTGCTCTACTTCGTGCCGCCCGCGCCGGCGGACGAAAGCTGCCCGTGCGAGCTGTGGGTGCTCAAGGTCAAGAACACGGGCAAGAAGCCACGCAAGCTGCGCACGTTTTCCTATATCGAGCTCAGCTTCCGCGATGCCCTCGGGGATCAACTGAACCTCGACTGGTGCCAGCACATTCTCGAGGCGCGGGTGAAAGACGGCATCATCACCTCGAAGACGCGTTTCGCCCCGACCACGAACTTCTTTGCGTCCAGCGCGAAGCCGGCCGGTTTTGAAACCGACCGCGAAGTCTTCGTCGGGCGCTGGCGGGATCTTTCCAATCCCGAGATGGTCGAAACCGGCAAGCCGACCAACACTCAGGCCGCGCGCGGCAACAACATCGGCAGCCTGTGCCACAACCTCACCCTCGCACCTGGCCAGGAAAAAGAAATCGTCTTCATCATGGGCGTGACCGACGAGCCCGAGCGCGTCGCTTCGGTGGTCACGAAATTCCGCGAGCCCAAGAACGTCGCCGCCGCCTTCGATGCGCTGGCGGCCGACTGGAACGACTACCTCGGTCGCTTCACCGTCGAGACGCCCGACCCCATCGTCAACGCCATGCTGAACGTGTGGAACCCCATCCAGTGCCGCACGACCTTGTTCTGGTCGCGCTTCGTCTCGGCCTACGAGACCGGCACCGGCCGCGGCATGGGCACGCGCGATTCGGCGCAAGACACCCTGGGCACGGTTCACAACGCTGCCGCGCGCGCGCGTGCGACGCTGACCATGTTGTGGCACCTGCAATACCGGGACGGCCACACCTGGCACCAGGTGCTGCCGCTCACCGGCGAAGGCGGCCCTGGGCTTGCGGCGGAATTTCCCCAATGGCCGCAGTGGTTTTCGGATGACCATCTGTGGTTGATCCTGGGCGTGTGCTCGTACCTGCGCGAGACCGGCGACCTGGCCTATCTCGACGAAAAGGTCGCCTACACGGATGGCGGCGAGGACACCATCTGGAATCACATGCTGCGCGCAGTGCAATTCACGCTTGAGCACCGCGGCCCGCAGGGACTGCCACGCATCGGATTTGCCGACTGGGACGATACCATGAACGTGGATCACGGCAGCGGCAAGGCGGAAAGCGTCTGGTGCGCTCAACACTTCTGCCGGGCCATGCTGGATTTGGCGGATCTTTCTGATCACCTCAAGGCCACCGCGGACGCGACACGTTTCCGCGCCCTGCACGCCGAGATGGCGGCGATCATCAACAAGGTCGCTTGGGACGGGCAATGGTACGCGCGGGCCTACGACGACGAAGGCAAGCCGGTCGGCGTCGCGAGCGAAAGCCACCACAAGATCGCACTCAACACGCAGACGTGGGCCGCCATCGGCGAGGCCGCGCCGCCCGAGCGGGCAAGGAAAGCGATGGAGAGCGCCCACGAGAAGCTCAACAGCAAGTTCGGACTTGCGCTGTTATGGCCGGCCTACACCAAGGGCGACGAGCGCGTGCGCGGCACCACCACCTATCCGCCGGGCGCCAAAGAAAACGGCGGGATCTTTTGCCACGCCAACACCTGGGCCATCGTCGCCGCCGCCAAGCTCGGCATGGCGGACAGGGCAATGCAATACTACCTGCAGATCACGCCCTTCACTCGCAAAGATATCGATTGCATGAAGGTCGAGCCCTACGTCTATTGCGGCAATATCGCCGGTCCCGAGCACGAGCAGTTCGGCTACGCACGCAACGCGTGGCTGTCCGGCACGGCCTCGTGGACCTACGTCGCCGGCACGCAGTGGATCCTCGGCATCCGTCCGACCTATCAGGGACTGCAGATCGCCCCCGTCATTCCCGACAAGTGGAAGGGCTTCAAAGCCTCGCGCGTTTTCCGCGGCGTTCGCTATGCCATCGAGGTGAAGCGGCAGGGAAAGGGCAACAAAGTTTCATTGACCGTCGACGGAAAAGCGGTGGATGGATCGGTTGTGCCGCTGCCCGCACAGGGAACGAAAGAGGTCAAGGTCGAGGTGCGGCTGGGCTAGGCGAGCGAGCCGTGGCTCGCGCTATTGCGGGCACCCGCTGACCGGATCGCAGGCAAGGCCGCCGCAATCGAGCGTACCGGTGCAACTCCCGGCCAGGCATGTTGCGCATACATTACTTAGATCGCAGGGGGTGTTGTCGGGCTGAGCGATGTCGCTGGGGCAAGCTGCGCCGATGCCTGTGCAATTCTCAGGCGCGTCGCACGGACCGGTGGAAGGACGGCATACCGTCGAGATTGATGCAAACCCGTCGTCCGGACAAGCCGCGCCGGAGCCTGTGCAATTCTCAGCTACGTCGCACACGTCGGCAGAGGGCCGGCAGACTACCGACGTTGACGCAAACGCGTCCGTCGGACAAGTCGCGCTCGCTCCGGTGCAGCTCTCCGCCACGTCGCACGCGCCGGCTGAAGCCCGGCATACCGTGGTTGCTGGCGCAAACCCGTCCGTCGGACAGGTCGCGCTCGCTCCGGTGCAGCTCTCCGCCACGTCGCACGTGCCGGCTGAAGCCCGGCATACCGTTGTTGCTGGTGCAAGCGCGTCCGTCGGACAGGTGGCGCTCGTGCCCGTGCAGCTCTCCGCCACGTCGCACGCTCCGGCTGAAGCCCGGCATACCGTGGTTGCTGGTGCAAGCGCGTCCGTCGGACAAGTCGCGCTCGTGCCCGTGCAGCTCTCCGCCACGTCGCACGCGCCGGCTGAAGCCCGGCATACCGTGGTTGCTGGTGCAAGCGCGTCCGTCGGACAAGTCGCGCTCGTGCCCGTGCAGCTCTCCGCCACGTCGCACGTGCCGGCTGAAGCCCGACATACCGTGGACTTGGGCGCAAAGAGATCCGTCGGACAAGTCGCGCTCGCCCCTGTACAACTCTCCGCCATGTCGCACAGGCCGGCTGAAGCCCGGCATACCGTTGTTGCTGGCGCAAAGGCGTCTGCCGGACAACCCGCGCTCGTGCCCGTGCAGCTCTCGGCCACGTCGCATGCGCCGGCTGAAGCCCGGCACACCGTTGTGGCTGCCGCAAACCCGTCCGCCGGACAAGCCGCGCTCGCCCCCGTGCACTTTTCGGCCACGTCGCACGCGCCGGCTGAAGCCCGGCACACCGTTGTGGCTGCCGCAAACCCGTCCGCCGGACACGTCGCGCTCGTCCCTGTGCAGCTCTCGGCCACGTCGCACGCGCCGGCCGAAGCCCGGCACACCGTTGTGGCTGCCGCAAACCCGTCCACCGGACACGTCGCGCTCGTCCCTGTGCACTTTTCGGCCACGTCGCACGTGCCGGCTGAAGCGCGGCATACCGTTGTGGCCGCCGCAAACCCGTCCGCCGGACAGGTCGCACTCGTCCCTGTGCACTTTTCGGCCACGTCGCACGCGCCGACTGAAGCGCGGCACACCGTTGTGGCTGCCGCAAACCCGTCCGCCGGACAAGCCGCACCCGTGCCGTCGCAAACCTCGGCGGTGTCGCAGGGGCCCGCTGCCGCGCGGCAGACCGTTCCGATCGGCCTTGGACTCCACGTCATCTGGCTTATCGTGGGCGTGCACTGCTGGCACGCGTTCACCGGGTTGACGGTGCCAGCGGCAAAGCAAACCCCGCCGATGGCACAGTTCGTTGCGGCAATCGCGTGGCCGCAGGTTCCGCTGCTCGTACACGCATCGGTCGTGCAAGCGAGCCCATCATCGCAAGAGGCACTCCCACAACAGAAGCCATTGAGGCAGTTGCCACTCACGCAGGCAAAACCGCTGGTGCACGTGCTTCCATTGGGTTTCTTCTGACAAGTTCCGCTAACGCAGCTATTTCCTCCATTGGGATCCGTGGTACTCGGGGCGATTGCGTTGCAGTCGACACTGCTAGTCGAACAGCTGGTCTTGCAGGTAAGGGCGCTGGCATCGCACTGAAAATTCCCACACGAGACCGCATCCGCTGGCACGCAGGTTCCACTCCCGTTGCAGGTGGGGGCTGGAATTCGCGCCAACGACTCGGCGACGGTCGCATTGTTCAGAGTGCCCGAGACTGGCGGGGCGCAGGAAGCCGCTCCGCACGTCAGACCGGCGCTGGCAATTTGGCATCCACCTTTGCCGTCGCACTTGCTGGTGTTGCCACACACATTGCTGCCAGCCGCACAGGTCGAGCTGTCGCGGGGCGTCCCGCTTGCGGCAATATTGCTGCAAGTCCCGACCTTGCCCGAAAGCACACAACTCTGACAAGCCCCACCGCATGCGGAGTTGCAACAAACGCCCTCGGACGTACAGAAATTGCTGTTGCAGTCGGCGTCCGCCTTGCAGCCCTGTCCGTTGGACAGTTTCGTGCCACACTGATTGTTGATCTTGAGACAGGTGAGCTTGTCCGTGCAGTCCGAATCGGCAGTGCAGGTCGTCAGGCACGACGGACTGGTGCCACTGCACTGATACGGGTTACACCCTTGCGCCACCGGAGCGGGACAATGACCGCTTCCATCGCAATAGGCGGGAGGTGAAAAAGTGCTACCACCGCAGCTTGCCAATCTGCACGCCGTGGCAGTCGACCACGCCCGGCACGCGCCCGCCCCGTTGCAAGTTCCGTCATTCGAGCAGTCGCCACCGAGCGCGTTGCTGGCGACACAGAGTTTCTTGGGATCGGCGCCGCCCGCCGCGACAGGAGAACACGTGCCCGCCTTGCCGGAAACCTTGCAGCTCAGGCACAAGCCTCCCGTCGCGGCGTCGCTGCACGCGGTATTGCAGCAGACCCCTTCCGTGCAGAAGCTGCTGTCGCACTGAGTGCCGTCCGTGCAAGCGGCACCGATTGGCTTGAGCCCGCACGAGTTGCCCACGCACGTATTGGGCGTGACGCAGTCTTTGTCCGTCTTACAAATACTCTCGCACGCCGCGGAACTGCAGATGAAGGTGCCGCACGACTGATTCGGCGGCGTGACACAACTGCCAAGACCGTCGCACGTCGAGGCCGGCGTTTCGGACGAGCCCGTGGCGCAGCTGGAGGCCTTACAACTGTATCCTTCAGCGACGAAGGCACACTTGCCGGACGCGCATAGACCCGTGGTGCCGCAACTCGCCTGCGGGGTCGCCGTGCACAATCCCTGCGGATCCGGGGCACCGTCGACCACCTCAGTACAAAGGCCGAGTGACGACGTAAGATTGCACGCCTGGCACGCGCCGTTGCAACCAGAATTGCAGCACACGCCCTGTGCACAATAGCCGGACTTGCACTCGGTTTCGTTGCTGCAATCGGCTCCCAATGACTTGAATCCGCAAGAGCCACTCACGCAGAGGTTGCCCGCCGCACATTCTGTATTGCCACTGGTGCAAGACCGGTAACAAACCTGGCCGTTGCAAGCGTACGGGAAGCATGTCTGGGAAGGTGGCGTCACGCACTGACCGGCAGCATTGCAAGTGGCAGGCGGCGTGTGTGCGCCGAGAACGCAGGTATCTTGACCACAAACAAATCCAACCGGGTACTTCTGGCAAGCACCGCTCCCGTCGCACATCCCGTTCGTTCCACACGAGGCTTTGCCCGCATCGCTGCAGGTCTTGCGCGGATCCGGTGCGCCCGCAGCGACGTCCACACATTGCCCGAGCGAGCCCGGCAGGCCGCAACTCCGGCACGCCCCGTCACAACTGCTCTCGCAGCAGAAGCCGTCCACGCATTCGCTCGAATCGCACTCGCTCGGATCCGCGCAGGGCTGGCCATTCTTCTTCTTCCCGGCGCATGCGCCCGTGCTAACTCCGCGGACTTGCGTCGCCACGCACGCATGACCGTCTTCGCAATCGCTGTCCGTCCTGCACGACCCGTTGCATGCACCGTTGCTGCACAAATACGGCGAACAATCGACGAGATTAGCCGCCTGGCAGGTTCCCTTGCCGTCGCAGCTTTGCGCCGTGTCGGACAACACCGCGCCCGAGCAGGAGGCCGGTGCGCAGGGTGTGTTCGCCGGAAACATCGCGCACGCCCCTGAACCGTCGCAAAGCCCGGTGGTGCCGCAGCTGGAGGGATCGTTCTTCGCGCACTGGTTTCCAGGATCGGGCAGGCCGGGATCGATGGGCTTGCAGCGTCCAACCGAGCCCGTCTGGCTGCACGAGACACACGGCCCGTTGCAGCCAACGTTACAACAGACTCCGTTGGCAAGGTAGGTTGACAGACATTCCGTGACGCTCTTGGCGACCGTTCCGTTCAGCTTCTTTCCACAGCTTTGCGCAAAACACGACTGCCCGGCTGCACATTGACCGTTGGTGGTGCAAGCCTCCGCGCACTGGTTCGTCGTTGGATCGCAGGTATAGGGAAAACAAGGCGTGGTCGCGCTCTGCGAGCAGGCCCCGTTGCCGTCGCAGGTCAATGCGCCGGTAATGGAATCCCCGGCACACGTTCCCGGCTTGCAATCGGTTCCCGCCAGATACTTTCGGCAGGCTCCCGCGCCGTCGCAGGTTCCATCCCGTCCGCAGGTGAGGGCTTTGTCGGCCGGACATTCCAGCGGATCGCTAGGACTCACCCCAGACGGAACAAAGCTACAGTCGCCGAGCGACGAGGGAAGGTTGCAGGCTTTGCAAGTATCGGTGCAAGCCGAACTGCAACATACGCCATTGACGCAAAAGCCAGTGCGGCACTCGCCGTCGCAATTGCACGCCTCCGACTTGCCCTTGGCGCCTGCGCCTGCGTCGCCGGGACAAACATTTGCCGAAGCATCCATCGGATGACCGACCGCCGAAGCGTCGCCATGACCGCTGCCATCGACCGAGCCGGAATCGCTCGAACCGTCGCCTGTTACGTGCTTGTTACCAGCAGATGACCCGCAGCCAACATTCACCAGCACCGCCAGATAAAACAAGGCGCCAATTGGCCCCAACCCGACGCTGAATTGTCCGGGCTTCCTCCACCTAGTCCAACGATCATAGTCCACTGGCCACCTCTTCAAGTTAAGATTCGCCGCACAGCTTGGCCCACCACCGTCCGAGATCAAGGCTGAATGTAAGCTCGCGCCCTACTTTTTCGCCATTCGCTTGGCGGGGTCGGACGAGTTAAGGGCTTGAAGACGCCTGGGGGAGGCAGCTTCCCGGGCTCATCGATGTATCGCAGACAAAGGTCGGCGCACAGTCCTCGGGGCCTGCGCAAGACAATCCGCACGTGACGCCTGAGCAGACGTAGCCGTTGCACGATGTCGGAGGAGGTTGCGTGCA
>Ga0182027_10016188_pt1 | contig 10196 bp, 6 predicted proteins | sample 712E1DmetaG_FD_121300 | JGI IMG/M metagenome (GOLD analysis project Ga0182027, IMG submission 121300) | Permafrost microbial communities from Stordalen Mire, Sweden - 712E1D metaG (Illumina Assembly) | ecosystem: Environmental > Terrestrial > Soil > Wetlands > Permafrost | place: Sweden... | reverse complement strand
TTGCAGGAGGTGACGGAGCACGGCACCTGGACGGGAGTTTTAACTCTGTGCACCGCCGAAGGCAAGCAATGCGATCTGGACAGCCGTTGGAGCATGCTGTTGGACGCCAGTGGAAAACCCAAGGCCGTTCTGATTACCTGCAATGACATCACCGAGAAAAAGCGATTGGAAGCCCAGTATCTCCGCGCTCAACGGCTGGAAAGCGTCGGCACGCTCGCCAGCGGCATTGCCCACGACCTCAACAACGTTCTCAGCCCCATCCTCATGGGCGTGGACGTCCTGAACGAAACGGTCCAAGATCCTGAAACGCGCGAAATCCTGGCGTCGATGCAGGACAGCGCCAGCCGCGGCAGAGAAACCGTGAAACAACTCCTTACTTTCGCCCGCGGAGCCGAATCCCAACGAGGTCCGGTCCAGCCGCGCCATTTGGTCAGGGAAATTGTCCGGCTGGTGGAACAGACCTTCCCCAAGAACATCCAGATTTATACCGACTACGCGCAGGAACCGGTCACCGTGCTCGCCGACCCCTCCCAGCTTCACCAGGTGCTGATGAACCTGTGCGTAAACGCGCGCGACGCCATGCCGGACGGCGGTGTGCTGTTCATCACACTCGAGAACAAGACGCTGGACGAAGCCTCCATCAACATCCATCACAAGGCGCGTCCGATTCCCTACCTGGTATTCAAGGTTTCTGACAACGGAGTTGGCATTCCACCGGAGATTCTCGACCGCATCTTCGACCCCTTTTTCACCACCAAACCCCATGGCAAAGGCACCGGGCTCGGGCTGGCCTCCGTGCTCGGCATCGTGGAGAGCCACCATGGGTTTGTACTGGTGGAAAGCCAGCCGGGCCGGGGCACAACCTTCCAGGTTTACATCCCGGCCAGTGCGCCGGCTGAAAAAAGTGGCGAAGCGATGGAATCCTTAAACGTCCCGCGCGGACACGGCGAACTGGTGCTCATCGTTGACGACGAACCGGCCATCCTGCGCATGGCCGACAATGTGCTCCGGCATCGCGGCTATTTCACTTTGACCGCCTCCGGCGCATCCGAGGCAGTGCATCTCTACGAGCAGAATCGCGACCGTATCCGGGCGGTCCTCACCGATATCATGATGCCGTTCGGCGATGGCCGGCAACTCATCACCCTGCTTTGCGAGCAGGACCCCGAACTTCCAATCATTGCGATGAGCGGGTTGGCCACGGAAGAATTCCAGAGCGAAACCATGAAGCGCGGCGCCCACGTGTTCCTGAGGAAGCCTTTCAACGCCGAACAACTTCTCAACGTTCTCAGCAGTGCGCTGAAGAGCAAGCCCGGCTGAAGCAGGGGATGGACATGCCTCTGGCACGAACAGCGGATTATCGTCGCGATGATAAAGCTTGAGCGTCTTTACGCAGCCCGTGGCGTCGTACGCATAGTCATCGGGTGAAATTGCGGGCGCGGCAGCTTCCATCACGTTTTTTCATCGCACTTGAACGACAAAAGCTTGACCGATCCGGTTTGGAAAGGCACGACTTGTGCCGGGTAGAAAGTGATAATCATGAAACTTCAAACTTTGTTTTACTGCACTATTGCTTGCTTGTTTGCCCTGATTGCGGGTCTGGCAAAAGGCAGTCCGGCGTCAACCAACCCGGCTTCGGAAATTCCTCATTTGCGGAAGCAAGGGACCGCCACCCAATTGATCGTGGACGGCAAACCGTTTCTGGCCCTGGCGGGAGAACTGGGCAACAACACCGCCACCAGCCTCGAATACATGAAACCGGTCTGGCCCAAGCTCGTTGACACGAAGCTCAACAGCGTTTTGGCGGCGGTTTCCTGGGCCCAGATCGAACCCAAGGAAGGGAAGTTCGACTTCCATGTGCTCGACGGCGTGATCCGGGAGGCGCGGAATCACAATCTGCGTCTCGTGCTGTTGTGGTTCGCCAGTTGGAAGAACGGCCAGTCTTCCTACGCGCCCGACTGGGTGAAGCGGGACTTCGAGCGGTTCCCTCGCGCCCAAAACGCAGCGGGCAGGAGCATCGAACTGCTCAGCCCCTTCAGCGAGGCAAACCGGGACGCCGATGCCCGGGCCTTTGCGGCCTTGATGCGGCATGTCAAAGCCGTGGATGGCAGGCAGCATACGGTTGTGATGGTTCAGGTGGAGAATGAAATTGGCGTGCCGGACTCCCGCGACCGCTTGCCCCTGGCCACCAAGGCTTACGAAGGGCCGGTGCCCAAGGAACTCATGGATTACCTGCAGCAGCACAAGGATGACCTGATCCCGGAGTTGCGCCAGGTGTGGGAGACGAATGGATTCAAAACCTCCGGTACTTGGGAAGAGATGTTCGGCAAGGGCGCCGCGACCGATGAAATTTTCATGGCTTGGACCTTCGCACGCTACGTTGGCCGCGTGGTTGAGGAGGGCAAAGCCGAATATCCGCTGCCAATGTTTGTCAACGCATGGGCGCCCGGATTCGCAAAGGACAATCAACGCGCCAATGGACAAAGCGGCAGCCCCATGCCCGACACGCTGGATGTCTGGCGAGCCGGGGCGCCGCGAATTGACATGATCTCACCCGACATTTACGACTACGACTACGCGATGATGTGCGAGCGGTACACCCGGTCCGGGAATCCGCTATTCATACCGGAGACGCGGGGATTGCCGCCGAATGGACTGGAAGCCCGGGTGCTCTACGCCTTCGGACGCCATGACGCGATTGGTTTCTCGCCGATGGGGATCGAAAGGCCGGCGATTCCCGACATCGAGCTGACCAGCAGCTACGACGTGATCAAACAATTGGCGCCGCTGATTTCGGAACACCAGGGCAACGGCACGATGTCCGCCGTCCTGCTGGGCGCCAGCGATCCGCCGCAGAATATCCAAGTGGGAGATTACACGCTGGAGGCCTCGTATTTGAAGCCCCGGGTTCTGCCAGGGTCACCCCAACCGCAGCCGCCCTTTCCCAACGCGGCAGCCATTTTTATTGCGACAGGCCCGGATGAATTTTATGCCGCAGGCAACGGTGTGACCGTCACTTTTACCCCCAACACGCCGGGACCACCGCTCGCCGGACTGGCCACCGTGGAAGAAGGCGTTTTTGTGGATCGACGATGGGTTCCCGGTCGTCGGCTGGCCGGCGACGACACCGCCACGCCCAGTTTGGTGCTGCCGAGGCTCCACGTGATAGCGGACCATCCCGCCCTCTTCGGGCCGAGTTTCAAGCGTATCGTGCATGTGACGCTGTACCGCTACCGCTGAGACATCTGCGAGACGTTTGTTTGGAACGTACGAATTGCGCGAAGCGTTTGGAGTGCGCCGGCTTCAGCGGCGCTGTCGGGTGGGCGGAGACGTTGGAATGGTGGATGTTTCCCGTGCGGACGAAAAGCGGTGCTGAAGTCACCGCAGTCCAGACGCTCCGCGAGTTCCGGCGACGATCTAATTTTGCGAAGTGTCTTGGAGTGCGCAAGTCCTCTGGCGCTTTGGCACACAACGACTCCGCAATTACCTCAAAGCGCTGTCACCGCTCCGCTCCAGTCTTCGCTGTGCTTCGCCTCGGCAGGCTGCCAGCGCAGTCCAAAATTGTAGGTGTAGCGTTATGGTGTGGGCATCGGGCTGCATTTACCTGGCCGGTGCGGCGGTGGTCAACAAATCGGGCGAAACGGCGGTCACGTTGATCTCGCCGGTCGGCGCGGTCCGTTGCACCGTGGCGAGAAGACGACCCTGATGGGCGTTGCGGGTGTCGGTTTTGAAGATGCCGCCATAGTTGAGGTCGCCGGTGTCGAGGCCGATGAGGCGTCCGGCGCCTTCGACGTGTATGGTTACAGCGGGTGTCGCGTCGGGTACTTTCAGGCCGGCTTCGTCAACGACGGTGACCTCATAGAACGCGATGTCACTTGGGATAGGCGATGCGAGCGGCGTGACTTGGAGCTGTGCTGGGGTGCCGGTCGTGCGCAATTCATTCGTGGCAACCGGTTGGCCAGAGCGATAACCAACCGCCGAGAGCACTCCCGGAGCGTAAGGCACGGTCCAGTCGCTGGCATAGACATTGTGGGAGACCGCATGGCGTCCCAAGGAACGATTGTTCCGGAACAATTCGACTTCGTCATAATTGGCAACCGTCCGGACGGTGAGTTGGGCGTTGGTCGGCCAGTTCCATTTGAAGAGCGCTGGCGCGGCACGCCAGGCGAGCTCGGGTTTCTCGCCGGTGAGAACGAAGATTTGCAACACGGGATCGTCGCGCCAGTAGGCGGCGCGCTGGTAGAACCCCGGCTTTTTCCCTGCGGCCAGGTCCAGGAAACCGGACTCATTGCCGCGCCGGGGATATTTGCGCGTCTCGCCGAGATAATCAATGCCGGTCCAGATGAAGTCGCCGATGACGTAGTCATGGTCGCGCACACCCAGCCAGTAATGGATGCCGGAAGCGGTCTCGGTGCCCAGGCAGAGGCGGTGCGGGAAGCGCGCCCGCTCGGGAGCGTAGGTGTTGGTGCCGTCCAGGCGGTCGATGTAATTATAGCCGGCGATGTCGAGGGCATCCATGAAGCCGTTTCGAGAGGAGAAATAGGACTGATCGCACGCGGAGGTTGCCGGCCGGGTGGGGTCTTCTTCGTGGCAGATGGCGACCAGTTCCTTTGCCATCTTCCAGCCGTCGTGGTCGAGCTGGTTGGGGATTTCATTGCCGATGCTGTAGAGGATGACGCTCGGATGATTGCGGTCGCGATGCAACATGGCGCGCAGGTCGGTCTCATGCCACTGGTTGAAATAAAGGTGATAGCCGTACTTCGACTTGCCGCACGGGTTTTCGGTAAAGTTGTAGGGCCAGTCCCGCGTCCACTCGTCGAAGGCCTCGTCGAATACGTAAAAGCCGAGTTGATCGCACAGGTCGTAGAACTCCGGGGCGAACGGGTGATGGCTCGTCCGGATGGCATTGCAGCCCATCTCTTTTAACTGGGCGAGGCGCAAGGCCCAGACGGCCGCGGGAACGGCGTTGCCAAAGGAACCGGCGTCCTGGTGCAGGCAAACGCCCTTGAGCTTGATGGGCTGGCCGTTGACGAACAGGCCGTGGTCGGGATCGAACTTGAGTTGGCGGATGCCGAACGTCGTGATGGTTTCGTCGAGCGGTTGGCCGTCGAGCATCAACGTGCTGCGCAGCCGGTAAAGCTCCGGTGTGCGGTCGGACCAGAGGCGGGGCTTGGGCACGATGACCCGCTGCATGGCATACTGGCCGGGGTGCATGTCTTCGAGCTTCAGTTTCAATTCGGTGCTCGCGACCACCGTGCCGTCCGGGACGAGCACGCTGCTGCACAGGACGACTTCACGGTTCGTCGGATGCGCCTTCCACACGTTCGTGGACCAAGCCAGCTCTTCCTCGGCCGAGAAAAAATGCGCGTCAATGATGTAGCTGGCCTCGATGACGGCCTTTTTGGTTGTGATCTTGGGCGTGGTGATGCTGACGCCGCCATCCAAGCGGAAGTGCGTGAAGCCCGTGGTGATGAGCCGCACGTGCCGGTAAATTCCCGAGCCGGCATACCAGCGCAGGGAAGGTTCGAGCGAATCATCCACCCGGACGGCCAGGACGTTGGGAGTTCCATTGGTGGTTAGAAATTGGGTGAGATCGTAGCGGAAGCCGATAAAGCCGTAAGGCCGGCGGCCGAGGAACTGGCCGTTGATCCAGACCTCGCTGTTCATATAGACCCCGTCGAACTCAACGACAACCTTCTTCCCGGCGGTGACCGGAAGCGCGAAACTTTTCCGATACCAGCCGATGCCATGCGAGAAAAAGCCGCCATTCTCCTCGCCATCCGGCGGCGGGTTAATCGGTTGTTCGATGCTCCAGTCGTGCGGCAGATCGAGTGTACGCCAGCTTGTATCGTCAAAGCCGGGTTGTTTGGCCGCCGGTTCGTCCCCCAAGTGGAAGCGCCAGCCGGTGTCGAAGGGGGTGATTTCTCGCGGGCCGGGTGCCGGCCCGGCGGTGGCCAGGGTGGCGGCAGCGAAGCCGAGCAGTACACTGAGCTTGAGGGCGTGCAGGAACGATGCGAACGGGGAGCGGTTGAGCATAGCGGGGATTGTGTCCCTGGCTGTTTTCGATGTCAAAATGAAAGGCACGTCCGCCCAAAAAATCCGATCACAAGCGAACTGAAGAGCGGTTGGAGTCTGCTGACAGTTACTTCACTTCCAGATTGGCGAACGGATTGTTCAATCCGGTGGACTGCGGTTCTTCCGAAACGGGCACTTTGATTTTCGCGGGGGCGGGACGGGCGGACTGATGATTGTCCGAAGACGTTGCCGGACCGGCTTCGGTTTGATGGGGATTTTTGGCGCGCTTGTTGCGCGGCAGCGGGCTGACCATCACATTGATGCCGCGCCCGATGAGTTTCGGCGGAAAATCAGGATTGCCGTAGGGCGCGATCTCCGCCAGAAATTTGCCGATAACCTGGAAGCCGACCTCCGTGTGCGCCATTTCGCGGCCGCGGAATTTGAGCGCGACCTTCACCTTCATGTCCTCGCAAAGAAAATCCACCGCGTGCGTAACCTTGATGCCGAGGTCGTGCGGGTCAATGCGCGGGCTTAATTGCACTTCCTTCACCGTCGAGGCGTGCTGGTGCTTCTTGGAGTCCTTTTCCTTCTTGGCCTGTTCGTAACGGTATTTGCCGAAATCCACGAGCCGGCAGACCGGCGGCGTGGCGGTGGCGGCGATCTCGACGAGGTCAACACTGAGCTGCCGCGCGAGATTGATCGCGTCGTTCAACGAGATGACGCCGAGCTGTTTGCCATCAACTCCGATGACTCGGACTTCGCGGGCGCGGATTTTGCCGTTGACCCGGACAAACGAAGCAGGAGAAAAATTGCGTGGAGCAAAAGGGCGGCTCAAGACACCCTCGTCGGTTGTGGCATAACTGTAGTTTTTCGCATCAAGCAAACTGGCACGGCCAGTTCAAAATCTGCTATACCAATAAGCCTTTCTGGTCGAACGTGCAAGCAAATAATCGGTGACAAACTCAAAAATCAGGGCCTGATTTGATGGCTTTAAGCGCGGCTTCGTAAATCCGCTTTAACGGTATCTTTGCCCGTACCGCCAGTTTTTTGCAGGATTCAAACTCCGGCACGGCCTGGACCACCTTTCTGTTGAGCCGTCCGATTTTAAGGGGGACCTCGCCAAACGGGGTTTTAACCTTGAAAAACTCCCGCCGCAATTTGCGCCGTTCCGCCATCGTCCGCCGCACGCCGAACGCGCTCGTTTCGCGCAAAACCATTTCACTGAATTTGTCCGCGTCGGTTTCGGCGCACAGAACCGTGAGCAACACCCCAGGCCGGTTTTTCTTCATCTGGATGGGGGTATGAAAAACGTCGAGCGCGCCCGCCGCCAGCGCGACTTCGACGAAATGCCCAAGAATTTCCCCGCTCACATCGTCCAGATTCGTTTCGAGCACAGCGACACGATCCGTTTCCCAATCCAAAGCAGTTGAGGGTTGAGCCGCCTTCGCTTCGCTTCGGCGCGCCGTGGGGTTGAGGGTTGAGTGCTTGCCAAGCACGGCACGCAGCACGTTTGGCCGCGTTTGGTTGTCGCGTGTGCCGAGTCCGAAGCCGGTTTTTTCCACGACCAGGTTTTGCATCGGGCCAAAAATTTCGACAAATTCGGCCAGCAGCGCCGCGCCGGTGGGTGTGACCAGTTCGTGCGGCTCGTCGCATTGCGTTACGCCGACACCGCGCGCGCCGAGAATCGCCAGCGTGGCCGGGGCGGGAACGGGAAAGCGTCCGTGCGCGCAATCCACCCAGCCGGTGCCTTCCACGACTGGCGCGGCCAAAACGTGTGGCTGGCCCAACAATTCCAATGCAATGCACGCGCCCACGATGTCCACGATTGAATCCACCGCGCCGACCTCGTGGAAATGAACCTTCTCCGGCGGCAGGCCGTGGATTTTGCCCTCGGCCTCTGCAATGCGTTGAAACACGGCGACGGATTTTTTCTTCACCCACGCCGACAATTTGCTGCGCCCGATGAGCTTTTTGATTTCCGCAAACGTCCGGTTCTCCTCGTGATGATGGTTGTGGTTGTTTGGAGTTCCGGCTTTAGCCGGTCCCTGCCGCCTGAAGGCGGAACTCCGAACATGATGTCCGTGTCCATTATGATGTTCATGGGCGTCGGCCAGATGGACATCAAACTTCACGCCCTCGATGCCGGATTTTTGTTGGCGCGCGACGTGGAGGTGGTAGCCGCCGAGTTTCAACTTCTTCAACTCACGTTCCAGCTTGTGCGCATCCGCGCCGAGGTCAATCAGCGCGCCGATGAACATGTCGCCGCTGATGCCGCTGAATATATCGAGATAAAGCGTTTTCATTTTTCCGCCAACGCATTGATCTGGCTCGCGGCGTAACCCGCGCCAAAGCCGTTGTCAATGTTCACCACCGTCACACCGCTGCCGCAACTGTTCAACATGCCCAGCAAGGCTGCAATGCCGCCAAAGCTCGCGCCGTAACCGATGCTGGTCGGCACGGCGATGACCGGTTTGGAAACCAGACCGGCGACGACACTCGGCAGCGCGCCTTCCATGCCGGCGACGACGATGAGCACATTCGCACGCTGGAGGTTTTCCGATTTCGCCAGCAGGCGATGCAGACCGGCAACGCCGACATCGTAAATCCGCTCGACCCGGTTGCCCATGATTTCCGCCGTCACCGCTGCTTCCTCCGCCACGGGCAAGTCACTGGTGCCGGCACAAATGATGCCGATGGTTCCCGGCCGTCTGGCCAAAGGTTTTTTCTCGATGGTCACACAACGGGCAATTTTGTGGTGGACAGCCAGCTTGAATTTTTTGCGCAACGCGCGGGCATGGGCATCGGTGACACGCGTGATGAGCGCGCGCGATTCGGAGGCCAGGATTTTCGCGGCTATTTTGACAACCTGTTCGGGTGTTTTGCCGCCGCCGAAAATGACTTCGGGAAAACCTTTGCGGAGCGCGCGGTGCGTGTCCACCCGCGCGAAGCCGAGGTCGGCCACCGGTGCGGCTTGGAACGCCCGCAGGACCTGGTCGCGGCCCACTCCGCCTGCGCGGAACTTTTCGAGAAGCTGGATGGCTTCGGTGGTTGTCACGGCAGAAAGATGGCATGAGAATTACGCGCGGTCACGCCGGAAAGTTTCGGAGGATGCCTGGGAGCGCCGGCGTCTCGCCGGCAAGCCGCAAACGCAAAGGAGAAACTCGCCGGCGAGACGCCGGCGCTCCCAGGGTCTTACGCTTTGCGGAACGCCTGCACGCTGCGGACGAAATCGTCGGGCATGCCGAAATCGAAACGCTCCGCCGTCGTCATTTCCAACGCCAGATAGCCTTCGCGCTGACGTTGAATCTCCTGCGCGCGGGTGAGCTGGAATTCGCCGTGGTCGCGGACGTTGTCGCGAATCATCTCCTCCAGAACTGCATAAATCGAAGGCGACAGCAGGTGCAGGCCAAACCAGCCGAGCCAGGTGTCGGCGGGCAAATCGTTGACCTGAAGTTTTTCGCGCGCAACCGCAACGGCGGGTTTTTCGATGATGAGGTAAACGTCAATCAGCCGTGGATTGTCGGCGCGGCGCCGGCCGGCAATTGTGCCGTAGCCTTTCAATTCGCCGGCGGCAATCCGGTTTACCGCTGAAACACTGCGGCCGCCGGAAATCGCCGCCATTTGTGCCAGTTCCTGATAGGGCGAAACCGGCCTGCCGCGAAAGAGATGGTCGCCGAGGCCGAGCAGCACGAATTCGCCACCGGCAAATTTCCTGGTCTGATAAACCGCATGGCCATAGCCTTCCTGTTGCGGCTGCACGGCAAAGGTCACGCGCCCGGCAAATTTTTTCATCTGCTCCGCCTCGCGCAGCAACGCGGGATGCTTCTCCAGCCGTTTCAAGTAATCGCTGTCCGGCCCACGCAGGTAGGCGCGCACCATTTCGTCTTCGCCGGGCTGGACGATGATGCAGATTTCCTCAATGCCTGCCGCGTCGAGTTCCAGCAGGTGATAATGGAACAGCGCGCGGGCGATGCCATCCGGCCCCACCACCGGAAACATCTCCTTCTTCACCGCGTGCGACGCCGGAAAATGCCGCGTGCCGAGGCCGGCGATGGGAATGACGGCTTTGCGGACGGACGATTTCATGCCTTGGACAATCGCCAGCCGTTGGCGCCAAAGATGTACCGCCGCGCGCCAAATTCAATCGCGCCGGGCGAGGTGCCTTCAAAAATGTCCGGCAT
>Ga0182027_10016187_pt1 | contig 10197 bp, 11 predicted proteins | sample 712E1DmetaG_FD_121300 | JGI IMG/M metagenome (GOLD analysis project Ga0182027, IMG submission 121300) | Permafrost microbial communities from Stordalen Mire, Sweden - 712E1D metaG (Illumina Assembly) | ecosystem: Environmental > Terrestrial > Soil > Wetlands > Permafrost | place: Sweden... | reverse complement strand
GCCGGTATGGGAACAGGGCGACCGGTTCCGCACATCAATTAAAAACTGAGTATACATTACTTCATAAGTACCTGAGCTGACGCTGCGGCCTTCGGAAAACCGACACTACGGAACTGCTCTCAAGGTTGACAGTCCATCGTAATAGCGTTAAAATTTAATCGTTGTCGGTGGTTGAGCGGAGGCTTAAAAATGATAGAAATGGCTGTGGATAGCATTCGTGTCAGTTTGATGAATTACCAGCGCGTGGTTATTCTGAAAGAAAAAGAAACGAGCCGTTATCTTCCGATTTGGATTGGCGCGGCAGAGGCCGATGCCATCGCTGTGAAACTTCAAGGCACATCCGTCCAGAGACCTCTGACTCACGATTTAATGCAGTCGGTCATTAATGTCCTTGGTGGAAAAGTTAATTCCATCGTCATCAGCGATTTACAGAAAGACGTCTTTTTTGCTAAAATTCTCCTTAATCGTGATGGCGAGCAAATCGAAATTGATTCCCGCCCCAGTGATGCCATCGCTTTAGCAGTAAGAGTACAGGCCCCGATTTATGCTGAGGAAGATGTATTAAACAGAGGTGGAGTGTGGCTGGATAAGGAAACAGGAAAACCGGTCGCCGATGAAACAGAGGCGCAGCCGAATCCGGAAGGCAAGCAGGTTATTGACGAGGAAATGAAGAAGAAAGCCTCGGCTTTTTATGATTATATCAATAAAATCGACCTGGACGACTTCGGCAAACGTAAATCTTAGCTAAAGAAAAATAATTGCGGTAGCATTGAGATTAGTGCCTCGCCCGCTAAATGCTTTTGAAGACGACTCCTGCGGGCTATTTGGTTATAAAAAAGTGTAATTCAAATTATCCATGGTTAACCCGGCTTCCATTTTAACGACATTTGGCGTTTTTGGCGTAAAATCGTATAATAATGCAACAAATGCGTAATCGAAAACTATAATTTACGGGTATTTAAATTTGACCTAAAAGTATATATTTGTTATTCTCATATTGATATGCGGTATCCGTGGTTGCCAATGCTGTCGTTGATGGGAATGGGATTTTACATTGCCATCGCGGTAGTGTTGGGGATCTGGGGCGGTCACTGGTTGGACGGCAAATTAAATACCGGCCCGCTCTGGCTCATTATGGGGCTGATTCTGGGTATAGCAGTTGCCGGGCTGGGCGTTTATAATATGCTTAAGCCATTTATCGAAAGCTCCGGGAAATCGGAAAACACGGACAATAATAGTAAGAAAGACAAGGATAATCAATAGTGGCAGAACAAAAACCTGGTAAAAAAATCGGTTGCGGTTGTATCGGTTGCGCTATACCTTTAACCACCTTTATTATTTTACTGGTCGTTATTATACCTGCTTCGATTATTGGCATTATTAAAGGCGCCTTTGTTAATAAATCTATTCCGCCGCCGGCAGTTGAACTCCCGGCATCAGCCATTTTTCATATTGGGCTTTTCCCGGTTACCAATACTATTCTCACTTCCTGGATTACAGTGCTGATTCTGGTGCTCATTGCCTTACTGGTTACGCGGAAAGCTAAACTTATCCCCGGCAGGCTGCAGGGTCTGGTGGAATCCGTCATCGAGTGGATGTATAACTTCTGTAAAGATGTCGCCGGACCGGAGAACGGCCGCAAGTTCTTCCCCTTTGTAACCACTATCTTCCTCTTTGTTCTGATAAACGCCTTAATGAATCTCATCCCCGGCTTCGGTTCTCTGACCTGGCACACCCAAGAGGGGGTAGTTCCATTGCTCCGGGGCGCTAATACAGACATCAATACCTCGCTGGCAATTGCGGTTCTTGCCTTTATTTTCATCGAATTCTGGGGCTTTAAAAATAATAAATTCGGGTATCTTAAGAAATTCTTTAATTTCAACCGCACTATCAAAGGCTGGGGACAAGTATTCACCGGTAAATTTAAATCGGGTGTTGGTAATATCGGCATGGGCGTCATTGATACCTTCGTCGGTTTCCTGGAATTCTTCAGCGAGTTAATCCGAATCATCAGTTTTACTTTCCGTCTATTCGGCAATATGACCGGCGGTGAAATTCTGATTCTTATTTTATTCTTCCTGCTGGGATTTGCCGGCTTCGGGGCAATTCAGCTTGGTTATGCCTTTGAAATACTAGTAGGCGTGGTGCAGGCTCTTATCTTTAGCGGTTTAACATTGGTATTTGCCACCATGGCCGCCGAAAAACACGGAGAAGAAGAACACTAAACAAGCAGTTTAATTTAATAATTATTTGGATAAGCACCTGAAGGAGGGTGGATAATGGATGCAGCAACAATGAAACTACTTGCCGCCGGTTTGGCTATGGGTTTGGGCGCTATCGGCCCCGGTATCGGTGTCGGTTTAGTCGGTTTGGGCGCCTTAAACGCGCTGGGCCGTAACCCGGAAGCTAGAGGTCAAATAATGACCTATATGATTCTGGCAATCGCTATGGCAGAAGCCGTTGCCATCTATGCCCTTGTTGTGGCAATTCTGCTGCTCTTCGTATTTTAGTAGCCCCTATCAGGAGAGACGACTATGAGTTTAATGGATAAAATAGGTCAGCTTGGGGTAAATGGGTGGTTGTTTGCCGCCCAGGTTGTTAATTTCTTAATACTGCTGGTAGTGCTTTACTTCTTCGCCTATAAACCTGTCATGAAGATGCTGGATGAGCGCGCACGCAAAATCAAGGAAAGCATGGACGAAGTGCAAAAGGTGAAGAACCAGGCAACCCATAGCGAAGAAGAGTTTAAGAAAAAAATCGATGCCGCCGGCAAAGAAGGGCAGGAAGTGATCGCCCGCGCTATGCGCACCGGTGAAGAAGCCCGCCAGCGAGCCCAGGTAGAAGCCAAACAGGAAGCTCAGGCGCTGGTGGAAAAATCCCGCGTGGAAATTCAGCGTGAACGTGACGAGACTATTAGCGAACTACGGCAGGAATTCGCTGACCTGGCCGTCGTCGCCGCCGAAAAAGTCATTGGCAAATCGCTGGACAAAGAAGCTCACCGTCAGATTATTGACCAGGTTTTAGATGAAAGTTCAAGCCTGAAGAAGAAATAAAGACAAACATCAGGAAGATAAAATGACCGTAAATTCATACGCCAGACGCTACTCACAGGCAATTTTCCGAATGGCGCTGGAAAATAAAGATATCAACCGGTGGCAATCCGACCTCCGGAAGGTTGCCGGGTTAATGAGAGATACGGCTTTGTTGTCTTTAATTAATAATCCGCAGATTTCCGGCGAAGAAAAATCACAAAATCTGAAACAACGACTCGGGGATGTGAATCCGTTAGCGATAAAACTGGTACTTTTACTGGCCGCCAAAGGTAAATTAGCGGCACTGGACGATGTTGCCGAAGAATATCAGGTGCTGGTGGATGATTACCGCGGCATTGAAGGCACAGAAATTGCCGAAATCACCACTGCAATCCCGCTGGACAATGATTACCAGATGAAAATAGCGCAGCGTATTACGGATATCGTCGGCAATCCTGTATTGCTCCGGTCTAAAGTCGACACGGCGATTATCGGCGGTATTATTATCCGGGTTGGTGATAAGTTGATTGACGGCAGTATCCGCAGCAAACTGGCCGCGCTGAAAAAGGATTTGGGTGGGGTTGCTAATTAGTTTCTCAGGCAGAAGGGGAGGTACAGAGTAGATGGCAACAAAGGGACAAAATATCGCTTCCGCGATCAAGCGGGAAATCGATAAATTCGGCACTTCCCTGACGATGTATGACGTCGGGGTGGTGGCAGAAATCGGTGACGGTATAGCCAGAATTAATGGTCTGGCATCAGCTAAATATAACGAACTGCTGCAATTTCCGAATGGTATCATCGGTATTGCCATGAACCTCGAAGAAGACAGCGTTGCCGCAATCATTCTTGGTGATTATGCCTCTATTAGGGAAGGCGATGAAGTACGCTGCACCGGTAAAATTGCCGAAGTACCCGTTGGCGAAGCCCTTATCGGACGTGTTGTCGATTCGCTGGGACGTCCGCTGGACGGCAAAGGACCGATTAAAACCGATAAAACCCTGCCTCTGGAAAGAATCGCACCGGATGTCACTAAACGTAAATCAGTCAATACCCCTGTACAAACCGGTATCAAAGCAATCGATAGTTTAATTCCACTGGGTAGAGGACAACGAGAACTCATTATCGGCGACCGTTCGACAGGAAAGACCGCGATTGCGCTGGACACTATTATCAACCAGAAAGGCGGCGACCTGATTTGTATTTATGTCGCCATCGGACAGAAAACTTCTAAAGTCGCCCGTGTCGTTGCTACTCTGGAATCCTACGGAGCGATGGCGCATACGATTGTCGTAGCGGCCAATGCGGCTGACTCTGCAGCACTGCAATATTTAGCTCCCTACGCCGGTTGCGCCATGGGTGAAGAGTTTATGGAACACGGCAAAGACGCTTTAGTGGTCTATGACGACCTTTCCAAACATGCCTGGGCATACCGCCAGATTTCCCTGTTATTACGCCGTCCGCCGGGCAGAGAAGCCTATCCGGGCGATGTTTTTTATCTGCACAGCCGTTTGCTGGAAAGAGCAGCCAGATTGAACGATGCCGCCGGCGGCGGTTCTTTAACCGCTCTCCCCGTTATCGAAACTCAGGCAGGCGACCTTTCCGCCTATATCCCAACTAACGTAATTTCCATTACCGACGGCCAGATGTACATGGAAAGCGACCTGTTTAACGCCGGTGTCCGTCCCGCATTGAATGTCGGTTTATCCGTTTCCCGTGTCGGTAGTTCCGCCCAGACCAAGGCCATGCGCAAAGTATCCGGCAGACTGAAACTGGAACTGGCGCAGTACCGCGAACTGGCCGCATTTGCCCAGTTCGGTACCACAGAACTGGATAAAGCTACCCGCTCACAACTGGAACGGGGTCAACGCATTACCGAAATATTGAAACAACCGCTTTATATGCCTGTCGCTGTGGAAAAACAGGTGATGATTCTTTATGCTGCTATCAATAGCCTGCTGGATGATATCCCCTTGGCAAAGATGCGCGAATTCGAAGCCGGTTTATATAAATTTATGGATGCCGGCCATCCGGAAGTGGGTAATTCCATCGCCAGAGAAAAAGACCTTAATCCGGCTAATTCCGAAGCGCTCAAAGCCGCCATTCAGGAATTTAAGCAAACTTTCAAGTAATAAATAACGGAACTTAGTAAAAAGTTCCCGTTGAAGATGATCGATAATGGCAAACATTCGTTTAATTCGCCGAAGAATACGCGGTGTGCAGAGTATCTCCAAAATCACCCGGGCTATGGAGATGATTGCCACTTCTAAAATGCGCCGTGCTCAGGAAGCCGGTACGGCAGGACGTCCTTATGACCAAAAAATCCGGCAGGTCATTGCCGAGTTAGCCGCAATCCCTCAAACCGACGAAATACACCCATTACTACGTCGGCGCGAAGTGAAAAAAATTGCGATTGTGCATATTGCCCCGGACAGAGGTTTATGCGGCGGTTTGACTGCCACACTTAACCGCAAGGCCGGCGGTTTTATCCTTGGGCAAAAAACTCCGGTAACGATTGTCAATGTCGGACGTAAAGGGATCGATTTTATGCGTCGGTCCGGCCGGGAAATCCGCGCCGAATTTACCCAGTTGGGAGACCGTCCCAGCCTTCTTGATACCCTGGCTATCTCCCGCATTATCATCGATGACTACACCAGCGGTTATGTGGATGAAGTGTATGTCTCTTATACCAAATTTATTTCTACGATGGTACAAACGCCGGTAATAGAGAAATTACTCCCCATCGAACCGGCGTCATCCAATCAAGCCAAAAGCGCTGATTTTGATTACGAACCGTCGCCGGAAGAGGTATTGGGCGCGCTGCTGCCCCGGTTTGTAGAAATGGAAATATACCACGCCATCCTGGAGTCCATTGCCAGTGAACAATCAGCCAGAATGGTAGCGATGCGCAGCGCTACGGATAATGCAGCAGAATTGATTCAGGATTTCACTCTGATGTATAACAAAGCCCGGCAGGAAGGGATTACAACGGAACTCCTCGATATCAGCGGCGGTGCCGCCGCGCTGTCCAGAAATTAATGGCGTTTTAGGGAAGACGGAGGTTTTTATGGCTAAAGGAAAAATTGTTCAAATCATCGGTACAGTCATCGATGTTGAGTTTCCGCCCGACGAATTACCAAAGACGTTTAACGCCCTGGAAGTGAACACCGGTAAAGGTAAATTGATTCTTGAGGTGCAGGCAGATATCGGCAATATCTGGGTGCGCTGTCTTTCTTTAGCGCCTACAGAAGGTCTAGCCCGCGGTACTGAAGTCGTTGATACCGGTTTGCCCATCACGGTACCCGTCGGCAGAGGTTGCCTGGGCAGACTATTCGATGTCACCGGCACGGCGATTGATAATGTTGGTGCGGTCAAAGCTACCGCAAACTGGTCGATTCACCGTTCCCCTCCTTCTTTTATTGAGCAGGAAACGACTCCCCAATTGCTGGAAACCGGTTTGAAAGTCATCGACCTTGTTGCGCCGTTTTCCAAAGGCGGTAAAGTTGGGGCCTACGGCGGTGCCGGTGTCGGTAAGACTGTCGTCATCCAGGAACTTATCCGCAACATCGCTACCGAACACGGCGGATTCTCCGTCTTTGCCGGTGTCGGTGAACGCTCCCGTGAAGGTAATGACCTCTGGAATGAAATGAAAGCCTCCGGCGTTATTGATAAAACCGTCATGGTCTTCGGACAAATGAATGAGCCGCCGGCCGTGCGTTTCCGTATCGGACTTACCGGTCTGACAATGGCCGAATTCTTCCGCGATGAGGAAGGACAGGACGTGCTCCTGTTCATCGATAATATCTACCGCTATACGCTCGCCGGCATGGAAGTCTCGGCGCTGCTGGGACGTATGCCTTCTGCTGTAGGTTATCAACCGACGCTGGCCACGGAAATGGGTGAGCTGCAAGAACGTATTACCTCCACCAAGAAGGGTTCCATTACTTCCTTCCAGGCAATTTACGTGCCGGCAGATGATTACACCGACCCGGGTGTGGTTACCAGTTTCGGTCACCTCGATGCTGTCATCGCGCTGGAACGTTCCATCGCCGAGCAGGGCTTATATCCTGCCGTCGACCCGCTGACTTCCACATCACGCGTCCTCGACCCTGCTATTGTCGGACAGGACCACTATAATGTCGCACTGCAGGTACAACGCGTTCTCCAGCGTTATAAGGACTTACAGGATGTTATCGCTATTCTCGGTATTGAAGAACTCAGCGAAGATGACAAGGTTATTGTAGCCCGGGCGCGTAAAATTCAGAAATTCCTCTCGCAACCGATGTTCGTTGCCGAAGCCTACACAGGCCGCAGCGGCAGATACGTTTCCCGGGAAGAAACTGTCCGCGGTTTTAAAGAGATTCTGGAAGGCAAACACGATTCCCTCCCCGAACAGGCCTTCTTCATGCAGGGTACTATCGATGATGTGGTAGCAGAAGCTAATAAGATGGGAGCACAGGATTAGTGGGTATTCGCGTTGATATCGTTACCGCCGAACGGTTAGTCTTTTCCGAAGACGCCGATGTTGTCATGGTTCCGGGGGTGGAAGGGGAACTGGGCATCCTGCCCCATCATGAACCGATTATGACAATGATAAAACCAGGCGAAGTGCTGGTTAGAAAAGGCGCTGAAGAATACTCTTTGGCAGTCTCAGGCGGTTTTCTGGAAGTGAAACCCGACCATATCACCATTTTGGCAGATGCGGCGGAACGCGCTGATGAAATTGATATTGCCCGCGCTGAAGCAGCCAAACGCCGTGCCGAAGAAAGCTTGACCGGCAGAACCGCCCAGGAAGTAGATACGGCTAATGCCGAAGCCTCTTTGCGCCGCGCCATGGCCCGTCTAAAAGTCGCCGAGAAAAGACGCCAGCGACGACCAAAGATTTAACTCCTTTCTTCATCCATCCCGATGAAAATCGGGATCCAGTCTGGTAGGGTGGATAAGCGAAGCGTAACCCACCATTAAAACTACCCTATAGCGAAAATCATGCATTACCCGTGGATATCTCACAATGATTCCAGTCTTCACTTATTCCCAAAAAATCCTCCTTGACATCCCTCCTGTGCCGGCTGTATTCTTAAATTAGTTAGGTTAAACCGAAATATATTGTTGGAGCAAATATTATGTCAGCACCAAACAATGACGAAAGGCAAAACAATAAAATACTGGTTCCTCAAATCCTGGAGGTGTCAGCCAATATCTTCCATGCAATGGGACTCAGTATTCCGCCGGAGTGGCTGTCATCGGATATGACCGTCGCCCAGTTACGGGTGCTTTTACTTTTGCACACCGAAGGTGAAACACGCATGAGTGCCATCGCCTCTACCCTCGGTGTCGCTGTCTCTACCGCCACCGGTATTATTGATAACCTGGTGAAAAAAGATTTAGTCACCCGTAGCGCGGACACCGGGGACCGCCGTGTAGTGATTTGCACTTTGTCTCCTCCGGGTCAGGAAATAATTAACCGTATTTGGGCACAGGGACAATCTCAGATGGAAAAACTCCTGCGGGGTTTATCAATCGAACAATTACAAAAGGCAAAGGAAGTTGCAGAGTTTCTGCTGCTCAATGTGAAATCCCAGAGTGCCGGAATCATAAAGTAATTGATATACAAGGGGTCTTGATAAATCATGTTCAATAAACTCGCAGAATTCACACGCAAATACCGTATCGTTATCACTGCCGTCTGGTTGGCAGCCGCCGTGGTTTTGTTCCTCGCTGCGCCTAAACTATCTAAGGTCGGTGTTACGGACGATACCCAGTTTCTGCCGCAAAATACTGAGTCATCGCAAGCAACCAAATTACTGAAAGATAAGTTCGTTTCCTCTGAACCGGCTGCGCCCGGCACCGGGATTATTGTTATCCACGATGCGCAAGGCCTGACCGCTGATGACATGCAGCAAGCCAAAGACATACATGACTGGTTAGTTTCTAGCGCGGCCCCGAAGGAAATAGCGCAGGTTACCACCATCTTCGAGAATGATGCGCTGCGTTCCTCGCTGATCAGCACAGACCAGACCACGATGATTATGCAGGTGGACTTTTCGGTGAGTTCGCTGAGTGAAGCCGCTAAAACCACCCTTCAGCAGATAAGAAGCTATATCACCCAAAACCATCCGAAACTTGAAGTATATTTTACCGGGGAATTCGGTTTATTCCAGGACATGCTGAGTTCCGTTCAGCAAACGATTGACCGTACTACTATTGTTACCGTGATTCTGGTAGCCATTTTACTGCTGATTATTTACCGTTCCCCGGTGGCTATTTTCCTGCCCCTGATTGCCATCGGCTGCAGCTTTGCCGTCTCATCCGGGCTTATCGGCTTTCTGGCGCAGGCCGGCGCTAAATTCTCCACACTGACGGAAGCTTACCTGGTGGTTATCATCTTCGGTGTCGGTACGGATTATTGTCTCTTCCTGGTCTCCCGTTTCCGGGAAGAATTGCATCAAAAAGAACGTCTGGAAGCTCAAAATACCGCCATCAAACATATTGCCCCGGTTATCGCCGCCAGTGCGCTTACCGTAGTTATTGCCTTTTTATCTCTGGGTATTTCGCGCTTCGGCATGAACCAGACCACCGGCTATGCGCTGGCCATAGGCGTGGCCGTCACTCTGCTTGCCGGTTTGACCCTTGTACCGGCGCTGATGTCGCTATTCGACAAATATCTTTTCTGGCCTACCAAAACTTCCGGTCCTAAAAAAGAAGGCCGTTTCGGCTGGCACGTCATCGGCAAAGCAGTCAGTGAACATCCCATCTGGTTCGTCGTGCCTATCCTCATTGTTCTTTTAATACCGTATATCGCGCTGCCCGGACTTGTGCGCTCGGCAGATATGATTAGCCAGTTGCCGCCAAAGGTAGAATCCGTCAAGGGTTTAAAAATAATGAACCAGCATTTTCCGGCCGGCGAATTATCTCCGCTTTTTCTGTTAATCGAATCTCCCACAGAAAATCTTACCGGTTCCGTTTCGCTGCAGGCTGTCGAAGGGATAGCTAAATCTTTACAGACGGTTAAAGGTGTTGCCAGCGTAGATTATTGTACCGCTCCGGTCGGTCAACTCTCCGCGGCGGCAGTGCAAATCCGCGCAATCGGGGATGCGGTGGGACAGGGCACAGGACTGGATAAAATCGCATCGCTTCAGTCATTCGGGCAGCTTCTGCAGGGTCT
>Ga0182027_10016186_pt1 | contig 10198 bp, 9 predicted proteins | sample 712E1DmetaG_FD_121300 | JGI IMG/M metagenome (GOLD analysis project Ga0182027, IMG submission 121300) | Permafrost microbial communities from Stordalen Mire, Sweden - 712E1D metaG (Illumina Assembly) | ecosystem: Environmental > Terrestrial > Soil > Wetlands > Permafrost | place: Sweden... | reverse complement strand
CACTGCCGGTAGACTCCCATGTCTCAAAGAGTAGCTTGCGTTGTTGTGCTGTCGTAAATCCATAGTAGGTGCGCTTCGGGCTCATTTCTTTATCTTACCCGATTTTCTCCGTTCATCCAAGATCCTATTGATTAATACAAAATATCACTTGATTTACATCGAAAAATGAATTTGTTGTATAATGATTTCGGTAAAAAGATCTCGATACAATGGACACAAATAGGTATCGAGCATCTTTTATCAAAAACCAATTCTATAGTGGGATTTTAAAGCCAGTATGAAAATAGCTAAATCGCGCCTAATAATAATTGGATTGGTTTTTCTCCTTTTCTGTTCTTCATGTGTTCCGATATTGTCAACTACGACAGAATTCAGACTTGATACAAATGAAAAATGGTCTACGAAGGTCATATTAGTTTTAGGGGGAAAAGATTCTTATACGAAAAGTTTATTTGAACAAACTTTGCAGCAAGAAATCTCGACTGCACAAGGTCAAGGAATTCAGGCATCCTGGCAACAAGTCACAGACCAGTCAAATGGTTCCAACCTGACATACCAAATAAAGCTCTCTGGAACAGGATATGAGGGTCTCAACAAGGTGGTTTTTAATGGTGAGCAAGCGGTTTCTAAGGGAGTATCTGCTGATCAGGTAATATTTAATATGTCCCCGTTTGGTTCTTTTTTGGGAAATGGTCAACAAAATTCTTTTTCATTGATTGCTGGAAAAATACTTGCATCCAATGGCATTAAAAAGAATAATACGACTGTGACATGGATCAATCCTTCCTCCACAATGAGCGCCACAGTCTCTACAACCCCAGATTTGAACATAGCATTAATAATATTAGTTTTGATCGGTCTGTTTATTCTTGGCATTGCTATCATTACCATTGTCAGGCGGGGATCGGCAAGGAATTCTTCTCATGTGCAAGAACCTTCTATCGACCTGTCGCATTCTGACGTTCTATACTGTATGAACTGTGGCAAGAAGATCCCTCATATATCTGAGTTCTGCCCACATTGCGGGCAGAGAACCTGCTGATTTCCGGCTAGAATAAATCAAAGGAGGATGCTTATGTTTTGCCCAAATTGCGGAACCAATAACGATGAAAAATTTCAATATTGCCTGAAGTGTGGCACCAAATTAACCGGTCTGGCAGGCATAGGCCAACCCGACAGCTCGGTTGCGCCCCGGCTGGCAGTTCCCCCGCCTTATGAACCACCCGCCACGGGGACCAGCCAGTTCAACCGGCCGTCTGTACTGGATCTTCCGGCCTATTCCAGCATGGAATCGCCCGAGCATGCCGCCCTTAATATCTGGGGCCCGTTTGCCGGCTTCGGCACCCGCCGGCGGCATGTCGGCTGGTTGATGGATAGTTGCGGCGATCGGACGGACGACCTGACGAATAATATCGTGGGGAAATTTCGCGAAAGGCAGATCCCCAATACAAAGATCTATCAGGATAACCTGACCGCTAAGGGTGTGTCGGTGGAAACGCGGCCATATTTTATTTTCCGGCGAGGACTTGTCAGCATGGGCTTGAATATCAGCCGGTTTGGCCGGGATTTGTTCATATCGATTGTCTCGTACCTGAAACCTCCTTTCAGTAATTTCCGGATGATCATCGCTGCCGTCATGGGTATCATCTGGCTCTTCAGCACCTTTGCATTGCCGGGGCTTTTAAATTCATCCCTGAACGGCACCATGAACGGCTTTGTGGGTGGGTTGACTGGCGGGAATGGCGGAAGTGGCGCTTCGGCCGGATTATTTACACTTTTATGTCTGGTGGGTCCTGTGGCATTGATCAATAACCTGGCGCTTATCATCCTCCTGATCTATAGCGTCTATAAATGGGTCACCGCCAAGGATTTCTGGGCTGCCTTGCGTACTTCTCCAAATGAATTCAATGAAGATGATTTGATGGCGCTGGAGAAATCCATCGAACAAACCGTCCGGACCTCATTGGACGACATCGGCTTGAATTCAAATGACTTAAAACCCATCGAATCCGTTGCCGGCAACAGGATCATTTAATATCTCATTCAGAAGGCCTTTATGCCTCAAATTTCCGCTTCTAACTGGTTGGCCACCGGGAAAGATCTGGATAATTTCTACTTCGGATTTTCCCTGCCTTTCCTTCCGGATTTCCTGAGCGACCATACCCTTTTCGGGCAGAACCCTAGAGAAAAACTGGAAGAGGTTCTCAAGCGCTTCGAAGCCTTTGCGATCGGTCTGCGCAAATATCGCGATTCGGCCTATGCATTGCGCTTCGTGGCCCGCCCGGAAATCGGCTCAGTGGATATCTTTCTACTGGGCCGGGTAGTTGTACAATCCGGAAAATCCGAGGCGTATACCCGACAAGTGGCCTCGGATTTGAGCACCCACCTGGTAAGTTATGGCCTTCCGTATTTCACTTTGGAGTCAGGATCCTCACCCAGCCATTCCAGTTTGCAAGCTGTTCTCAGCCCTTTTCCTGGCCCGGTCGCGATCGTGGAAATCCGTCAGAATGAACTACTCATGCCGCTGGTTACGGTCAAAAAAGAAGCCTATGTGATTCACCCCTATTGGGGGCCGCAGGGAGCTTGTCTGGAACCTTTTGAGGCCATGTTGCGCCAGCCGGCGCCAGCCGCGATCAGCATCTACCTGGAACCAACTGAGATATCCTCGGAGGAAATGAATGGCTTGGATGATGCTGCCCAGATCGCCCAGACCCTGGCTGACATGGAAGTAAGAACCTTAAGCGACACCGGCATCCGCCGCCGACGTGACCCGGCCGCCGACTTGGTCGGGCGAATCTATGCCGCCTATCGAAAATCCTTGGAGGAACCATTCATTGCCCTGATTCAGGTCGCCAGCCCGGATGCCAATGTGGCTTGGACGGTGGCACGTTCCTTTGCCTCCACCGCGGTCGGTACTCGGTCCGCCTCGCGACAGGAAGGGGAGAATGGACTGCCATCACAGGCTGCGCTTCACGCTCCTGTCAACCCGGCGGATCGTTCCGCTGCGCTGCAGACCTTTGAAAAATTGATCTGGGCCCCTTGGAATAACAGTCTCGCCAGCCCCGGCAAGGAGCGTTTGTCGTGCCTGATGGGCGCACGCGGCGCCAGCACCATCTTTCGTTTCCCGGTTTCTGTCCGAGGCGGTATCCCAGGTATTGCCGTCCATCAGAGCCCGCCCGATTTCGAAATAGGACCGCGCCCAACAGAGCCCGCTCCGGGTGAGCTTCTCCTTGGGACATACCGGCGCGGCGGAGCGGCGGTGATACCCATCCAGGCGCTTACCCGCCATACTTTGATCACCGGTTTTACAGGCAGCGGAAAAACCAACACGGTGCTTTTCCTGCTCGACCAACTCTGGCGGAAGAACCATATTCCCTTCATGGTCATTGAGTCGGCTAAAAAGGAGTACCGGGCCTTGGCGCGCATGCCAGGATTTGAAGACATGTTGGTCTTCACCCTGGGGGATGAAACCGTGTCACCCTTCCGTCTTAACCCGTTTGAATTGCTGCCAGGCATACGGCTGGAAGTACACCTCGGGCATCTCCAGTCGTGCTTCGACGCTGCTTTGCCTCAATTCGGAATCCTGCCTTCTATCATTGCCGAGTCGCTCGAGCAGATCTATAAAGACAAGGGCTGGAAACTCACCGACCGCTATGACACCTCCCACGACGAACGAATCTTCCCCACTTTGCGCGAACTTTATACGGAAGTGATCCGGGTGACGGATAAACGTGGCTACGCCGGGGAAACGATGCACAACATCAAGGCCGCCGCCGCCGGGCGGATCGGGAACTTGTTACGCGGCAGCCGGGGCAGGATGTTTGGCGGGCAGAGGTCGCTCCCCCCTGAACTGCTGTTCCAGAAGCCGGTCATCCTGGAAATGAACGATCTGAACGAGGACGACAAGGCCTTGACGATGATGTTTCTGTTGTCCTGGCTGCGCGAGTGGCGCGAGCTGCATCCATCCAGCCGGCTCCAGCATGTGACCGTTGTGGAGGAAGCCCACAATGTGGTCAGTAATACGCAGTCGGTTGGGGCTAGTGAAATCGCAGCGGATACCAAGGCCAAGTCCGTGGCCGCTTTCGCCAACATGCTTTCTGAGGTGCGCGCTTATGGGGAAGGGATCGTTATCTCGGACCAATCTCCTGAAAAGCTGGCTCCGGATGCCATGCGCAACACAAATCTGCAGATCGCCCACCAGTTGCGCGACCAGCGCGACCGGCAGGCAATTGGCCGGGCCATGATCATGGATGAAGAACAGTTAGAATACCTTGGCAAGCTGGGCGTGGGTGAAGCGGCCTTGTTCCGTACAGGCATTGAAAAGGCCACTTTCATTACCGTCCCGGAATTCAAGGATACAGCCGGATTCAATTCGGTCCCGACGGATGAAGAAGTGCGCCTGCGCATGCAGGAATTCCAGACCCGTTATTTCACGGCCTGCGTTCCTTTTGATGGCTGCCGGTTCTGCGCCAGCCAGTGCCTCTACCGCGAGGCAATAGAGCCATATACGATGGAACAGGAGACCCATGAGCGTTTTCTCAAGGCTCTCCTGCAGTTCGATGAGCATCCCGAACAGGAATACTGGCCGGGGAACTGGCGCTCCGTTGCCACTGTTTGTGCAGATGTGGCCCGCCGGGCCAGCCAGCCCCAAAAAGTGGATGCCGCTTACTGCTATCTATCTCAGGAGATCGATTTCCCCTTTACCGGGCATATGCGCACCATGTTCGAAAAAGCATTTGTGGAAAGCACTTAAGCAGGCTAGTCCTAGAAAATCGACTCGATAGTATGGGAACTCATCCGCTTGGAGGTAAATATGTATGAGAATTTAAAACCTATTGACATGATGGATGAAAAGAAGAAAGACACCCAGGTGGATGCAATTAAAAGAATGCCACAATATTCAGAGGTGGTTAGGAATGCAGAATTGGGTTTGCATGCGGATCCCAACGATCCCAAGGATCCTAAAGACCAGGAAGAATACAATAGTGCGCAAATGGAACTGCAAAATATTGAAGAAGCACAGAGGCAGGCAGCATGAAAATAATGATGCAAAATGCGACCCAGGGAAACCTTAATAAGTAATGATGAGATGGGAGAATGATTAAATGTTCGAGAAAACGGTTTCCGATGCGGCTCAGACCGCTGTAAAGGTAGTCGATTCGAGCCTGAAGAAGATCTGGTCCGTGCTGGATGCGGCCGGCGAAAGGAAGGCACCCGGCGAATTGCTCAGCCCGAAAGCGATTGGTGCAATTCAGGGCAAGCCTCCATCTGGTTGAGTATGAGCGAAGAGCAGGAGGTCAAAAAGGCGCCCCCAGAATCGCAACCCCCAAAGGAATTGGTAAAAGGTCCGTCTCCAAGGGGGGTGGAAGCCATTCAGGGGGAGCCAATTGCTGAAGCGAAGACGGAGCCTTCCCCGGTTCCCATTGCCCAGGAGGTACCCAATCCTTCCCAAAAGGGGAGCGATTTTGAGAATTGGGCACGCCAGGAATTATTTGACGGGCAGGCCAGGCGGATTACTGTTCTCCCAGAAGATAATCCAAAACTGGATCGGCTGGCGGATGGCGTGGGCATTTCCAAGGAACGACGCATCGCCGACGCTTATTGGAAGGAAGATGGATCGATCTGGGAACTGAAATCCGGCTACCGGAATGCCGGGATTGACCAGGATCAACTTTATGAGTATTCTTTAATGGAAGAAGCAGGCTATGTAAATGCGCGCGTAGGAGGCAAGAAAGAAAAGCTTCCAGTAACATCGGTAAACTATCTCTTCGATAGTAAAGCCGGGGCAGAAGCTAACCGGTCTGGCGCGGCTACTTTCTGGTACGTCGATCAAAAAGGCAAAGTACAGTTATTGGATTCGTGATAAGAAAACGGAGGCTGTGTCTTGGATACCCAATTTAAAAAGAAGGAAATTGCCGAAAACAGATCAAAAGAATCAGCCGAAAATCTCTCCCCGCGGGGCATATCATCCATGCAAGGCAACGAGATGACAGCTCCGCAGACGGATTCAGGCAAGGTAGATGCGGGCAGGATCCCGGCGGAGGCAACGCCCAAGGTGGATACGACCACACCGCCGGAATTCCAACCCACGCCTATGGTGGGCGACAACCTTGAAAAAGGCACGGCGGATAGGGTTGAAACCGGAGCGGAAAAGAAAAGGGATTCCATTCCAGCATATGGACAGGGCGGCCCCGAACGTGGCGGATGATCTCAACGAAGAAAGCGGGTTCAGGTTTGCCCGTATGCAATGATTTATATGTATTAGATTTCCAATCTCATTTCGGGAGCTCCTTTCTTAAATGCTCGTTAGCCAAAAATATCATTAGTTATGATTCAAAAGACTCGAAAGAATAGGTCTTAAAAATGGAGAGAGTATTCTTTTATAGGAAGGAAAAGCTAAAACTATGCTGTGTCCATTTTGCCAAAAAGAACATCCCGATAGTGCCCAGTTCTGTCCAGTCACTGGTAAGCCACTTAAATCATCTATGAATTTTATAAATGAATGTTCAAACTGCGGAGGAATTATTCCGCTGGACGCGAAATTTTGTCCAATCTGTGGTGCTACCAAAGCGATTGGTATAAGCACTGGAAAAACACTTGAATCCACCAGGGACTTGACCATGGCATGTCTTAATTGTGGAGGAGTTATGCCTCCTGATTCACTATTCTGTCCTATCTGCGGCGAAGCCATAGCAGGCGCCGCCGATGCGGTCCCGCCGTCTGAGTCCCCTGCGGATTTGTCAGTGACATGTCTTAACTGCGGGGGAATCGTGCCGCTAGATGCCGAATTCTGCCCCATCTGTGGCACTTCCCTGGCAGGGAATGTAGGCATTGTCCAAACCGGCTTTTCGGTAGGAGAATACATCAAACACCATGTCCGCCTATTGGCGGGGATTGTCACCGTCATCCTAGTGGCGGTCTTGTTGATCTTTTTTCTGCCACAGTTGTTATCTAAGTCCGCTACTATTCAAAGTTCAAACACTGCGCCAACAATGGCATCCTTCTACCAATCAACAGAAGGTTTTTCATCCCCTCAGGGAAATAGCAATCCGGCACCCGCAAAAATAATCCTTCTTTCCACACCAACTAGCATCCCAACAATCGCGATACCTCCGACAGAAACGTCGGCTCCGCCTGAACCAACTCGGGTGACATGTCCCGGCGCGCCTCCCATTCAGGTAGACTTGCAACATCCCGCCCAGGTGACATCTAATTGCGGAGATTACATCTTGATGAGGTTAAACCCTCTTGTTGGCACTAATGCCGAACAATATTTATATCCTGACGATACGATCAATATTCTCGATGGCCCGCAATGTTCCAATGATGTTGCTTTCTTTTTGGTGGAAGCTCCGAAATACAGTAAAACTGGTTGGGTCGCAGAGGCAGAACCCGATAGTAAAATCTATTGCTTTGAACCTGTTCCTTGATCAAGCAACTCAAACTACACCAGATATATTTCTATCGAACTTGGCAATCCAAAAGTGATAAAAACATCGGAAATATTTTTGTTTACCTTCAAAAATTTTAATATTCAAAAACCCACAGTAGATATAATTAACAAAATTTTATATGATTCCCCAGTGGATGAATAATTCTATAATAAAGCGAATTACCACACCAACTTCAATGGTAACAAGAGCAGGGATGCGCTGCTTACTGCGTTTGTGGAGAACGAGTACTATGCCCACATGCCTGTACAGAACATCCCTAGGAACGCAGCCATAGGCCACAGCCTCCATAACCCTACAAGCACCCTGGCGTCCGCGCCGCCCAACCAGTTGAAATACCGACGAAGATGCAGATTGTCAGAGTTAGAAAGTCCAGATACACCGAACGGAAAACGGCTGCCCCCAGCCCCATCGCGAACAATGGCCAGGTCAGCCGGTCTGTTACTTCGGACCGACGCCAGTCCTGCGCAAGCTGCCCCAGATCACCAGAGCGGCTGTCAGTGCGTGCAGGGCAATCCTGATCTCAGGCGGAAAATACATAGAACCACAGGCGCGTCGGTGTCCCCCAGTCCAGGCCTAGTCTCTTCCCACAGGCTTTGGCTTCCAGATCAAAGAACTCACCTGCGTCGGCCATTGTACGGGAGGCATTCCAGACCCTCCACGGGTTCCCGAGAAGCGAAGTGGCAGCGAATCTTGTCAACCGGTTCTGAGCGCCTTTGCAAGAAGTTCGGCGGGTACGCCGATCATATCGCCGTAACTCCGTGAGTGCCTGGATCGAGACGAGCAGCCGGCGGCCATCGCTGGCGCCCAGCTCCACCGTCCCAACCTCAGCAACGACGTATCTGGCCAGTTCGACCAGACTTAGCGGTGAATCGAGCAGCGGGTTCACCATTCCTTCAGGCCAACGCAGCGGCTCAACTTGCAGCTCGTAAGCCTTGCGTTCACGCCGGTCTTTTATCTCCCGGGCAGCCTGGTCTTCTTCGAGACGGGCCATGCTTTCCAAGGAGTGCGCCTGCTGCCGACGGTTGTATACCGTCAGGATCAGGGACAGGCAAAGAACCAGGGCAAAAGTTGCAATTTCCATAATAAATATCTCCATACTAAGATTTTGGATTGGATCTACTCCGCCCGAGGCGGCGCTAGGCCGCCGGCCGTGGATCAAGCAAAGAAAAGGATGGGAAAAGCACAAACAGGCTGAGAGCGAACACTGCTGGCCCCGCAGATACTGGAACCAGTCTGGCCAGTATGGGAGTCGGGGCTGCCAATACGGCAGGGCGGACAGGCGTGGAAGAGGCTGCTGGAGTAATGGTTATTTCTATGGTGGTAGGCGATACAGTCGGCGTTGCTTCCACCGGGGGCAGAAGAATGATCACCCAGGCTTAGGTAGAGCCTGTATTTCCGAATGAGTCTCAGGCCCGGATGATCTTTCTCTACATACGCGATCGAGCCATTGCCCATACGACCCAACTAGAAAAATTTACCTGGTAGATTCGAGCCTGCGTGTGTAATCAAAAACAGCGGCCGACCAGCGACCGAATGGATCTGAAATGGTAATGCGTGCGTCGGCGATGGATAGGGAACCTAGCTTGAAGGATACGTTGGCAGAACCGAAGTCGAGCCAGAGCAGCGTGATCGAGACATTAGGCGCTTGGTTGCCAACCACAAGGGTGACTTTTGCAGTGTGCTCCCGGTTGCCGTGTTATCGGAAGCGCGCACTTCGATTGTGTATGTGCCGTTCGCACGCAGACCATTCCAATCATCCGACCACGTATAGCCCGAGCCGAGCGGCAAGCTCTGCCAGGTTGTGCCGCCATTTCAGCGAAATTTCCGCCGCGGAGACCCCCGAAGTGGGATCGGACCTCGCGCCGGGCAAGTGAACTACGTGGTTCCCGCCGACCTGCACGGTGGAATCTTCGGCCAGCGAGACAAAGGCGCAGACAGGCGAAGTGGCTCCACCTTCGCTGATGCAGAAGTAGTGGAAACATTCCCGGCATTGTCAGTCACTTTGATCTGGACGGTATGCACGCCATCGAGGAGCGTCGGCGCAGTTGTTTGCCAGGCACTCCCATCCATGGAATACTGGGTCAAGGCGACGCCCGAAGTGGCATCCGATGCCGTGGCCGAAAGAACTGCCGGCGAGACATACCAGTTGTTGGCTCCGTCCGGTACGGCCGGGCTTACCGACAGGCTTCTAGAGCCATAAAGTACCAAGACTTTTTTGGCAGCGTTAGATTTCTCTCACAGCCATCTGCGTCGGGACATCTCATAGTATGGGTCTTCTGTAAAATGGGGCCAATTGGTGTTGTAAGTTCTATTATCTATCAATGGCACTTTGCCATTTCCTATGGACGCGCAAAAATCGTAAGTTATTTTAGGGGTGTAGAATTTAAATTGTACGAGAGGAGCATTTGAGAGGCGAATATGAAAAAACGAAAACCAATTGGCACCACACCTCTGACGCGTTGGTTGCTTGATTATGTTGATTTACATAATACAAATCTTTCTGAATTAGCCCTACAGGCAGGCTTGTCAGCCGGATCCTTGCGCAGCCTGATTACATATCCTGAACGTGTTCCGACGCTAGAAACTTGCCTGCGGCTTTCGATGGTCACTGGAAAATCGGTAGATGAACTATTTCAGATGGCCGGGCTGGACGGGTATGAACCAATGGAGAATTTAGACCCAGACCGTCTTGAATTGCTAAGAAGTTATAAAGAACTTCCTCGGCAAATGCGACATTCCTTGTG
>Ga0182027_10016183_pt1 | contig 10200 bp, 9 predicted proteins | sample 712E1DmetaG_FD_121300 | JGI IMG/M metagenome (GOLD analysis project Ga0182027, IMG submission 121300) | Permafrost microbial communities from Stordalen Mire, Sweden - 712E1D metaG (Illumina Assembly) | ecosystem: Environmental > Terrestrial > Soil > Wetlands > Permafrost | place: Sweden... | reverse complement strand
GTCCTTGCCTGCATTGGAAAATGCAAATTTGAATGTGAATTATGTGCAGGTATCCATATGGGCAGGGGTTTATCGTATTTCTGTTTGATGTACCCTTTCAGCGGTTAAAATACTTGTCGCTCAGACATCCAGAGCGCCGTAAAGCGGCTAGATTTCGGAGATCCTGTTTGTTTTTCAAGTAAAATCGACCCATGAAGGAATTTATTTACGGACGCAACGCGGTCTACGAAACCTTGCGAGCCAATAGACGCGAATTCATCAGCCTTGAAATAGCTGAAGGCGTAAAAGAGACAGGCCGCATCGGCGAAATATTGCAGCTGGCTTCCCTGCAAAAGATCAGAACCAGCTTCGTGCCGCGTGCAAAGCTAGAGAAGCTTAATGCCAATCATCAAGGCGTGGCGCTCGAAGTTGGCGGCTATCCGTACAGCGACGTTGTTGAGATCCTTGAACTGGCAAGCCGTAAAAATGAACCACCCTTTGTTTTGCTCATAGATACCCTTCAAGATCCACAGAACTTCGGAACTTTACTCCGCACTGCTGAGGTCGTCGGCGTGCATGGCGTGGTGATCCCGCTGGCACGCACGGTCGAGGTCACGCCAGCTGTGGTCAACGCCTCATCGGGTGCCAGTGAGCATTTGCTGATAGCCCAATCGAATTTATCACAAACCATGGATGCCCTCAAAGAGTCAGATGTCTGGATCGTGGGTCTTGACCAGGAGGGTGAGAACCTTAATGAAAAGTCGAACCGTCATCTGCAATCCGCATTAGCGCTGGTGGTTGGCTCGGAAGGAGAAGGTCTGCGTGAGCTGACGCGCAAGAAGTGTGACATCCTGCTCAAATTGCCCATGCGCGGACATGTTGAGTCACTCAATGCGGCGGTGGCAGGCTCTGTCGCCTTGTATCTGGCATATCTTGCTCGAAATAAATAGATACAAATAAATTGGGGATCACATCTGCTCATGCATGCGTTCGACAAATTTCGATCAGAAGCATGGTCTCTGTGGTTTAATTATACAGTGAGAATTTTAAAGTTCATTCGGGCAGGAGATTAACATGCCGCAAGCGACATACCATTTTCCGCGCGGGTTTCTGTGGGGCACGGCCACTGCCGCCCATCAAGTGGAGGGCAATAATACCAACAACCAGTGGTGGAAATGGGAACAGGACGGCCACACGGACGGCAAGTCGGGCCTGGCTTGCGATTGGTGGGGCGGACGCTGGCGCGAAGACTTCGACCGCGCCGCCGAAACGGGACAGAACGCACATCGTTTTTCAGTGGAGTGGAGCCGCATTCAGCCCGCACCCGATAAATGGGATGAAGATGCACTCGATAAATATCGCTTGATGCTGCGCGGCCTGCACGAACGCGGCATGACTGCTATGGTCACGCTACATCACTTTACCGATCCCCTGTGGTTGACTGAGCGAGGTGGCTGGGAATCCGAAGAAATCACAAAGCTATTCGTAAAATTCGTACGCAAAACCGTCGAAGCCTTCAAGGAATATACAACCTTGTGGTGCACGATCAATGAACCTAATGTTTATGCATTAAGCGGATACGCCAACCGCTCCTTTCCCCCCGGAGTGAACGACATCCGACGGGCAGTCCGCGTGATAGCCGCCATGCTGCGCGCCCATGCTGCGGCTTATCGCACCATCCATGAAATGCAGCCGGAAGCCCGAGTCGGCTACGCTTTGCATTACCGCCCGATGGTGGCGCGCAATCCGTGGTCTCCATTGGATGCGCTCATGCGAAACATTCGGTACAGCGGCGTCAATTTGGCATTCCCATCTGCGATTAGCACGGGAGTCTTGAGATCTCCTATTGGCAGGATTGGCGTGCCTGAGGCCAAGGGCACACAGGATTATTTCGGTCTTAACTATTATTCGGTGGATACCGTTTACTTCAATATCCGTAAAAGCACCGAGCTGTTTACCGATACCGGCTTTCCAAAAGACGCCGATCTAAGCGACAACAATTACATTGCAAATGTCCCTCAGGGTTTTTATGATTCTCTCAAATGGGCCGTGCATACATATCCCGATACCCCCATTGTTGTCACGGAGAACGGAGTCGAGTGCGCCGATGACCATATACGGCCGCGTTATCTTGCCGAGCATATCCATAGGATGTGGCGAGCGGTAAATTTCAACTGGCCGATCCGAGGCTACTTCCATTGGTCGTTGGTGGACAACTTTGAATGGGAACGCGGCTGGACACAACGGTTTGGACTATGGGGGTTGGACGTCGAAACCCAGAAACGTATTAAGCGCCCGAGCGCGGATTTGTATGCGGCCATCTGCAAGGAGAACGGGCTCTCCTCTGAGATGGTTTCAAGATATTGTCCGGAAGTGTTCGAGAAGATTTTTCCTTCCTAGGGAAGGTTCGGAGATCGCCATGGATTTCAAAACCCAACTTTCAGGCTTTAATGAATTGCTTTCCGTTATCTATGGAAACGAGGCGCAGCTTGGCACATTGCTTCGAGACCTGGGTTTCGAAGAAGCACAGGTCGAACAGTTGAGCGACCGTTATCTTGAAGCGGTAGTGGATCAATTTCTGGAAATGATCCATAAACGGTTGACCAGCGAATCAGGCAAGGATACTTATTATCAGATCCTCAGCCGCCGCTACGGCCTGGATGGCGAGGCGCCCGATACACTTGATGTCATCTCACAAAAGCGAAATGACAGCCCTGAATTTCTTCATCAGTTGCTCCAGGAAATTCTCAAAAGGTGTCAGAGCAAAACTGCCCAGGCCGATTTCAAGAAGGGCCTTTACCATATTGCAATTGTTCAACTGGGAAAAACGGCGGAACGCCCGACCCGCGAACATGTCACTGAAAAGCTGGAACGATTGACCAATCTGCGAGGCGCGGCGGATGTGACACGGTTGGACTACGATGCGAAACGCGCTGAGATCCTCAAACAAGTTCAGGCCGAACTGGATGCGCTCGACGCTGAATACGTGCCTTTGCTTGAATCAGTTGATGAGAATATCGCTTTGCTGGAAACTAAGATCAAGACCGATGTACTGCTGCATGGGGAGAGCGTGCAAGGCGGAACGTTTCGCGCAGTTTATACAAAGGGCCGGACTTCCTGGGATAGTAATGGCATCGAGAAATACGCCGAGCTTCACCCGGATGTTCTTCTTTTTCGCAAGCAGGGTCCGCCTTCCGTCTCCCTGCGGATCGTAAGCGAAAAAGATTAGCGAAGTTAATTTTCCGCCTGCGCTTTAAGCGTAGTGGAGTTTGGAAAATAACGCCGCATGAAAATATTTCCTGAACGTCGGAAAACTTCTGGCCCGGATGGGATTAAATTAAACAGCCTCCGGTTCAGGAGACTGTTCGCAAGCTCTAACGAACTATTACATTCTAAGCAAGGTGAAGACGGCAATGAGAATGGCAAACACTGCTCCAATCTTATTGAACATATCGCTTTTAAGAGCAGGTAGGAAGGCCGACAAGCCAAACCATAGAAAGAACAGAACCGAAGCGACTTGAGCCCAAGTCCAAGCCACAATTCACTCTCCTTTGATAATACAGAATCCGACTCCTACTCAGACAATCTCTTCTACTAAACACTATCCCGCAGAAAGGGGTGCGCTCTGCGTGGTACAATTTAACCGTCTTTATTAGTTTCTCGCGGCCTGCCGCAACGACTGCGGTAGGCTTTTTATGCCCCCTATGACCTCGCTTTCATCAGCAGCTGAATTTACACTAACCCGAAAAACTTCCGAACGGTTGAAGGGCCCGGCGCTTTGGATATGGTCGCATGCCATGCGCTATTGGCCGATCCTTGTCATGTTGGTAATGGGCGCGATAGGCAATGCTGCACTGGCCGCAGTTGTGCCGGTGTTGGTGGGGAATGCATTCAACGACATGCTGCAAACCCATCCGGATGTGCGGATCCTGATCCCTCTGGCGTTGATCATGGGCGCTTCTCAGATCGTACGCGGTGTGCTTCAGTTTGGGCGCAACTTTGGCGCGGAACTCATGGCCCAACGGATTGAGCGTGATATTCGCGACGAACTCTACGTTGCCCTGCTGGGTAAAAGCATGACGTTCCACAACCTGCAGCCGGTGGGCGATACGATGGCCCGCGCCACAAACGACGTGCGCGAGGTTAATTTCATGTTCAGCCCTGGTGTGAACCTGGTGGTCGGTTCGATGCTGTTCATGATCATCCCGTTCTTTATCGTTCCTCAATATAACCCAGCGCTGCTGCTTACGCCCACCTTATTTGCCATCGGCTACTTTCTATCCCTCTGGCGTTATCTCAAGACGATGTTTCCGATCACTGATGAAGTCCGCCAAACTTTTGGCGAGATGAACACTCACCTCTCCGAAGTGCTGGACGGAGTCGAGATCATGAAGGGCGCCGCTCAGGAAGGTGCCGAGGTGGATACCTTCGTTACAAACGCACGCCGCGTACGTAACGCCTTTGTACGCCAGGGCGATATCGAGGCCCGTTTCCTTCCAAACTTGTTGATCGGCCTGGTCTACGCGGGAGGATTGTTCCACGCCCTGCTGCTATTCCGGGCCGGCATCATCAATACCGGTGCTGTGGTTGCTTACTTCGGCCTGCTCCGTATGTTGGAGTTTCCAACTTTCACCTCTTCTTTTGCTTACACACAGATCTCACTGGGGATTTCCGGCGCAAGGCGCATCCTGGACTTGATGAACCAGGAGACCAATCTCGACCAGAACACATCAGGTCTAATACGGGACATGCGGGGTGAAATCGAATTCCGCGACGTTTCGTTGGCTTACCCCGTCGGCGAAGCTGTGTTACACAACATTTCTTTCCATGTCAAACCCGGTCAAACAGTTGCAATCGTCGGGCAGACCGGTGCGGGCAAGACCTCCCTCGTAAAACTCATCAATCGCACCTACGATGCGACCCAGGGTCAGGTCTTTATTGACGGTGTGGAAGTTCGCGATTGGAACCTCGCTGCACTGAGATCTCAAATCTCAATGATTGAGCAGGATATTTTCCTTTTTTCCCGCTCCATCAGCGACAACATTGCTTTTGGAAAGCCTGGTGCAACACACGAGGAGGTTTTATCCGCTGCTAATGCCGCACAAGCAAATGAGTTCATTGAGACCCTCGATCAAAGTTACGATACTGTCATCGGTGAGCGCGGTGTAACGCTTTCCGGAGGTCAGCGCCAACGCCTGGCGCTGGCCCGCGCCTTCTTAACGGATCCTCGCATACTCGTCCTGGATGATTCGACCTCCGCCATTGATTCCGCAACCGAAGATAAGATCCAGCGTGCGATTGCCAATGCCGCCAGGGGACGTACTACCATCCTCATCACACACCGCCTGTCTCAAATCCGTTGGGCCGACCTGATTATCGTCATGCGGATGGGCCGAATTGCTGAAATGGGCACACACGAAGAATTGATGAAAACTTCCGAAGCCTATAGCCGTATATTTAAAGAATAGACGGATAACCGGGACTGAATAATGGGTTTCTTCGCCGGACTTAATGCTGAAAAATATGACCGTCAATATTCCGACCGCCAGTTGATTGGCCGGATGATCGATTATTTCAAACCCCAGACCAAACGTTTTATCTGGGTTTCAATATTGACAGTGCTGATCGCCTCGATCGGTGCCGCCCTGCCGATCATCGTCAGCCATATCGTGGACATACTGAAAAACCAGCCAATACTTCAAGTGATCATTCTGGCCAGCCTGGCGTTGACAATACTCGGCGTTTGCACCTGGGGATTCAACTGGGCCCGTCGCAGCCAGGTGATCCGAGCAGTGGGTGACGTTGTACTGGCCATGCGCACAGAAGCCTTCGATGCTGCGGCGGAACACGACCTTTCTTTTTATGACCAGTTCTCTTCCGGCCGGATCGTTTCGCGCATAACATCAGATACAAATGACTTCGGTCAATTGGTTGTTATTGTCACCGATGTGGCATCACAATTGATAACTGCCATTATCCTCGGGGTGGTCATGTTCCAAACCGAGTGGCATATGGCGCTCATTATGTATGCTTTCGCGCCGTTCATGTTTTTGCTCACAACTGCATATCGTAATCTGGCGCGGCGTGCTACTCGTAATGGCATGCGGGCCATGGCGGAGGTCAACCAGGCCATTAAGGAGACTGTAAGCGGAATCGCGATTGCGAAGAACTTCCGCCAGGAGGAAAGTATATTTGGTATCTTCGATATGGCCAATCAGCAATCCTATCGTGTCAATGTCCAACGCGGCCTTGTATTATCACTTGTTTTTCCAACTCTGAACGCGGTCAGTGGTTTCTTTGTAGCCATCCTGGTTTACGTAGGTGGTTTAAACATTACACAGGGCATTGTCACGATTGGTGCATGGTATCTCTTCATCTTGAGTCTCGACAGTTTCGTGTTGCCCATTTCGAACGTGTCTGCGTTCTGGGCACAGATCCAGCAGGGTTTGTCCGCTGCTGAACGCGTCTTTGCATTAATAGATGCAGACCCGAACGTAGTTCAGCGAGAGCAACGAGATGTCCCGCGTTTAAAAGGAGAGGTTTGTTTTGAGCACCTATGCTTCCGTTACACAGACAAGGAACCGATCTTAACTGACTTAAATATTTGCGTCCATGCCGGGGAGAATCTGGCCCTGGTCGGGCATACCGGTGCAGGCAAGTCGTCCATAGCCAAGCTGATCGCTCGCTTCTACGAATTCCAGGAAGGCCGACTGGTCATTGACGATATGGACATCCGCACGTTAGACTTGCGGCAATATCGCAGGCAATTGGGGATCGTCTCCCAGGTTCCCTTCCTGTTTTCAGGAACGGTCGCTGATAACATCCGTTATGCGCTACCGACCGTGACTAAAACTGAAATGCTGGCCATGGCGAAACGCATCGGTGATGGAGAATGGCTGGAGACTTTACCTGATGGTCTGGATACGGAGGTCGGTGAACGTGGAAACCAGCTTTCGATGGGTCAGCGCCAACTCGTTGCTTTGATGAGGGTTCTCGTCCAGCAGCCAGCCATTTTTATCCTGGACGAAGCGACTGCAAGCATTGATCCGTTTACCGAATGGCAGATCCAGCAGGCATTGAATCTGATCCTGGAGCATTCCACCAGCATCCTGATCGCTCATCGGCTCTCAACCGTCAAAGCCGCTGACCGTATACTCGTTATGGAAAAAGGGCGTATCATTCAGGAGGGCAGCCACGAATCGCTGCTCAAGCAGGGTGGGCATTATGCCATGCTCTATAATACGTACTTCAGACATCAAAGCCTGGCGTACGTTGATCAGGCCAGGGAGATGGTACAAAAATGAGGCGGGGAGCCTTTTCTCATGCATGACTTGATGATTATCTTGCACAATGCTGTTGTTACCATAAAGAGCGGCCAGTTGCCGCAGCTTGGTTTTTGGACCTATATCATTCTGGCGTTGTTGGTGGCCGTGGAGGGACCCATTGCGACATTGTTGGGCGCTGCAGCTGCTTCCGCCGGATTGATGCGGCCGATGCCGGTCTTCTTCGCCGCCGCCGCAGGTAATTTGACCGCCGATTCGCTCTGGTACACGCTTGGATACATGGGGAAAACGGAATGGATACTTCATTTCGGGCGCCGGCTCGGATTACGTGAAAGCCTGATCGACCATCTAAAACAAAACATGCTCGCACATGCCACCAAAGTTCTTTTCCTCGCCAAATTGACGGTGAGCTTTGTGATCCCATCGCTGATCGCTGCCGGTCTGCTACGAATACCATGGAGGCGCTGGTTCCCGGCCCTGATTGTCGCAGAAACCATCTGGACGGGATCGCTGGTTCTCATTGGTTACTACACCACAGAAGCGCTCAAACGCGTGGAGCGGGGGGTTGAATACGCTGTCCTGGCTGCTTCAATAGCTTTTGTAATATTTGCCATACTGGCAGGACGTCGTTTGGTCAGGCAATTCGATAAAGACACATCTGAAGTAAATGCCTCAAGTAGTTGATAAAGACCAATAAGAAAGCGGTACTATGCGGATATTAATTTCAGGCATCACGTATTATCCCCGCTTGGATGGACAGTCGATTTTCACGGTCAACCTGTCAGAAGGGCTTGCAAAGCGAGGCCACCAGGTCACGGCGATGTTCCCATCTGTTGAGGGCCACACCTTCAGCAGGGAGCGCAATGGGGTTCATCTGGAAGGCGTGCAATCGATCGCGATAGCTCCAAAATATCCCGATTTTGCCGTGCCCATTCCTTCGGTCAAAGACGTCCGAAACATCATTAATGCCGCACAACCGGATATCGTACATATTCAGGATCATTACCCTCTGAGTCGTATGGCGATGCGTGAAGCTGAAAGGCAGGGCATCCACATCATTGGCACCAATCATTTCATGCCTGAAAACCTGGCTCAACATGTCCCTGTTCTTTCAAAGATAAAACCGCTTTACAACTGGATTCTATGGAAATGGATGCTGTCCGTCTACAACCGCCTGGACTTGGTCGTTGCACAATCGCGGGCGGCTGCGGAATTGATCCGTGCTCAAGGTTTGCAGCCACCTGTCTCTCTGGTATCCTGCGGTATTGACCTGAGACGTTTTCGGGTGGATGCCTCTGTTGACCGGCTTGCCTGCCGCGAGCGTTATGGGTTGGATCCCAGGCGGACGATTTTTCTATTCGTCGGTCGTGTGGAAAAAGATAAACGTATAGATGTGCTGCTGCATGCTGCGGCGCGCCTTAAGCGGGATGATATCCAATTGGTGATCGCCGGTCACGGCGGCGCTTCAGAGTATTATGAGGCGCTCTCCAGATCATTAAACCTTGGTCAGGGGGTCCATTTTACTGGATTCATCCCAAATGAAGACTTACACATCCTTCTCAACAGCATTGATGTTTTTACCATGCCAAGCGATGCGGAGTTGCTGAGCATTGCTTCGCTGGAGGCTATGGCGTGTGGACGACCCATGTTGCTGGCCGATGCAGTCGCTTTGCCAGAATTGGTCACGCCGGGGGTCAATGGATACCTGTTCAAACCAGGCGATGCAGATGATGCAGCTCATTACATGGAACTGCTGGCTGATCAGCCTGAACGATGGAAGGAAATGGGAAAGGCCAGTCACGAGAGAGCGCAGATTCACAGCCTTGAAAACACGGTTCAACGTTATGAAGAGTTATATAAAAAATCTTTGGGAGAAGCCTCTGTGGTGACCCAATTAGGGGGGCTTGAAACAGACCGGATGGAAGCTTCTGTTTCTTCCCAGGAGTCGGTCTTGATCCGGCGCTCGAAGCGTTAACCGAATATAGCGATCACCAAAATCCCGGCGAAGATCACTATCGCTCCGACCACCCGACGGCCGCCCATCTTTTCGTCCAAAAACTGCCAGCCCGCGAAGGCCCCCATTACAACACTCACTTCACGGATTGCGCCTGCATACCCCAGAAGCGCAAAGCTGTAAGCCCAGAGGGCCAGGGAATAGGCAGCGACAGTCAGCACGCCGATCGCCAGTAACCGGAAAAAATGGGAGCCGAATTCGGCTTTGAGCATGGGCCAACCATAATGACGAATAATGAGCGGTGCTGAGAAAATAGGCAGCAGAAAAAAGATCATGATCGTATAAGGAAGAGCAGCGGTTTGCCTGACTGCCGTGCCGTCAACCACTGTATAGATCGAGATCAGGAGTGCCAACAAGAAGGCGAGCAGGATACCGCGTATGCGCGGCTTGCCGTGTGATTGAAACAGGTCACTGCTCCCCACGACCAGAAGACCGAAGATTATTATGATCAGGCCGATCACCCCGCCGACCGTGAAGGTTTCATGCAGGAATAGTACGGACCACAGCGCAATAAAAGCGGGTGCGGTACCGCGCCCCATCGGGTAGATAAGGGAAAAGTCGGAGTCGTTGTAGCCCGCGGCTAAAACCACATAATATGCGGCTTCGAGCAGCACACTCAGGAGAAGCAGATACCAGATAGCTCGGGCTGGTAAACCTGTGAAGAACAAAACAGGAATAAACAATCCGGCACCTATCACTGCTGCCCACCATATTGCCACATATTTTTCCCCTGACTGCTTTAAGAACAAATTCCAAGTGGTATGCAGGATAGCAGAAGCGAAGAGAAGTCCAATCGCGCCCAGCGGCATTATGTTCCTCTTTTCCAAAGCAAGTGATTATTTGCGGGTATATACATGGGTGACGGAATTGCATGATGAAGACGGTCGAATTGTTCGGAACACACACGCCCATCGCCATCAAGGC